>ERZ773003.1778-NODE-1778-length-11734-cov-34.748266_pt1 | contig 11734 bp, 10 predicted proteins | sample MGYA00580668_ERZ773003 | MGnify/ENA primary metagenome ERZ773003 (study PRJEB29015, sample SAMEA2738002) | human oral metagenome | biome: human oral; feature: human-associated habitat; material: dental | place: China | collected 2126 ... | reverse complement strand
GGCACTCCCGTGACCTGATGCACTCTCATAACGCTTTGGAACAGTGACAACATGCACATCATCGCACACCGTGGCTTCAACGGCCGCTACCCGGAAATGAGCCCGCTCGCCTATGAACAAGCCCTCACACTCCCCATTCATGGCGTGGAATGTGATGTTCGGCTTACCCGCGACGGGCAGGTGGTGTGCACCCACGACCGCACTATGGAGCGGGTTGCCGGCGACCCCACGGTGGTGTCGCAGGCCACCGCAGGTCAGTTGAAAAAGCTCAACATCGCTCAAACCTTTGCCCCCAACCCGGAGGCGCCCGCATCATCCCGCTACCCGACAGGTTTGCCGCCAGCCGGACAACCCCTGGTCCAGCACCTGCTCACCCTGGATGAGCTGCTCGACATGGTGTTCACCACCGACGATAAACACCTGTACATAGAGACCAAACACCCCAGCCGGGCCGGCCGGATGCTGGAGGAACAACTAGTGTTGCGGCTGCGCTACCATAATCTGTTGCAGAGTCGCCGCATTCACGTGATCTCGTTTTCGCACGTGGCGATGCGGCGCATGCGGGCGTTGGCCCCCAAGATTGAGACGTTTTATCTGCGCCGCGACTGGGAGGCCAGGGTGAATCCTAAGGATGTGCGGCTGTCTGCGTCGAAAGGCTTGGGGCTTTCGGTGGCGCGCGGGCACAGCAGCCCGTGGCTGATTACCGACAATACTTATATGTGGACGGTGAACGAGCCGGCGGACATGGCGTGGGCCAGGGATCATGGTGTTTCGGTGATAGCCACGGATTTCCCCGACGTTGCCTTGGATGTGGTGGGATCGGGTAAGTTGTAACCCATGGCTAAACGGAAAAAGAATCAGGAGCAGCTGCCCGAGGGCATGAGTCGTCGTCAAGCAAAGTTGGCTGCTCGGGCCGCGGAGCGTGCCGCATTGGCGCGGGACCCGCGACCCTACGGGAACCTGCCGTTTGAGGCGGATTTGATTGCATTGCAGGAGTTCGTCCCGTCCGCAACGGTGAAAGTAGCGGTGCCGGGCGCGGAACGGGACGTGTACCTGTGCACCGTGCTACCCGGCGGCGGCGCGGTATTGGTGCGGGATGACGGCGCCTATGTGGCGTTGCAAACCCGCAACCAGTCGTATAATCCGCATCGGGACCTCACCCGGGCGCTGGAGTGGGCGATCACCGCCCAGCCGGGCGAGGAGTTGGAGTCGGCCGTGGCCGAGAACGTGGAGCCGAAACTCGACAAGCTCATCCCCGCCATGGCCCCCGAGGACATTAAGGTTTTCGACGATTTCACCTGGTGGATTCCCGCCGGCACGGAGGTCAACCCGCAGTATGCGCAGGCCATTAAGGCAGCCAACGACTCCGTGATGCCGTCGCGTCGCATCACCACCGACATTGCTGGCGCCGCCTGGTGGATTGACACCGGCGACAAGGCCCACATCCGGTGGGTGCGCACCGAAAACGAAGACAAGGTGGTTCGCGCCCTGGCCCGGATTGCCGCCCGCGGCGAGCTGAAGTTGGGAGAGGAAACCAAATTCGCCGGCGTGTTCCGCACCCACGGCATTGCGGTGCCGGTGTGGGACCTGGACCCGGATCGGGACTACACCAACTATGCCGCCGAGCTGAAACGGGTGGACAAGGCCATTCTTGCCGAGCTAGATAACGATGCGCAGCTGTCTTCGGAGGAACGCCGGCAATTGGAGAACATTAAGTCTCGTCAGGTGACCATTTAATAAAACAGGTAAAATTATCTAATTTTTCGAGAATTTTAGCGCATAACTAACGTGCTTGCGGAATAATGAACACTATCTTCCACATCGTCCGCTCTGTCACGAATAGGAAAAGTTATGAGCTTCGCCACTATTCTCGATACGCTCACCACTATTATTTGGTCGCCGGCACTGGTGTTTGTGTGCCTGGCCGTGGGGATTTTCTTCACCATCAGCACGCTGTTCATGCAGATTCGCTGTATTCCCGACATGTTTCAGCAGATGGTGGGCAATGATGATTCCGAGTCTGGGGTGTCGTCGTTTAAGGCCCTGATGATCTCCCTGGCCGGCCGGGTCGGCGTCGGCAATATTGCCGGGGTGGCCACTGCCATCGCCTACGGCGGCCCGGGTGCCGTGTTTTGGATGTGGATCGTCGCCATTTTCGGCGCCGCCACATCCTTCATGGAATGCACTCTCGCCCAGATATATAAGGAGAAAGACCAGGATACCGGTGAATATCGGGGTGGGCCGGCCTACTATATCGAAAAGGCTTTTCAGCACACGCGGGCCCGAAAATTCATGCTGGTGTACGCCATTATTTTCGCGGTGTGCATGGTGCTGTCCGGCGGATATTTCCTCCTGGGCATTCAGGCGAACGGGGTGGCCGACGCCATGCGCAACGCGTGGGGGATTAACGTGTGGCTCAGCGCGGCCGTGTCGGCGGTGCTGGTGGGAGTCATCATCATGGGTGGGGTGAAGCGGATCGCTAACTTCGCCTCCCTGGTGGTGCCGTTCATGGCCATCATCTACATCTTGGCCGCAGTCATCATCATGTTCGTCAATTTCCACCATATTGATGACGTGTTTTCCCTAATCTTCCGGTCGGCGTTCGACCGGGAGGCCATGTTCTCCGGGATGCTGGGTTCGGCCATCATGTGGGGCGTGAAGCGCGGCATTTACTCCAACGAGGCCGGTCAGGGCACGGGTCCGCAGTCGGCGGCTGCTGCTGAGGTGTCGCACCCGGCGAAGCAAGGCTTCGTGCAGGCGTTCGCCGTGTATGCGGGCACACTGTTTGTGTGCTCGGCAACCGCGTTCATCATTCTCTCGACCGACATGTATAAGGTGTTCGAAGGCGAAAGCCAGGACGGTCCGGTGCGTTACGCCGGCCAGCTTGCCGACGGCGTAGACGTGGGACCCGGCTTCGTCCAGGAAGGCCTCAACAGCTTCGTGCCCGGCATCGGCGCCGGGTTCGTGGCGTTGGCCATCGTGCTGTTCGCGTTCACCACGGTGCTGGCCTACTACTACATGGCGGAAACCAACCTGGCCTATTTCAACCGGTGGATTCACAGCCGGCGGCTGCGGCTGGCCTTCGTGTGGGGGCTTCGGGTGCTGGTGGTGGTGTCGGTTGTGGTGGGCGCCATGACTACCCCGGGCAATGCGTGGGCCCTGGGCGACATCGGGGTGGGCGTGACCACCTGGCTGAATATCATTGCGATCACCATTGTGCAGATTCCAGCCCACAAGGCCCTGTGGGACTACCAGCGGCAAAAGAAGGCTGGGCTCGACCCGGTGTTCGAACCGGAGAAGCTGGGAATCAAGAACGCGGACTTTTGGACGGTCCGGGCGATGGAAGAACGCATCGCGGCGAAGCGTGCGGCCGGCGACAGCGACAGTAACGACGAAATCGACGGTAAGCCCAACCCCCAATAATCGGTTTCTATGCGCCGATAGATAAGCGTTTTTGCTGGAAATTAGCCCCAGATTAGGGTAATCTGGGGCATTTTTGTGACTTGGGGCTCATAACTGGGGCGGCTCGTGCATAATGAGCAGATGTATTCCGCGTCACAAAGAATGGAGAGGTGCCATGAGTTTTGCTGCACTCCTCGAAACCCTCAATAGCGTTATTTGGTCGCCGGCACTGGTGTTCCTGTGTTTGGCGGTGGGGGTTTATTTCACCCTGACCACGCTGTTTCTTCAGGTTCGGTGCCTGCCCGACATGATGCGGCAGATTGTGAGCAATAAAAAATCCGGTTCCGGGGTGTCCTCCTTTGAATCCCTGATGATCTCCCTGGCCGGCCGGGTTGGCGTGGGGAATATTGCGGGGGTGGCCACCGCCATTGCGTTCGGTGGCCCGGGGGCCGTGTTTTGGATGTGGGCGGTGGCGCTGTTGGGGTCGGCCACGTCGTTTATCGAATGCACGCTCGCCCAGATTTATAAGGAGAAGGACCGGGACACCGGCGAGTATCGGGGCGGGCCCGCCTACTACATTGAGAAAGCGTATAAGCACACCCGGGCGGGGAAGTTCATGCTGGTGTATGCGGTGGTGTTCGCCGTGGCGATGATGCTGGCCACATCGTATTTCCTCCCCGGAATTCAGGCCAATGGGGTGGCTGCCGCCATGCATAATGTCTGGGGAACAGACGTTCGTATTAGTGCGGTGGTGTTGGGGATCCTGCTGGCGGTCATCATCATGGGTGGGGTGCGGCGGATCGCGAACTTCGCATCCCTGGTGGTGCCGCTCATGGCGGTGGTGTACATCCTGGCGTCAATCGTGATCATGTTTGTGAATTTCGACCGGATTGACGACGTGTTTTCCCTGATCTTCCGGTCCGCATTCGACCAAGAAGCCATGTTCTCCGGGATGCTGGGCGCCGCCATCATGTGGGGCGTCAAGCGCGGCATCTATTCCAACGAGGCAGGTCAAGGTACCGGTCCGCAGTCGGCGGCGGCCGCCGAGGTGTCGCACCCGGCAAAGCAAGGCTTCGTGCAGGCGTTCGCCGTGTATGTGGATACGTTGTTTGTGTGCTCGGCGACCGCGTTCATCATCATTTCCACCGACATGTATAAGGTGTTCGAAAACCAGAGCGAGGACGGCGCGGTGCGTTACGCCGGCAAGCTTGCCGACGGCGTGCCCGTGGGGCCCGGCTTCGTTCAGGAAGGCCTCAATAGCTTCACCAGCGGCATCGGCACGAGCTTCGTTGCGGTGGCGATCGGGCTGTTCGCCTTCACCACGGTGCTGGCCTACTACTACATGGCGGAAACCAACCTGGCCTATTTCAACCGGTGGATTCACAGCCGGCGGCTGCGGCTGGCCTTCGTGTGGGGGCTTCGGGTGCTGGTGGTGGTGTCGGTTGTGGTGGGCGCCATGACTACCCCGGGCAATGCGTGGGCCCTGGGCGACATCGGGGTGGGCGCCACGGCCTGGCTGAATATCATTGCGATCGTGGTGCTGCAGATCCCGGCTCACAAGGCCCTGTGGGATTACCACCGGCAGAAGAAGGCCGGGCTCGACCCAGTGTTTGACCCAGAAAAACTAGGGATCAAGAACGCGGACTTTTGGGTGCAGGAGCGGAAGACATCCCAGTCACCTGCAGTCACAGCGGAGGCTTAGAATTATTGCCGTAAGTATCGGTGCAACAAGAAGGGTGACCGCGTGGCGGACGTCGACAAGCTAGTAATTGCCGGGGAGATCGGGCGACAAATTGCCCTCGAATATATCGAATACACTTTCGAACCTGGTGTGATGTATGCGCTCTCCGGCCGCAACGGGGCGGGCAAATCAACGCTGCTACTTACTCTCGCAGGGGAGCTGGAACCCGTGTCTGGCGAGGTCATGTTTGGTGGGAAGCCGCCCGGGGACGTGACCAATGCCGGCAACATTGTGCGCGTGAGCGACCCGATATTTTTGCCGGATTTATCGCTGGGGGAACACATCGAACTCATGCAACGCAAAACCAAACTCGACCTGTCCGACGTGCTCACCACCTGGCAGCTCGGGGAGCTCCTGCCCCTGCCCCCGGCGCAGCTTTCCAGTGGTCAGCGGCAGCGGGCATTCCTCGCCATCCAACTGTACCTGCCCACCCAGGTGCTGCTCATGGACGAGCCCGAACGCTACCTGGACACGCACTGGCAGCAATGTTTGACCACCGAACTGCGGAATCTCGCCAGTGCCGGGCGGATCGTGGTGGTGGCAACACACAGCGCCGACATGCTGGCCGCCTGCGACCATCGCATCGTGGTGGGGCACCATGGGTAAGCTTATCGACGCCCTCTACTACCTGGTGGTCACCGCCATCATCGGCGGCTTCGTGGTGCAGGGCGCCCTAAAACTCACCCCCACCCTCGAACGCACATTCGGCACGGCGGCGGCGCGGGTGCCGGACTCCTGGGCGCTCCCCCTGGCAATCATCGGCCTGCTCACCCTCAACCTGCTCCTGGAACGAATCCTCCCACTCCGGGCGCTCTCCGAGGCGCATTGGGTGTATACCGCCCGCCCGGCGCGCCGCATGCCCGGGTTCGATGGGCTGTCGTGGGTGCAGTTGGGGCTGGTCGGCGGGGTTGCGGCCCTCGTCGGGGTGGGGCAGGGCATGTGGTGGCAGTATGCGGTGATCGCAGTGTTGTCCCGATTCATGATGGGGATGCGAAACTGGACACTCGCCCAACTGTTGGCGGCGGGGGTTACCCGGTCGGTGGGGTTGGGTGGCCTGTCCGTGCAGGATTCCGAACTGGTGAGCCAGGCGTTCGCCCAGTGTGCCATCACCAACAACCCGAAGGTGTGGTTGGCCGTGCGGCCGGCCGGAAACCCGTGGCTGTTGGCGGCCCGCAGATACGGACGCCGGTTTTATCTCCCCCTGCTGGCGGTCATTATTGTGTGCCTGTCGTTAAGCATGGCGCCTACCTGGCCGCAGGTGGCGGCGGTAGTGTTCCTCCTGGCCTGGTCGATCCTGGGGGCGGGGGTGGCCCGGTGCGCCAGGTTTGGGATGTGGGGATCGCCGGAAACTGCGCGGGTGCTGTGGGCTGTGGTAGCAGGGCATGCCTTGGTTGCGGCCATGATTCTGTGGATCACCTGGCGGGCGGTAAACCCGGCGGCCCTGGTGGCAACCGTGGTGATGGTGGTGTATGTGGGGGTTGTGCGGTCTCGGCCGCGGGCCGCCACCAGCGCGGAGGTTGTTGACTCCGGGTTGGGGGCGATGATATCCCCCGACCTGATCGGCTACTACGGCAAGGGGCTGGTGGTGGCCCTGGTAGGTGCGGTGATTACCCTGGCAGCTATTTCAGGGAGTTAAATAATTGCTGGGAGCCTTCCTCGTCCCACAGCACCACGGAGCCCACATCATAGTTACCGAACCCGCCCACCGGGACGGTTTCCGTGGTGACCCCGCTGCGCATTGCGAGCGCCACCCGGGCCAGGTTCCACACGTGGTCTTTTTCACCCACGGTGAAGCTGCCGGTCACGGTGGTGATGGTGGGCAGGAGTCGGAATGGGTTCGCCAGGGTTCCGGCGGAGGACACCTTTTTGACGAGGGCGGCGAAGAATTCCCGCTGGCGTTGCACCCGGTCCAGGTCGCCCATGGCGGTGGCGCGGGTGCGCACGTAGCCTAGGGCGGTGGGTCCGTCGACTTTTTGGCAGCCTGCCTGAATGTCCAGGTGGGCGAGCGGGTCTTGGATGGGTTCCTTGGGGCACACTTCGATGCCGCTCACCGCGTCAACAACGTTGGCGAGCCCGCCCATGCCGATTTCCGCATAGTGTTTGATGCGCAGCCCGGTGGCTTCTTCCACGGTTTGGGTGAGGAGTTGCGGGCCGCCGAAGGTGAAGGCCGCATTGATTTTGTCCATGCCGTAGCCGGGAATGTTCACGTAGGAGTCGCGGGGTAGGGACACCAGGGTGGCCTTGCCGGTGAGGGGGATGTGCAGCAGCATGATGGTGTCGGTGCGCATGGACCCAATGTCCCCACCGGTTCCGAGGCGTTGCGCGTCTGCTTCGGACAACCCGGTGCGGGAGTCGGAGCCGACCAGGAGCCAGTTGGTGCCGCTGGTGGCGGCAATGTGCTGGGGTGGGTCGGCGGCCACCCGGTTGAGCCGACTATCGAGCCAGAATGTGCCGGCAACAGCCAGCACAAGCACCACGACCAGGGTCCAGGCCAGGCCGGAGAGGCAGCCGCGGGGTCGGAGTCGGGGTAGCCGGAAATTGCCCAAGTTACCCCAGGGGGATTGGTTTCCGGCCGGCCGGCGGCGTTGTTGGGGGCGCCGTTGGGGAGCGCGTTGGCCGGAGTGTTGTTGGGGGGTTCGCCGTCCCTGCCCTTGCCGTTGGCCTTGCCCGGTGGTTCGGGGGCGGCGCTGCCCCTGGCTTTGCCGTTGTTGGCCCATGGGCGCACCATCCCGACCTAATTGTTGCGTCTCATAATATTGCTGGGATTCGGCCGGGTCCGGAATGTATTGCTGTGGCCTGCCGCTTTGGCGTGGCTGCCCCTGCCGGGGTTGCTGCCCACCACCGGTTTGGCGAGGTTGCCGCGCCGGCTGTTGCTGCGGTCGTTGTGGCCGTTGCGGCTGCTGCCCCCGCGGTGTGGCCCCCTCGCGGCCTCGGATGGGCCGACCATAACGATCTACCATGACAACCCCACCTGTACGATGTGCGATAGCATTGTGGTCACCTTTCTCGGATCCATAGGCCCAACAATAACGGGACACCAGCGAAAAATAGAACATTTGACGCTGGTCTTACCTGAATTATTCTTTAAGAATACCGTAACAGGGGTGGGTTAGAGTCCCAGGAAGCTCAAATGCCCTCGTAAGAGTGAGTAGCCCACGAACGCCACCGTGTCGATAAGAAAATGCCCAAGAATGAGCGGCCAGACTCGGCGAGTCTTCAAATAGTATGCGCCGAATATGAGCCCCATGATGATGTTCCCCAGGCCGGCTGACCAGCCCTGATACAGGTGGTAGCTGCCCCGCAGCACCGCGGAGAGCAGCAGGGCCACCCACGGGGGGATCCGCAATTGTTGCAGCCGGGTGATGAGCCACATCACCACAACGATTTCTTCGCTAAAAGCGTTCGCCGCCGACCAGATGAGCAACACGATGATCTCCCACCAGGCGTCGTCAAGCGTGCTGGGAACCACCTGCTTGCTGAACCCAAAATGCACCGCGGAAAGGTAAAACACCAGGCCGGGGATGCCGATGAGTGCCGCCAAGCCCGCGCCTTCCAGGATTGCTTTGGGCCGCCACCGGGAAAATATTGACTCGCGCAGCAAGTACAGGGCCAGAAACCCCCAGCTAAACAGCATTGCTGAGCTGCACAGCTGCATGGCCAGGTCGATCCAGGATGTGTCCGATTGGTGCTCCGCCAGCGTGGTCTGTTGCTGGTTGAGCGGCACCGGCTGCATGAGATCGCTGAGCAGCCGCAGGGCGGCCCGCATGCCACTCAGCCCGAACGTCACCACCAGCACGATCGCAATCTCTTGCCGAATCCGCCTGGTGTCGGCCGGCTGGTCGGTTGCGGGGTTATTAGAAATAGTAATCATAGTGTTATTCGCCTATCAGAGTCACCATATAACGTAGCCGCAACCCCAAATAATTGGGCCGGCGACACCCGCAACGCGCCCACATGAATAGGCGTACGAATATTCTCAAACGGGAAAACCAATGCGCCCAAGCCTGCCATATTAAACATGGTTGCCCACGGCGTCCACTGGGTTTGCGCATAGAAATCAGATTCGGGCGACATGGCCCGAAAATACCCGATCGGCGGCGGATCAAACGCCAACATGGGGCTGAGCAGCACATCCACATCCCACGCCCGCAACACCTGAGACTTCACCGACATGAACTCGGTAATCACCGCCTCCTTCCGATGCTCACCAATCCGGGACCCCCGATCCCGCAGCCACGACACCAACGGCGACGCCTCACCCGGCACCTTCACCGACCGCAACGACAAAATATCGTGAAACGCCGCAAACGGGGCATCCCCATACGGCCGCCGCACCATCATCACATCATGCCCGGCCTTACTTAACGCCGACGCCGCCCGATCCACCGCCGAAAGCATGTGCTCCGAAACCTCAACCTCCGCATGCACCGGCTCTATCAGCACCCCCACCCGCAGCCGCGGCACCCGCGCCGGGATGGTGACATTATTCACATACGCTGAGTCGGTGAGGGTGCCGGCAAGAAACCCCTGGGCCACCGGGTTCGCGTTCCCTGTGTCGTGCGGTGGCTTATAGCCCACAATGCCCGTGCACGCTGCCGGAATCCGAATCGACCCCCCACCATCTGAGGCGTGGGCCGCCCGCACCAACCCCCGCGCCACCATGACCGCGGCACCGCCCGACGACCCGCCCGGCGTGTGCCCCGGCAGCGTGGGATTATCCGGGTGCGGCAACCCCACCGGTTCGGTGTAGGCGGTGAGTCCCAGCTCGGGGGCCAAAGTTTTCCCCGGAATAATGGCGCCCTGCCGCAGACAGTGGAGAAGAAACGGGTCCGTTTCCGTCGCCATATACGTCCGACTCCGGTTTCCCAACGTGGTGGGCATGCCCGCAACATCGGATAAGTCTTTCGCCGGAATAATCCACCCAGAGAGCCGACCATACCCCCGTGACCGCCGGAGTCGTTGGGACCGTTGCACTCGATGCTGTTGCGCTCGCCACTGTGCTTGGGCGGCATCCGGGTCGAAATATGCGAAACCATGCTCCCGTGGGCTCAAAGCGGCCACGAGTGAGCTCAAACGACGAAGGGACTCAGGCATGTAGGTAGCGTACCTATTCATTACCGTAAGATAATAGTTATGAGTGTAACTGTGGCATATTTAGGACCCGCCGGTACGTTCACCGAGGCGGCGCTATGGGAATTCGCCCACCGCGGCCACCTGACCACCCCAGTTACCGACACAAAAACAATGCTTGACGACGCCACCAGCGGCGGGGGAGCGGACTTGGAGGCGGGGGCCGGCGGCTCGTCTGCCGCATCCCCCGCCGACAATGTTATCCCCCTTCCTTGCACCAGCCCCCGGGAGGCCATTTCTGCGCTGCGCGCCGGGGATGCCGATTATGCGGTTGTGGCTATTGAAAACTCGGTGGATGGGTTTGTGACCCCCACCTTTGATGCTCTTGATGCCGATGGGATACAGATTTATGCCGAACTGGATTTGCCCATTGCGTTCGCCATGATGATGCGCCCCGGCATGTCATTATCCGAGGTCACCACGGTTACTACCCACCCGGTGGCCTACCAGCAGGTAAAAACCTGGCTTGCCGATACCATTGGGGAGCACACCTTTGTACCCGCCTCCTCCAATGCGGCCGCGGCGCAAATCGTGGCTGATGGTGGCGCCGACCTGGCGGCGGCTCCGGTCCGGTCGGCGGAGTTGTTTCACCTGACCGTGGTTGCGGAGAACATTGCGGACGTGGCCGGGGCCCGCACCCGGTTTGTGGTGGTGGGCCCGACCGGCATGTCGCCGACACCTACCGGGGTGGATCGGACTGCGGTGGTGTTTACCCTGCGGAACGAGCCGGGGTCCCTGGTGGCCGCGTTGACGGAGTTTGCGGTGCGGGGCGTCGACCTTTCCCGAATTGAATCGCGCCCAATTGAAAACGGGTTGGGGACGTACCGGTTCCATGTGGACTTGAATGGGCATGTGACCCAACCAATGGTGGCGGAAGCATTGCGCGCACTCTATGTGCGGTGTGAGTCAATAAAGTTTTTGGGTTCGTGGCCGGCGGCCCCCACCGCATCCGAGCGCGAGCGACAACTTCACCACAATAATCATCTGCTTGCGGAGGCCGAGTCGTGGGTTTCTGCGGCACAAACCGGAAGGATGACGTGACATGGTTGCACGCATGATCCTCATGCGACACGGGCGGACGTATTCGAATGCCCGAAAACACTTGGACACCCGACCCCCGGGTGCGGAGCTAACGGAAATCGGTCGCCAGCAGGCGTTTGATGCGGGCCGCCGCCTGCGGAACGTGACCTCGGACATTGGGCTGGCGGTGTGCTCGATCGCCATGCGGGCGCAGCAAAGCCTCAACCTTGCGCTATTGGGCTATGGGGCGATGCCGCTAGATGTGCCGGGCGTGGGCAAACCCAATATCCCGGTGGAGGTGATCTCGGGCATCCACGAGATTTTCGTGGGCGCCGACTACGATGACATGGATTCCCCCGAGGCCCACCGCCAGTACAATATTGCGTTCGAAGGCTGGCAGTCCGGGGACTTGTCGGCGGGGCTCCCGGGTGGGGAAACCGC
>ERZ773003.1777-NODE-1777-length-11738-cov-3.421724_pt1 | contig 11738 bp, 13 predicted proteins | sample MGYA00580668_ERZ773003 | MGnify/ENA primary metagenome ERZ773003 (study PRJEB29015, sample SAMEA2738002) | human oral metagenome | biome: human oral; feature: human-associated habitat; material: dental | place: China | collected 2126 ... | reverse complement strand
CTTTTAAATTCAAGCAACAAGTAAATTTAAATTTGCAAATTTGATATTTGGATCTATTTGATCTGAATTAACCCTCAGTTAACCCAAAATCCATGGCAGTCTTTTTTGTACCACAGCTTGTTAATTGTTCAATCCCCTATACCCCGCCCATGCTAGCTCTGCATATGTTTTTAGCGCCTCAAACTTTCTCATTTTTTATCCTTTATCAAAAAAATGTTATTTGCTTAAATTTTTATTTATATCTATATTAAAGACTGTAAAAATATAATCTCTTACCTTATCGTAATTTTCTTCATTGAAAGAAAATATATGTATAGAATAAAGTCTTTCGTTATTTCGCCTATAATCAGACCAATGTATGTCTTCTGCGTATTCAAGATTTATTTGAAATTTTGGAAATATTTTCCAAAAATTTTTAAAACTTTTATTTTCATATCTATAAATTACCAAAAAAACTATAATTTCTAAAAATTCCGCAAACAATAATATAAATATTAAAAGTAATACACCTATTAAAGATATGCCAAAGGTTCCTTTAATAAAGCTAATTATGAAAAAACTAACCAAAAATACCTTACCAAAAATACTTGAAAATATCATATCTAAAAACCAGATTGCCTTAAAGGTTGTGTCGTTGTTAAATATTATATCTTCACTGCTAATTTCTTTAAAATTTTGATCATAATATGCAACTTTTGAATTATAAAAATAGGTATATTTTTTCTTTAAATTTATAATATTAAAACAATCAAATATCAAAAATGCAACTATCGCAAAGCCAAATTTTATTATCGTTTGTTTTGTGTCGTCAAAATCTAAAATACCGCTTTCAAAATCGTCTAAGCAACTAATGCAAAACCCGGAAGCAGTAATCCAAAATATCAAAATAAACAAATAATGTAAAATCAAAGCAAAGCCAGAATAATCCCGCAAAACTAGTGGCTCTTTGTCGTAGTCCCTAGTCTCTTCTTTCCTTAGCGCAGCACCGGCTTTAAATTTATCCAAATTTAGCTCTTTATAAACGGAATTTCGATGCATTCTATACGAAAGGGGATTAAAATTTTATAAAACAGCAAGTGAAATTTCGGTTTTGCCGCTGCGACAAGATGCAGGTTGATTTGCGATTTTCAGGCGTAAAAAAAGCACTTCAAAAGCCTGCGAGCTGAAGCGGAATTTAGACGCAACGGCGGTGTTTTGCTTTGCAATTTGAGTTAAAATTTGATATGATTGTGCGAAATTTATATTGAACGGCTTTTTAAAATGAATAAATTTATAACCCAAAAAATAGGCGCGCTCGCGGGCTTTAGCAATGAAATTTTAAAAATTTTAGCATCGTTTGACGCGGATGTTTCGGATGTCAGGCTCGCTTTGCAAATTTCAAAAAACACCCCCTTTGCGGATAAAATTTTAGATTTAGCCTTTTGCGGTTTGTCTAAATTTAGCGTCGAGGAGCTCGCGAGGCAAAATTTCGGTGCCGCGGATGAGCAGTGCGATCCCCAAAGTACGAAGCCCATAGGATGCGGCCTGCAAGACGCCGCAGACGAGTGGCGGCAAAACGAGTGCACCTCGAGCGAGAAAAAAGGCACAGACTTAGCAGGGCAGGGCGACATTCTTAAATTTAATCATCCAAACGGCGCAAACGGCGTAAATTGCAGCGACGAGAATTTTAAATTTAACCTCTCGCAAGCAGCAAGCGATACGCAGCGGCAAAATCAGCACGCCGCTGCGAGAGCTGATTGCGCGCTAGGTTCGAGCATTTCCGCGCAAGCCGAACGAGCGCATAGACGAGAGCCGATACAAGCGCAGCAGCAAAAACAGGGGCAAGAATGGGAGAAGGCGCAGGAGCAGGGCGCCGCGGCACTAAAAACGCTAAATTTACAGCGAGCGTTTGAGCTTTACGGGCGCGAGCAGATGCGGGCGTTTTTTCTATTCGCGGTATTTGACGAGATGCTAAAGCCGAGCCTGCAGGCGTATCGCATCGATCGCGAAAAGCTCACGCAGGTCTCGCTGCTGCGAAATCTGCTTATGTTTTCGTGGATCAAATCCTACCCGCAGATTGAGCAAAGTATCCTCTCAAGCGTGATTTTAGTGGAGTTCGGGCGGGTTTTTATCGACGAGCAAGTGTGCGCGGCGGGCAAGGCGGAGGAATTTTACCACGCCATCAAAGGCTCGATCTTCCCGCAGGATTTTACCGACGTGGAGATGGAATTTAGCGGCACGAACCGCGAAAGCGTCTCGCACGCGCTATTTGCGCATTTCGGGCTAGAGCAGATCGCGCAGGACGCGCTGTATTCAAACGCCCCGGACGACGCGCCTTTTGAGAACAAATCCCGCTACGCGATGCTAAAGATCGCCAAAACCGCGGTCAATATCTATCATCACTTTGACGAGCTTAGCATCGACAACGCTTTAAATTTACTAGTCGAGTTTGGCTTCGAGCAGGAGGCGTTTTTAGAGGCTAAAGGCGAAATTTCGATATGAAAGAGTTCCTGCGCGCCTTTAACTCGGGCGTATTTGAAAGGGATCTTAGCGGCGAGCAAAAGGAGCTCGTGCGTAACCTCCTAAATATCGGCGCCATCAGCGCGCACAAAGGCAAGCTCTATCTAAACGACGGCTATGTTTTCGGCAGGCTCGACATCGCGCGCGACGGTACGGGCTATCTACAAAGCTTCGATGATCGCTTCAAGGCAGATCTCATCATCGAAAACAGATATTTAAGCGGCGTGCATCTGGGCGATCTGATCCTAGCAAAAATTTTAAGCTCAAGAAAGTCCCGCCTGCACGCAAAAGTGCTGATGTGCGTCAAGCCCGCATTTTTAACGAGCGTGGTTTATACCAAAAGCTTCGGGCGCGAAATTTTAGGCGTGAACGTTAAAACCGGCCTCGCAAATCCGCTCAAAGCCACGCAAAAATCGCTAAAGCAACTGCCGCCGAATACCCTTTTAAAGATCGATAATCTAACGAACGAAATTACCGAGGTGATCGGAAACTTAGCCGATCCCTTCGTCGATGAGAAAATTTCTTTAGCGATCTATGATAAAAACGACGAATTTAACGAAGCGTGCAAGCAGCAGGCCGCAAGCTTCGGCAGCGAAGTGGACGGGGCGCTGTATCCGCAGCGCGTGGATTTGCAGCATCTGCCCTTTTGCACCATCGATCCTATCGACGCCAAGGACTTCGACGACGCGATCTATTTTGACGTAAAAGAGCGCACGCTTTACGTCGCGATTGCCGATGTGAGCGAATATGTAAGCGAATACTCGCCGATCGATAAGGAGGCGAAATTTCGCGGTTTTTCGATTTACTTCCCGCACCGCTCCGTGCCGATGCTACCGCGCGAGCTTAGCGAAAATATCTGCTCGCTGATGCCAAATCTGCCGAGGCTAGCCTTTGTTTTTAAAATCTCTTTGGATGAAAATTTAAACCCGCAAAAAGAGGAGTTTTTCGAAGCGATCATAAGATCAAAGCGCCGCTACAATTACGACGAGGTCGATGAAATTTTACGTACCCGCAAGGCGCGCGAGCCTGAAATTTTAAACTGGCTCTTGCCGCTTAATGAAATTTGCGAGCGACTGCGCCGCGCGAGGCTGAAGCGCGGATTTGATTTCCGCACCAAGGAGCTTCGCATCACGCTTGATGAGCGCGGTTTTATAAGCTCCACTCGCTTTGAGACCGACACTCCGTCGCACAAGCTCATCGAGGATTGTATGCTGCTAGCCAACAAAGCCGCTGCGGCGCGCATCGAGCGGGGTATTTTTAGAAATCACGGCTCGGCGGAGCTTAAAAAAATTTACGCGCTGCTTGACGATCTGGCGCTGTTCGGCATCGACGCGCCGTATCAGAACAACCTTGCTAAAATGATCGGCGAAATCCAGGCTCAAGCCGATGCCATGGGGATCCGCGAGGAGGTCGATAAGCTCATCATCAAGGCTCAAAAGCGCGCCGAATACGCATCCGAATCGCGCGGGCACTTCGGGCTCGGATTTGATAACTACACGCACTTCACAAGCCCGATTAGGCGCTATTCCGATCTCATTTTGCACCGATTGCTAAAGGCGCAGATGAGGGGGGATGAGAAATTTTATAATTACCTGCTTTTAAACATAGACGCGACGTGTGCGCGGCTAAATGAGCTTGAGCGCGAGGCGGATAAGGTCGCGTTTGATTTTATGGACCGAAAATTTGCGCGCTGGGCCGCGGAAAATTTGGGCAAAAAATTTCGCTGCTACATCGACGAAAACGGAAATTCCGTCACCGCAAAGCTCGACGACAAGCTAAAGGGAGCTAAAATTTTGATTTCAAATTTCGCCGGCGACATTTTAACGCCCGTGCTAGTCGAGCTTACGGAAGCAAACATCGCTAGCGGAGTGATCTTAGGCAGGGTGGTAAAGAAAATCTGATGTATAGGAAAGAATTTGACGGGCTTATCGCAAGCGGCAGGGTGCCGAATTTCGTGCTTTTGCGCGGCGGAGACGATTTTTCAAACGAGCTTTACGCGCAGCGATTGAAGCAAATTTACGCCTCGGAAAATTTTTTGAGTTTGTATTTTTTAGAGTATGATTTTGATGCGGCGCGAAGCTTTTTGGAGCCCTCGCTTTTTGGCGGCAGCAACACGCTTCATATCAAAACCGCCTCGCTCATCAAAAAAGAGGAGTTGCGAAGGCTCATCGCGCTGTGCAAGGCGGACGCGAATAACCATCTAATTTACGAGCTAAACGATAGCGAAATTTCGGTTAGTGCGGATTTTATCAAGGAATTTGAACGAAACGAGGTCAGGTTTTTCAAACCCTCTGGCGTAAACGAAGCCATAGCGCTGCTTGCGCAAAAATGCGAGATGTGCGGGCTTTTTGCAAACACCGCCGCACTTAGTAGGATCTACGCCATACACAACGAAAGCCTGAGCCTGAGCGCGAGCGAGATAGAGAAATTTGCAAGTCTGGGGCTCGAGCTTAGCCTGCAAAACGTAAATTTGATGGTTTATGGCCTTAGCGAGGTGAGCTACGACGAGCTTTTTGATAAAATTTTCAGCCTTTGCGATTTTCGCGTAGATTTTTACAAAATGGCTCTGGGCGGCGGATACAACGAGATGGAGCTGATAAATTATTTCTACCGCCTTATTTATAGAATTTTTAGACTTCACGCTTACGTGAAAATAAACGGCAGATTTGATTTTAAGGCGGTTTTAGGCTACCAGCCGCCCCCTTCCGTGGCCGCACAGATGCAGCGCTACGCCACCAACTTTTCTACACGGACTTTTTATAAAATTTTCGCTCACTTAAACGATTTGGAATTTGAACTCAAAAGCGAAAAGAATGCGGCGAAGGATGAGCTTTTGCTCGCGTCGTTTTTGAGGTTGCAGCGCATGTTACTGAGTTCGCTCGGGCAAAAAGCAAACATTAAGTGAAATTTTAGTAATATCCTTTTGCATTTTTTGCAAAATCCTTGCCCGCAGACGCTGTTTGCGAGCTAAAATCCATAAGGAGAATTTATGAGAAACTACGAGGTTTTATTCATCGTTAAGCCCACGCTTACCGACGATGAAGTTAAAACAAAAGTCGATTTCGTCAAAGAAATCATAACCAAAAACGGCGGAGAGATCGCTTCCGTAATCGAAATGGGCGCTAGAAAGCTAGCCTATAAGATCGATAAATATGAGCGCGGAGTTTATTTCGTAATCTATTTTAAGGCCGAGCCGAGCTTGATCTCCGAACTTGTTAGAAATCTGCGCATCACCGAAGATATCATTAGATTTTTGACCGTCAAATATGAGACTAAGCGCGAAATTTCCGCTTGGGACAAGCTAAGCAAAGGCATCAAACTAAGCCCTGCGAAAAAAGAGCGCGAGCCAAAAGCGCCGGTAGAGCCAAAAGAGCCTGAAGAAGCAGCCAAAGAGGGCGAATAAAGGATAAAATATGTTTAATAAAGTAGTTTTGGTAGGTAATTTGACCCGAGATATCGAGCTTAGATATCTGCAAACGGGCACTGCCGTAGGCAAAACCGGTATCGCCGTCACTCGCAGATACAATAGCTCAAACGGCGAGAAACGCGAAGAAACGTGCTTTATAGACATAGATTTTTTCGGTCGCACGGCCGAGATCGCAAACCAATACTTGCGAAAAGGCAGTAAAATTTTGATCGAAGGCCGTTTGAAGCTAGATCAGTGGCAGGATCAAAACGGACAGAACCGAAGCAAACACTCTATCAGCGTAGATACGATGGAGATGCTAGGAAGCAATCAAGGTGGAAGCGGCGGCTATAATCAAGGCGGTAATTACGAGGGCGGCAATTATGGTGGAAGCTCCGGCGGCTACGGCGGAGGAAATTCTAGCTATGGCGGCGGCGGCGGTAATTACGGCGGCGGAAATAGCTATACTAATAGACAAAACTCAAATTCTAGAGGCGCAAAAAACGATTACAACGCGCCTAAACAAAAAGAGCAGAGTTACGAAAGCACGATTCCGGAAGTCGATGTCGATGCCGATAAGTACGATGACGGCAACGACACGATCCCATTTTAATTAAGGAAAAATCATGGCAGATAAGAGAAAATATACTAGGAAGTATTGCAAATTTACGGAAGCAAAGATCGAATTTATCGATTATAAGGACACAGCGCTGCTAAAGCACTGCCTAAGCGAGCGCTTTAAGATTATGCCGCGCCGCTTAACCGGCACCAGCAAAAAATACCAAGAGATGGTAGAAAAGGCTATCAAGCGCGCGCGCCAAGCAGCCCTCATACCTTACATCGTCGATCGTAAAGACGTGGTCGTAAATCCATTCGAAAATCTTTAAATTTTAGCGGTACAAAGCCGCTAAAATTCCCCCTATTTTAAACTCTAAATTTTAAAATTTAAGCCCGCTCTTATATATATAATTCCACCTATATTTTTTCAAAGGAGAAATTATGGCAGAGAATGAACATCCGGATCATTTAATGTGCCCATTTTGTGGCAAAGACGACATCAAATACGGAGCAATCGTATGCGGTGGGTGCCAGGCGGAGATATCTTATCGCAGACCATGGATAAAGACACTTCTTGGTTCTATAGTTTGGCTTTGGTTTATAGGAACTTTTACTAAAGATAGTGGTACAATATTTTACATCATCTTAGCTATAGGAGTTATAGGTATAATTGCTTCTATTTTTATGGCGCGAGATCACAGTCCACAATTTAATAGGATTATGAAGCACGTTAATTAGTCTATGTCGCCGTCCGCTGACAGATAAATTTTTGTAATTCTCTGATTAAATTTAAATTTGGGAGCATTACGCTACTTAAATTTTAAAAGATAGATTATGAATTTTCTCTAGGTTTTCTTGCTGGTAGTGGTGCTTTTGATGGACTTGCAGCTGCGGTTATCGTTTTTGGCGTCATAGCCATTTTGGGTGGTTTTAATGCCGTTATAGCTTCCATTCCTGCTTTTATAGTGTTTTGCGTTGCAAAGGCATTTTAGAAGGCTTGACTTCTAACGTAAATAATAGATTTGTTACCCTTGTCGTTCCGATCGCTGGAGCTTTAGTGCTAGCATACTTTACGGCTGATGCTGTTTATAAAAGTGAGCAGGTAAAAGATGCCGAGCACGAAGTGCAGAAGCAACAAAGTATGACGCAGTAATATAAAGTCTATTATATCCAGCAAAGTTTGATGTTTAGCGGCTACGGCGTGACGATCGACGGCAAGTGGGGCAAAAAGACTATGCGAGCGGCGCAGAAATACTCTGGCTCGTCCGCGACCTCGATCGACGAGCTTTATGAGGCGGTCAGGGCTAAAAAAGAGGGCAGAAGATAAAATTTAAATCGCGAGCCGAGCCTCGCACTAAATTCTTAAATTTACTCGCTTTATATACGTCTTATCGGGCGCTTCAAAACAGATTATGCCGCTTGTAAAATTTCTTAAGTCCGCTTGAGGCGTAAATTTTAAAAATGGAGCTTGAGCGTTTTTGAGGTAAGCGGACGAAATAAACTTGCTTGTGCGTGGACTATGTTAAATTTAATAAATTTAGCTGTAAGGCGCGACGGAATTTACGCTATTTGCGGCTTGCAAGTGGGATAAATTTAAGGGCGCGATTTTTACGGGTAAAATTTTATGCGCGACCGATGAGGCGCGCGGTTTTCTATAAAAGTTTAAATTTCTTATGCTCAAAGTGGTATTTTTTCTGCGAAATCGCGTTAAATTTAAGGCTATCTATCCTGGAAAAGTTAACGGCGTATTCCTTTAAGCAAGCGAGGATGAAAGAGAAGCGGTAATTGCCATTTTCGTAAAATATCTCGCTCGTTATTATTTCGCCTGCTGCCGCGCCGCATCTTTGATCAGAGCTCATAACGCATTTTAGTTCATAATATCCATTTTGCAAATCTCCGATGTAAAATTTCAAATGCAACTTTTCATTAATTTGCTTTTTAGGTAGCAATAGCGCATCGTTGAAATTTATGCCCGCAAAAATTCTTTCTAGCGTATGCATATTTTTATGCAGCCCTGCTAAATACGCCTCGTATCGCCGCTGCCTTAAGGCATATTCGCTATCTTTTATATTGCCCTTGATCCAATCTAAGTCAAAATATATCACTTCAATCTCTTTGGTTTTAAATTTGTCGTTACCCGTTCGCTACAGCCCCAAGAAGTTCTCATCGTTTTTGATCTTTTCGATGATATCGAGCGTGGCGTAAAACTCATCGTAGAAATATGGCATCTCGAGCTTGAAAAATTTAAAATTTAGCCCCTCCAGAACCTTGAGCGAGTGTTTGTTTTTGAGCAAAAATATGAAAAATACCCCGTCTTTTTCCAGCGCGTTGAGGTAGTTTATTTCGCTTATATTGGCGCGCAGGATCTCGGCGTCAAGGATGACGACGTCGGCTACGTAGATGAAGTCGTTTAGGTGCCTCTTCGCGCTCTCCCAGTTGGAGTTTGGCATCACTTCGCAACCAAGCCCGCTCAAAAAATCTCGCAGCTCCTCGAAGATCGCGCGGTTTTTGTGCGTGATTATGACGTTGTAGTCGTATTTTTTGGCGCTAAAGCTCTGCTGCGCGAAGCAGCTAAGCACGGCATCCATTTTGATAAAGGTTCCGCGCCCGTCGGCTCCAATACTTGGATGCGAACCGAGTGCACGCAAATGGGTCTGCGCCGAAGTAAGATACTCATCATCCGTGCTAGCAGCGCTTTCTAGCGCACCTTTAAGCGCATAGGTGCGCGGATCCTTTAGCTCGCGATCGATACCTACTCGAACATCGAGCTTGATAGAGCTCATATTCGCTCTAAGTTCCTTACTGCTAAATTCCACGCTTACGCGGATCGGTTCAGCAATATTTTGTAGGAAAAACTCGCACGCGTCAAAAACCGCGCTAGTGAGATTTAGCACCTCGCCGCCGTAGATACGTGGCAGCTGCGGCGGGAAGCTAAGATATAGCGTGCTGTCGTATTTCGTGCACTCCTCAAATAAAATTTCGCTTTGGAATTTTAAAATTTTTAAAATATCGATCTGCGCGATATCCTCGCGTCTAGGCACGACGGAATCACTTTCTTTGGCTTTAGGCGCAGCGGAGAAAATTTTGCCGCTTACGGCGGGCTTTTTAGCAAAAAATTTTCTTGCCGCAAAGCCTGCCGTCGCAGCCAATATTGCTAGCGCGCCTAAAACCACGGCTTTCATAGCACAAGCATCCCATCGCCATAGGAGTAGAAGCGGTATCTTTGCTCCACTGCGATGCGGTAGAGCTCAAGCGTGCGCTCAAGCCCGATGAAGCTCGCTACGAGCATTATCAGCGTGGATTTGGGTAGGTGAAAATTTGTAAGCAAAAAATTCTGTCTTATCGGCGGGTTGCCCGGGTGCAAAAACAGCTCGCAGATTCCGCTGCTTTGCCCGTTGCGCGCAAAATTTTCGATCGTTCTCGTAACGGTCGTACCCACGCCTAAAATTTTTCGTTCGCTTTTTAGAATTTGCGCGGTCTGCGGCGGGATGGAATAGAGCTCGCCGTGCATCTTGTGCTCGCGCAGATCCGCTACTTCCACGGGCTTGAAGGTGCCCGCGCCCACATGCAGCGTGATGAAGTGGATATCGTGATTTTGACGCAAATCCGCAATCATCTCGCTATCAAAATGCAAGCTCGCGGTGGGTGCGGCGACGGCGCCTTGCTCGCGCGCGAAGATGCTTTGATACCAGCTTTCGTCCTGCTTGGTATCGGTGCGCTTGATATACGGTGGCAGCGGCACATGGCCGATACGTTCGCAAATTTCAAAAACATCATGGGTGTTTAAAGCTTCGCCGCCCTGCTCAAACTGCACGATGCGAAGCCCGCCTTCCATCAGCTCGCAAACGCGCGCTTCAAAACCGCTTTGAAATTTTAATTCGCTGCCTACTTTGACGCTGCCGCGAATATAGGCGCCAAATTTATTGCCCTCAAGCGGCGAGTTTAACAGAAGCTCGATCTTGCCACCGCTGTTTTTGTGACCGAAGAGGCGCGCCTTAATCACTCGCGTGTCGTTGAAAATAATATCGCAGGGCGGCAGGGCGTCCGCCAGATCGCCGAAGTGCGCGTGCGTGATCTGCTGCTTGGCGCGGTCGTAGATCAGTAGGCGCGCGCTTTGTTTGGGCATGACGGGAGCGCTTGCGATGAGCTCGCTAGGAAGCTCGTAATCGTAGCTGCCAACTAAATTTAGATCCGCCATCTCACGCCTGCGCTACGTCCGTGGAATTTTCGCCTTCGTCATCCTCGGGCTTATACGGATTTATCATTTTGGCGATGAAGATTGAGAGCAGATAAAGTGCAATTAGCGGAGTTGCGAGCATAAACTGGCTAAGCACGTCCGGCGGCGTCATCACCGCCGCAAAGATGAAAATAATGACGATTGCGTAGCGGAAAAAATCGCTCAGGCTTTTATTTGTTACAAGCCCGATCTTAGCGAGGAAAAAGGTTACTATAGGAAGCTCGAAGCTGATGCCGAATGCGACGACGAGCTTAGCGAAAAAGCCTACATATTCGCCGATTGTAGGCATCGCAGTAAATTGCTTGGCGCCAAAATTTACCAAGAAATTAAACGCGACGGGGATTACGAAAAAATAGCAAAACGCCGCGCCTAAAAAGAACATAATGCTCGCGCCACTAACGAAAGGGATGACATATTTTTTCTCGTTGTCGTAAAGTCCGGGCGCTACGAAAAGCCACACCTGCCAGAAAATTATCGGCATCGCTAGAAGTAACGAGGTGAAAAACGATACCTTCATCGCAGTAAAAAAGGTCTCGCCAAGCTGGGTAAAGATGATCTCACTGCCTTTAGGAAGCACGCGCACCAGCGGACGGGTCATAAAGCCTAAAATATCTTCCCAAAAGCCGAAGCACGCGATGAAAAGGACGATGACGGACAAAACGCAGATAACTAGGCGCTTGCGAAGCTCGGCTAGATGCGGTTTTAGCTCTTCAAACATTAAATTTCTCTCTCATTATGATTTTTGCGTATCGCTATTTTGCGCGGAATTTTGCATAGAATTTTGCGCATCGCCGTTTAAATTTGCATTTAAATTTTCCGCGCCGTTTTTCGCTTCACCGCTTGCATTCGTATTTTGTGTGGAATTTTCTGCGCTGCCCGCGCTCGGCATGGAATTTTCGCTTTCGTTTTCGACGCTAGAATTTTTGTCTTTGCCTCCGGTGCTAGAATTTGTTGCGTCGCCGGCGGAGCCTTGCGCAGAGTTCGCGGCGCCCGAGCTTTGCGCGGAATTTTCGCCGCTCGAATTTGACCTTAAATTTG
>ERZ773003.1775-NODE-1775-length-11749-cov-3.630665_pt1 | contig 11749 bp, 9 predicted proteins | sample MGYA00580668_ERZ773003 | MGnify/ENA primary metagenome ERZ773003 (study PRJEB29015, sample SAMEA2738002) | human oral metagenome | biome: human oral; feature: human-associated habitat; material: dental | place: China | collected 2126 ... | reverse complement strand
TTCGCAAATTCCAAGAAAGTTCAAAAGTTGATTAGTCGTTATCTAATCAGCAAACTTCTCAAGAGCATGTATCCCGCTTTTAATGAAGAGTCTCAGCTTAGCCACGAAGAAAAAGAAAATTTCATCGTTAAGATTCTTTCTAATTCTGTGACTCACCTTATTGTTATTGAAGCAAATTCTCCACGTTTGGTTGCTCGCGCATTGCTTGGTGCAATTTTGTCTACCATAGCCCAAGCGCGTTATGCTTATGCGCAAAGAGCTGTATGGTATGCACGTTTTATGCGCATACCACTTATATAAGAAATATAGGAAATAGAACGTTTGATTTTAGGTTAGCTGTCAGCGCCTGTTTTTAGAGCTTAACTTTTGCGTCTGTCTGTAAGCGATTTAAGCGTCTGTACTATGCCGTCGTTTTTGAGCCGGAAGAATCCTTCTTTGGCTAGATAAGCATAGCGAGCAAACTTGTCTTCTTTTGGCAAAGCAATACCTCGTACCTGCGCAAAGAAAGCTTTTCCAGAACTCGGGATTGCTGGGTTTTCAATAACACGCTTTGCGTCCATACGTTCAAAGCTCTTGGCGAGAAGATCATGTGCCTCTAAGTCAATCTCACCTGCAGCACCATGTTTTTCTCGCCAGGTAAGTGCATCTTTTGTAAGCAGCGCGTAATTGATGCCACGTAGCGTGAGTGCGTTGAGCACTACGTTTGAGGTGATGTTGCGTGTGTCCACAACGTCCATCATGTCATTCCAACGTTCAAGCGGAATTTTGGGCTGACGCTGCGCAAAAGCGGCAGCTTCTGCATAGCCATTCTCGCGATAGTTGTAGAGCGCAGAGTCTGTGTACACCAGACGAGCACCACAGCAATGCGACGCAATGAGGAAGGGGTTGTCCACCCAGCCTGCACCAGGAACTTCTTTGAAGTTGATATTGTTCTGGGTCAAGAATTTCTTGCGATAGAGTGCTGTCCAAATGGCAGGATGGTGCAATAGAAGCTGAGCCATCTGATCAATAGAACAAGGCTGATACTTAGGTTTGACTCGACCTTTATAAGCGCAGGCAATCCTGTACTCGGTAGAACCGGCAGTATTCTTTATCTGTGTCTTTGCTCCTGCTCGACCATTTTTCTGATTGCCAAACACACGCCAATACGCAGAACGTGCAATATCTACTTGGTCTTCTCCGCCGTTTTTTTGGACAAGATTCACAAGCTCTTGAACCATAGTTGGCTCAAGGTAATCGTCAGGCTCAACAATGCCTACCCACATGCCGTGAGCTGCGGCAATACCACGATTACATGTTGCTCCGTAACCTTCGTTTTCTTTGTCTATGATGACAACGCGCCCATCATGGGCTGCGTATGCTTCCAAAAGAGCTAAAGATGTATCGGTTGAGCCATCATTTAGGCAGATAATCTCTAGGTTTGTGTAGCTTTGTGATTGAATGCTTGCCAGGCACTGCTCCAGATAGTCTGCAACGTTATATATAGGCACAACAAGAGAAACCAAGGGTTGGTGATTTTGAGTGTGACTCATCTAAACTCCTTTTGATTGCTGCTTTATACTATAGAGGTACTAAACCCACTCTCGAAGTCACATTTTGAGGAAATATGAAGCGTACCGCTCTTGTCATAGTTACCTTTAAACGCCAGGAATTGCTTTCTAACCTGCTTAATTCCATCACTAAGCTCACACAGGCACCGTGGCGCATTATTGTTGTGGATAACGAGAATTCCCCTGAGACAGCTGCGCTTGTGTCTGAGTTTTCCAAGAAGGTTAAAACCTTGTGGGGAGAAACAACTGACGATCCTGATATTCACGGCGCTACCAATCGCGTGTGTTACGTGCCTATGGAGCAAAATACCGGTGGTTCCGGTGGATTCTCTGAAGGCGTTCGTGTAGGTTATGAGTTAGGCGCTGAGTGGTTTTGGGTTATGGATGATGATGTTGCCGTGCTGCCTGATGGCCTTGATAAGCTCGATGCATGGTCAGACAAGGCTGAGGTTATCCAAGGCCAGCGCTACGACTTTGACGGCGGTCCTTTCTTCTGGCAGTACCGTTTTAGCACTGCACTAGGTATTTACAATCCGCTGGCAAAGGCAGGTTTTGATGGCGTTTCCTACCGTGAGTGCAATGTTATGTGCTTTGAGGGTGCCTGCTTTAAGCGTTCAGTAGTGCAGAAGATTGGTCTGCCTGACGCACGCTTCTTTATCTATTGGGATGATGCTTTGTATGGTTATTTGGCCAGTAAGGTGACGCAGCCCATTTTGATTCCAGACTTTGTTCTTTCAAGATGTCGAGAAGTTCCTGGTCAGAGTATTGGTTCTGTACGCCAACTTAATTCAACTTCTGATATGACGCGCTATTACATCACGCGTAACCGCGGCTATATTGCCCGTTACTTCCAGGTTCATGGTGATTACAATCCCGTGCTTTTTGGCGTCGGCACAGCACTAACCTTTGCAAAAGAGATTATTCGACTCATTTTGGTAGATAGAGCGCACTTCTCGTCTGGTCTTTCTCGCCTTATTAAGGGTTGGAAGGATGCACGTCTTATTTATAAAGATGCAACGTGGCGTCCGCAGCCTCCTCTAGACTAGCCATCAAAGCCGGCATTGTATGTCGGCTTTTTTGTGTCTAAATCAAATAACAAAAGTGAGCTTTGAGAGACGAATTGTGGCGCATTTGTGAAAGGTGACAAATGTTTGCCTACAAAAAATCGAATTATTTTTTGACCATTAATAAATTTTTGTAATTAGCGAAGTTTTTAGCTATTTTTCTACCTGCAGAGATATTGGTTGCCATAACGTGTCAATACATATTTTTGTATTCGTGTGGAAATTTCACAATATATTGTTATAGTTCTCGAGCCTAAACACTATAAGTTGTGGCATAGTAGTTTTCATCACACAAGCGGGTTCCCAACTACTTCGCTTAGGCAAAAGCTTAGGAACCGTAGTGATAATCCAATTCAACACGCATGAAAGCGTTGCTTTCACCAACGTTTGTTCAAGGAGTTTGCACATGAAGATTATCAAGCGCAATGGCTCAGAGGTCACCTTCGAGGTTGAGAAGATTGTTAACGCAATCGCTAAGGCTAACGCAGAGGTCCCTGAGGATCAGCGCCTGACTGAGCGTGAGATTCAGTTTGCTTCCCTTAACGTTACCGATGAATGTGAGAAGGCTGGACACACCGTCACCGTCGAGGAGGTCCAGGACCTTGTCGAGGATCAGCTCATGGCTCTTGACCGCTTTGAGGTTGCTCGTAAGTACATCATTTACCGCTACATCCAGAACCAGAAGCGTCACAAGAACACTACCGATGACAAGATTCTGTCTCTGATTGAGTGTAACAACGAGGAAGTCAAGCAGGAGAACTCCAATAAGAATCCTACCGTTGTTTCCGTTCAGCGTGATTACATGGCTGGTGAGGTTTCTAAGGACCTCGTTCAGCGTGAGCTTCTTCCAGAGGACATTGTTGCTGCTCACAATGAGGGTCTCATCCACTTCCACGATTCCGATTACTTTGCACAGCACATGCACAACTGTGACCTCATCAACCTTGATGACATGCTGCAGAACGGCACTGTTATCTCCGGTACTCTGATCGAGCGTCCACACAGCTTCTCCACTGCATGCAACATTGCAACTCAGATCATTGCTCAGGTAGCATCCTGCCAGTACGGTGGTCAGTCCATCTCCCTGGCTCACCTTGCTCCTTTTGTTGATGTTTCTCGTAAGAAGATCCGCAAGACCGTTATGGAGGAGATGAACTCCGTCGGTGTTGAGCTTTCTGCTGAACAGCTCAACGAGATGGTTGAGAAGCGCCTTCGTGACGAGGTTTCTCGTGGCGTTCAGACCATTCAGTATCAGGTTGTCACCCTTATGACCACCAACGGCCAGGCTCCTTTCATTACTGTCTTCATGTATCTCAATGAGGCAAAGAATGATCAGGAGAAGCAGGACCTTGCACTCATCATTGAGGAGATGCTCCGTCAGCGTTATCAGGGCGTAAAGAACGAGGAGGGTGTCTGGATTACTCCTGCATTCCCTAAGCTCATCTACGTTCTTGAAGAAGACAACGTTTACGAGGATTCTAAGTACTACTACCTCACTCAGATGGCTGCAAAGTGCACCGCTCGCCGTCTTGTTCCTGACTACATCTCTGAGAAGAAGATGAAGGAGTACAAGCTTTCTAAGGGCGAGAAGGAAGGCGAGGGCGATACCTTCACTTGCATGGGCTGCCGTTCCTTCCTGACTCCAGACCGCTCTGGTAATGGCTTCAACAATGTTGCTCGTGCAAAGAACTATGAGCCAGGTAAGCCTAAGTACTACGGTCGTTTCAATCAGGGTGTTGTAACCATTAACCTTCCTGACGTTGCTCTTTCTGCTGGCCGTGATATGGACAAGTTCTGGAAGATCTTCGATGAGCGTCTTGAGCTTTGCCACCGCGCGCTTCGCGCTCGTCATGATCGTCTGAAGGGCACTTTGTCTGACGCTGCGCCTATTCTTTGGCAGTACGGTGCACTTGCTCGTTTAGATAAGGGTGAGGTTATTGATCCTTTGCTTTACGGCGGATATTCCACCATCTCTCTTGGTTATGCAGGTCTGTACGAGTGTGTTAAGGCTATGACTGGTCACAGCCACACCGACAAAGAGGCAACTCCATTTGCACTCCAGGTTATGCAGCATATGAATGATAAGTGCACCGAGTGGAAAGAAGCAGAGGATATTGACTATTCCCTCTACGGAACTCCTCTTGAGTCCACCACCTACAAGTTTGCTAAGGCACTTCAGCGTCGCTTTGGTGTTATCCCTGGTATTACTGATAAGGGCTACATCACTAACAGCTACCACGTCCACGTTGCAGAAGAGATTGACGCATTCCAGAAGCTTCAGTTTGAGTCTGAGTTCCAGCGTCTTTCCCCAGGTGGAGCAATCTCTTACGTTGAGGTTCCTAATATGCAAGATAACATCGAGGCTGTTCTTAGTGTCATGCAGTTCATCTATGAACACATCATGTATGCAGAGCTTAACACCAAGTCTGACTTCTGCCAGGAGTGCGGTTATGACGGTGAGATTCAGATTGTTGAGGAGGATGGCAAACTGGTTTGGGAGTGCCCACACTGTGGTAACCGTGACCAGACCAAGATGAATGTTGCTCGTCGTACCTGCGGCTACATTGGCACCCAGTTCTGGAACCAGGGCCGTACCCAGGAGATTAAGGATCGCGTCCTTCACCTCTAAGTTTTGTGTACTAAACAAACGAGCAGAAGAGTGCTTTAACCCTTCTGCTCGTTTTTATTATCTGTATCAGGTAACATCCAAAATATGCGGAGGTTACCCATTAAAGGTTATGTATGAATTATTCAAATATTAAGTTTTCAGACATTGCAAATGGTGTTGGCGTAAGAACAACTTTGTTTGTTTCAGGCTGTCGCTTGCGCTGTGAAGGCTGCTTTAACTACGAGGCATGGGACTTCAAGAGCGGCGGAGAGTTTACCCCAGAAGTAGAGCAAGAAATTATTGATTCACTTTCGCCTGTCTATATTAATGGCCTTTCTATTCTTGGTGGAGAGCCCTTTGAGCCAGAAAACCAAGAAGGTCTTGTTGAGTTTGTCGAGAAGGTCAGAGCTACCTATCCACAAAAGAGTATCTGGATGTATTCAGGACACACCTGGGATCAGCTGACTGAGGGAAAGTGGCATACAGAGTACACCGATCGCATTCTGTCTTGTATAGACGTTTTGGTAGATGGTCCATGGATTCAGAGTCTCCACGATATTACCTTGCGTTTTAGAGGTTCTTCTAATCAACGTCTTATTGATGTCCCTAAAACACTCGCCTCAGGAGAGATTACGCTTTGGTCTGATGGACCTATGATGAGCTCTCGTGAGATGTAAGCATTGTTTTTCATGTAGAAAAAGCCCGCAGATGCGGGCTTTTTATTTAGGCATGTTTTGTGTAGAGAGCTCTTAGCTTTCTGAGGTGGTTTGAGGTTCCGCGGGTTTCTCGCCCAGTTCACTTATGAAGATTGCGGTAAAAATAACAATGAAGCCAATAAGAATGGAAGGTGTAATAACTTCAGAAAGGAAGATAACTCCAAAGATTGCTGCAAAGATGGTATCCAAAGAGATGATAAGTGATGCTTGAACAGGTGCAACAGATTTCTGTGATCGATTTTGTAGTACGCCAGTAAGAGCGGTTGCAATAAAAATGATATATGCAAGCGCCATCCATGCAGTAGAAGGAATTTGAGAAAAGTTTGGCATAGTTTCACAACAGAGAGCCCAACCTAGACAAGGAAGGGTGCTTACACCAAGCTGAACTATGGTAAGTGTAATGATGTCAAGTTTGTGTGAAAGTTCTGCAGTAAGTACAAAAACAAATGCAAAAATAATTGCTGATATTAAAGCCATTTGTTCGCCGGTACCAAAGGAAAATGAGAAGTCTGTTCCAAGTGAGATAAGACCAATTCCCGCAACACACATACAAGCAGCAATAATGCTGGAGATATGGGGTCTCTTTTTTGCAATAAGCCAATTGACAAATGGTATCATTGCACAATAGATAGAGGCGATAAAAGCTGTTTTACCCGCTGTAGTGTAGGCAAGCGCTCCGTTTTGAAGAAGGAATCCAAAGCCATTTAGAATTCCTAAGAGTGCACCAAATTTAAGATGCTTGATATCAAGATTCTTCTTAAGTCTTTTTTTGAAGATGATTCCAACTACGACAACAGAAAGTGTAAACCGTAAAGTCATCAACCAGGCGGTAGGGATATAGTTGATTGCATCTTTGATGACTACAAAAGAGCCTCCCCACACAAGGGCACAGAATAAAAGAGCACCTTTCCAGATGAGCGTTTGCGAGGAATTGTGTGTAAGAATATTAGAAGGTGTATGAGCTGGAGATGACACGTATAATCCTTTTTATGCGTATGGTTTTAGTAATTATTCGGGAGAAAGTATACGTGATTTTTACCTAGTTGATGGGATTGCTGCGTCAAAATGTGAGAAGAAGTATACTTTTCTTTGTCTGAGCAGATTTTATTGTTGCCTCTTTAAGGTACTTTGGGAGACCGTATGTCTGATTATGTTGTAACTTGTTGTTCAACTGCTGATGTAAGTGAGCAGTACCTTCAGTCACGTGATATAAAATACGTGTATTTTAATTACGAGCTTGATGGTGTTCAGTGCAAGGATGACTTTGGTCGCACTAATGCACCAGCTGATCTTTATAAAAAGATGCTCGCAGGGGCTGAGTGTCGTACTTCGCAGGTATCAATTGGTGAGTACATGGCCTTCTGGCGTCCTTTCCTCGAGGAAGGCAAAGACGTTCTTCATGTTACGTTGAGTTCGGGCATTTCTGGAACATATGAGTCTGCCTGCCAGGCAAAGGCCGAGATTGAGCAGGAATTCCCAGACAGAAAGATTGAGGTTGTTGACTCTCTTCAGGCGTCTTCTGGATATGGCCTGCTTGTAGATGGTCTTGCCGATAAGCGTGATGAGGGTTTGTCTTTTGACGAGATAGTTGCTTGGGCTAAAGAAGCTCGTCACCGTGTGTATGGATGGTTCTTCTCAACAGATTTGACTTTCTTTGTTCGTGGCGGTCGCATTTCTAAGACAGCTGGTTTGCTTGGCGGCATGCTTAATATTTGTCCTGTTATGGATGTTGAAGCTGACGGATCTTTGGCTGTCAAAGAGAAAGCACGTGGTAAGAAGAAAGCAATTGCTCGTGTTGTTGAGGTTATGACTCAAACTGCTGAGCACCAAAGTTCTTATGCACATAAGGTATTTATTTCTAACTCTGAGTGTGCTTCTGATGCCGAAGCTGTTAAAGAACTTATTCAAAAAAGGCTTCCTCAGGTAGGAGACATCAATATTTTTGCTATTGGCGCAACTATTGGTGTCCATACTGGTCCTGGAACTGTTGCAACGTTCTGGTGGGGAGAAGAACCTCGCGCTTAAGTTGTTGCTTGAGTAGGTAAGAAAAGTCTTTAGTAATGGTTAATTTTGAGTATGTCGTACCTACTCAGATAGTTTTTGGAAAAGATACTCAGCTTCGTGTGGCAGAGCTTGTTTCTGCTCATGGAGGTACCAAGGTGCTGGTGCATTTTGGCGGTAGCCACGTGGTAAAGAGTGGCTTACTTGATCAGATTCATCGGCTTTTGAGTAACGCCGGAATTGCTTTTGTTGACTGTGGTGGAGTTGTCCCTAATCCTCGTTTAGAGCTTGCAGAAGAAGCTATAGAACTGGGTAAACGTGAGGGCGTTGATTTCATTTTGGCTATCGGTGGCGGATCTGTAATGGATTCTGCTAAAGCAATTGCGTATGGCTTAGCTAATGACGTTTCTCTTGAAGACCTTTATTTACATAGGGTTGGTGTTTCAAAAGCAACTCCTATAGGAGTCATTTCTACTATTGCGGGAACTGGTTCTGAGACCTCGGATTCTTCAGTCATAAATATTACGCTGACTGATGGACGTGTCCTTAAACGCTCTTATCATCATCAAAGCGGTCGTCCCTGTTTTGCTATCATGAACCCAGAGCTCACCTATTCCGTGAGTGCATATCAGACAGCATCAACGGGTGCTGACATTATGATGCATACTATGGAGCGTTACTTTACGCTCGAGAAAGACGTTGCACTTACCGATGAGCTGGCTGAAGGTCTTTTGCGTACAGTAAAAGAAGCAGTGCTGATAGCCATTAAAGAACCGAATAACTATGCAGCGCGCGCAGACTTGCTTTGGGCATCGTCGCTTTCTCACTGCGGGCTTACCGGAACAGGTCGCGTAAGCGATTTTGCTTCTCATGCCATTGAACATGAGCTCAGTGCAAAGTACGATGTAGCTCATGGTGCTGGCCTTACCGCTATTTGGGCAAGTTGGGCCCAGTATGTTATGAGTCAAGATCCAAAGCGTTTTGCACAGTTTGCGGTAAATGTCTTTGGAGTTCAAAACAACTTCCATAATTCAACCGCTACTGGCCTTGCAGGAATTGAAGCTTGGAATCAATGGTGTCATGCAATTGGTATGCCAACCTCCCTTGCCGAGCTTGGAGTAGACCCTTCAGAAGAGGACATTCTCCAGATGGCAGAAGGTACTATTGATGCTCGCGGCGGAGATTATGCAGGCAACTTTATGCAGCTTAAAACAGCAGATGTTCAACAGATTTTAAGGATGGCTTTAAAGTAAAGTTTCTTAAGGTAAATTTTGTTTCATTGCGAGTATTATTACTATATACGAAGTTACTGAGCCAAAAAGCTCAAACATACGGAAGGAAGATTCATGAGCGGTTTTGTTAAGGCAGACAATGTTTTTGTAAACCAGAACGCAGCGAGCCGTAATGATGTCCTGCGTTTTATTGCCGACAAGGCACTGGAGACTGGCGTAACTGATGATGCAGACGCTGTTTACAATGCTTTCTTGGCTCGCGAGGAAATGGGTGAGACTGGCATGACTGATGGTTTTGCAGTCCCTCATGCAAAGGATGCCGCTATTAAGGATGCGGCTGTCTTCGTCTTCAAGAACAACACTCCTCTTGAGTGGCCTTCTTTTGATGAGAAGCCCGTTGATGTTGCTATTGCACTGCTTGTTCCAGATGGAGAGGCTGGTACCACTCACATCAAGCTTCTTTCTAAGACTGCGGTTCTTCTGATGAGAGATGAGTTTAAGTCCCTGCTTCGTGACTCTAACGATCAGGAAGCCATTGCTCAGGCTATTAACGAGGGTATTAGCGAGGAGTAGGTTTTCTCGCCAGATTACGGTGAGTTGTGAGAGTTGCTTTCTGCAACAGACTAGCTGGGTAAAATTCTGGACACTCAAGCATAAACTTGAGTGTCCTTTTTTGTCTAAAAAGGCGTACACTTGTACTAGTTTTTAGCTGAGAAGGGAGTTTGATGTTTACACCATGTACTGACAAGCGTGTTGCTGTCTTTTTTGCTGATGGTTGTGAAGAGATTGAGGGACTCAGCGTTGTTGATGTCCTGTATCGCGCAGGTGTTCCTTGTGACAAGGTTTCTATCTCTGATTCTTTGAGCGTAACTTCTTCTCATCAGGTTACTTTTTTAACAGATAAGCTGCTTAGTCAGATTTCATTTGATGATTACAGTATGTTGGTGCTTCCTGGAGGTCTTCCTGGAACCACTAATCTTGAGGCTTGTGAGCCGTTTATGCAGGCGGTTGATGCGTTTGTAGCAGACGGTCGTGCGCTTGCCGCAATCTGTGCTGCCCCTTCAATTTATGCAAAACGCGGATTACTTCAAGGTAAGAAGGCTACTTCTAACCCCGGCTTTCAACATTTCCTTTCTGAGAATGGCGCTAAGCTTATACAAGATGCGGTTTGTGTTGACGGCTCTTTTATTACCAGTCAAGGTGCAGGAACGGCTCTTAAGTTTGGTCTTGAGATTGTTCGTTATCTTGTAGGTAATGATGCGGCAGAAAAAGTCTCTCAAGGTATTGTTCTTATCTAAGCCATGGTACCTTCTCAAAAACAGTACCTAGTCATTGATTTAAAGAGTTTCTACGCATCAGTTGAGTGTGTTGAGCGCGGCCTTGATCCCATGAAAGCCAAGCTTGTTGTGGCTGACCTTACCAGGACAGAGAAAACAATTTGTTTGGCGGTTTCACCGGCGCTTCGTGCGTTGGGTGTTCCTGGACGTTGTCGCGTTTTTGAGATTCCCAAAAATCTTACTTACGAGGTAGCACCTCCTCGTATGGCTTTGTATGTAGAGCGCTCTGCAGATGTTTATTCGGTGTACCTCAAATACATTGCCCCAGAAGACATCCACGTTTACTCCATTGACGAGGCATTTATTGATGTAACGCCGTACTTATCGCTCTATGGATGTACAGCAAGAGAGTTGGGCGAGAAGATTCGCGCTGACGTGGAAAAAACTACCGGTATTCCTGCCACCTGTGGTTTGGGTCCTAATCTGTATCTAGCAAAAATTGCGCTTGATATTACTGCAAAACACAGCCCAAACTTCTTTGGTGAACTTGATGAAGAATCGTACAAGCTTAAACTCTGGAATCACAAACCTTTAACTGATTTTTGGCATATTGGCACAGGTATTCAAAAACGTCTAGAGGCAATGAATATTCATACCATGGGGCAACTTGCTATGGCTCCTATAGAACCTTTGTATAAAGAATTTGGTGTTGATGCAGAAATTCTTATTGATCATGCGTGGGGTATTGAGCCAACTACTATTGCAGATATTAAGAACTATAAGTCTCAAAGTCATTCAGTTTCAACGGCACAGGTCTTTGATCACAACAGAGATACGGAAGGTGCGCGTCTTATCTTTAAAGAGATGGTTGAAGCTTTGACATTAGAACTTGTAACACAAAAGCTGGTTTGTTCTTCTATTGGCATTTATATTGGCTATTCGGCAACAGAGAGCCAGATGGAAGAGCTGAGAAAAACGGGAGATTATAGGAGCTGGAGACGACATATTCCTTCTAGTAGCGGTACTAAGAAACTCATCTATCCCACTAACTCTAGAGATGAACTTATGGCAGAAGTTTTATCTTTCTTTGATGAGCGCGTGCTTTCTTCAGAGAGTATTCATCGAGTAGGACTTACGTTTGGAAATACACAAAAAGAAACAGACTCGGGTATTCAGACGTCGCTTTTTCAGGATACATGCGGGCTAGAAAAAGAACGTCAGCGCGAAGATACTATCAATGCCATAAAGAAGAAGTTTGGTAAGAATTCTTTGCTTAAGGCAATGGATTTGCTCTCAGGAGC
>ERZ773003.1771-NODE-1771-length-11758-cov-11.973767_pt1 | contig 11758 bp, 7 predicted proteins | sample MGYA00580668_ERZ773003 | MGnify/ENA primary metagenome ERZ773003 (study PRJEB29015, sample SAMEA2738002) | human oral metagenome | biome: human oral; feature: human-associated habitat; material: dental | place: China | collected 2126 ... | reverse complement strand
GCCGAGGCTGACGCGCCGACCTCCGAGGTCGCCGAGGCCGCTGCCGAGGCTCCTGCCGCTGAGCAGGCCTGAGCGCGCGCCCACGCTTCTTGTTCACAGCGCGGCGTCCACGCGCTGTGAACACCTTTCACACGTTTTTTCACACGTCTATTAGTCACTGACTGACCAGGAGACATTCATGGCGAACTACACCACCGCTGACATCAAGGCGCTGCGCGAGAAGACCGGCGCCGGCATGCTCGACGTCAAGAAGGCCCTCGACGAGGCCGACGGCGACGTCGAGAAGGCCACCGAGATCATCCGCGTCAAGGGCCTGAAGGGCATCGCCAAGCGCGAGGGGCGCAGCGCCTCCGCCGGCCTCGTCGCCGCCAGGGTCGTCGACGCCGCCGACGGCCAGGTCGGCGTCGTGGTCGAGATCAACGCCGAGACCGACTTCGTGGCCAAGAACGAGAAGTTCCTCGACTTCGCCGACCGGGTCCTGGCCGCCGCCGTCGCCTCCGGGGCCGAGACCGCCGAGGCCCTCGCCGAGGCCGACGTCGACGGCACCACCGTCAAGGACCTGACCGACTCCATGCAGGCCGTCATCGGCGAGAAGATCGTCGTGCGCCGCGTCGGCCGCCTGACCGCCCCGAAGGTCGAGCTCTACCTGCACCGCACCAGCCCCGACCTGCCGGCGCAGGTCGCGGTCCTCATCGGCACCGACGCCGCCGGCGCCGGGGTCGCCCACGACATCGCCATGCACACCGCGGCCTACTCCCCGCTCTACCTCAGCCGCGAGGACGTCCCCGCCGAGACGATCGCCAAGGAGCGCTCCATCGCCGAGGAGACCACGCGCGCCGAGGGCAAGCCCGAGAAGGCCATCCCCAGGATCGTCGAGGGCCGCCTGAACGGCTTCTTCAAGGAGAACTGCCTGGTCGACCAGCCCTACGCCAAGGACCCGAAGACCACCGTCGGCAAGGTCGTCAAGGCCGCCGGCGGCACGATCACCGGCTTCCTGCGCTTCCGCGTCGGCGCCTGAGTCTAGGCGCGCTCGCACGGGAACGAGCTGTGCCAACATGTGAGGGCCCCACAAGCAGATGCTTGTGGGGCCCTCACGAATAGTTCCCCTCATGCTATGATGAATACAGAAATTGGAAGATCGGATGGAAGTTTCTCATCTCTGAAGTTATTGAAGGAGGAAGTAATGAAATTTGACGAAGAGGAAGAAGGGTGACCCTAGGGTGGACACTTGGGTAAACGCCTTGATTACTGGCGTCTTGTCTGGGATGGTGGCCTCCCTGCTTTTTTTGTTAGCGTTGCGTCAGCTTCGTCCAAAGATAAAAATATCTCCATTTATTGCTCGAGATGTGAACTCTCTGGGTGAAGTCCGGTACCGCTTCAAGGTTGTCAATAGAAGTCTTCGTCCTGCAGTTGATGTTGGCGTGTATCTATATCGGGATCGGCCGAAAAAAGTGTCTGGAGGAACTTCGGCGATTCATTCCCTCAAGCGGATACCAATTTCAGATATTCATATAAATTTAATTCCTGGTAGGCGGGTTGGAGATAAGGATGCTCGCCATGCTCGGCGATACAAGTGTGATGCTGACTTGCTAGAATATTGGCCTAACGATGAATTTGAGTCAGTTGTATTGAAAATAGTGTGCCGTGATGGATTTACGGGCGTCTGTCGTGTTGTTGAGCAGAGGTTTGAGTTGCATTCGACAATACGTGATGGCGTTTTTGCTTTTGGTGACAGTTTGGATGTTGTCTAGCGGTCTGGTGGTCTCATGGGATCTGCCTTCAAGAAACAAGTGATTTTGTGTCTGTTGGAGGTTGGAGGTTGGCGGGGCGGGGGCGCGAGCATCATGCTCGCGCCCCCGCCCCGTTCTTCCCCTCTCACTCATCGACATCCCTCACCGTCCGCTCCCCCGGGGCGCCCTCCGCGAGTACGTCTCATGCGTGGCCCTGGCCCCATGGCACGGTCCCATGGCGTGTCTGACCGCCAGGGTTGACGCTCATCGTGGCCCGGTGCCCACCCGGACGGGGTAGGCTGTGCCAAGCCTGCCCACCGAACCCAGGAGACATAGCGCAATGAGTCAGGAACCGGCTCGTGACGACCGCGTCGCCCACGGCACGCACCCCAGACGTGTTCTACTCAAGCTCTCCGGTGAGGTCTTCGGTGGCGGATCCATAGGTCTGGACCCCGACGTCGTCTCCGACGCCGCCCGCCAGATCGCCGAGGCCGTGCGCGCCGGAGTCCAGGTCTCCGTCGTCGTCGGAGGCGGGAACTTCTTCCGCGGCGCCGAGCTCTCCTCACGAGGCATGGACCGCGCCCGCGCCGACTACATGGGCATGCTGGGAACCGTCATGAACGCCCTGGCCCTGCAGGACTTCATCGAGAAGGCCGGGGTGCCCGCGCGCGTCCAGTCCGCCATCGCCATGACGCAGGTCGCCGAGCCCTACGTGCCGCTGCGCGCCATCCGGCACCTGGAGAAGGGCCGCGTGGTCATCTTCGGCGCCGGCGCGGGCCTGCCCTACTTCTCCACCGACACGGTCTCGGCCCAGCGGGCGCTGGAGACGCACTGCGACGAGCTCCTCGTGGGCAAGAACGGCGTCGACGGCGTCTACACCGCCGACCCGCGCACCGACCCCGAGGCCGAACGGCTGGACCACCTGACCTACGCCCGGGCCCTGGCCGAGGGGCTCAAGGTCGTCGACGCCTCCGCCTTCGCCCTGTGCCGCGACAACGGTCTGACGATGCGCGTGTTCGGCATGGGCGAGCCCGGTAACATCACCCGTGCCCTCCTCGGTGAGAAGATCGGCACTCTGGTCACCGCCGTCTGAGCGCATCCGCCACCACACCGCACCATCAAGGCAAGGAGCCGAACCACTATGATCGACGACGTCATGCTCGAGGCCGAGGAGAAGATGGAGCAGGCCCTGGAGGCCTCCAAGCGCGAGCTCGCCTCCATCCGCACCGGCCGCGCCAATCCCTCCCGTCGGGCGCCACTTTGCTCACGGCTTCGAGCTGTTGATGGTCGATGATGGTCACCGAAGCAGCGGCATTTTGTTTCGCTTCGGGCATGCGCGTGGTGCTAATCACCACATCGCGAAGCTGGAAAGTGGAGTCTTGCAAATGGCGTTGCGCCTGCATCTGCAGCGGCATGAGCAGCGCAAGGCATGCTAAGGATTTGATAAAAAATGGTTTCATATTCAATACAATCTTTTTAATCAATACTGTTATCGGCTGCAAAAGTAACGCGAGAAAATGAGCCTTGCAATACCTAATATTAGGTAAAAAGCATGAATTTATGAGCTTTGATGGCTTAAATCTGCGAAAAAGCCTTATCTTTGCAGGGCTTCCAACCCCCCAACCATGAAGCGACAGCGAAACCAAAAAATAGGCGTTCCCGCCCCCGGGAACAGCTGAATTGGATAAAAATGACGGCTCCCGCCTCCGGGAACGACGATTTTTCTCGAAAACAAGCGTTCCCATCCTCGGGAACAACGATTTTTTTTGAAAACGGATGTTCCCGACCCCGGGAAGCCATAAAAATGATAAAAATAAGCGTTCCCGCCCTCGGGACGGCATAAAACGACAGAAAAATGAAACGATTACGCACCTGTTTTGCAGCCCTTTTGCTGGCTCTCGGCTGTTCGGCTGCCTCGCAATCGCCCTTTGTGCAAGTGAAAGATGGGCGCCTTTGGTATCACAATAAACCCTATTATTTCGTCGGAGCCAACCTGTGGTATGGCGCTATCCTGGGCTCTACGGGCAAAGGTGGCAACCGAAGACGCTTAGGTCTTGAGTTAGATCGGCTCAAACGCATGGGCATTAACAACCTCCGCGTGCTCGTGGGGAGCGATGGTGAGGAGGGCGTTAAGTCCAAAGTGACGCCCACTTTGCAACGTGCGCCCGGCGTTTATAATGACAGTGTGCTCGACGGGTTGGACTATCTGTTGCAAGAAATGGAGCGTCGGGGCATGCTGGCCGTGCTCTATCTCAACAATTCTTGGGAGTGGAGCGGCGGTTATGGCTACTATTTGGAGCAGGCAGGAGCAGGAAAAGCCGTGCAACCGGCCGTCGTAGGCTATCAAAACTACGTGCGCTATTCGGCACAGTTTGCCACCAACGAGCGCGCGCAGCAACTGTTTTTCAACTACGTGCGCTTCATTCTCACGCGCAAAAATCGCTACACCGGCCGGCGTTATCGCGATGAACCATCGATTATGTCGTGGCAAATTGGCAACGAGCCACGTGCCTTTTCGCGTGAGGCTTTGCCCGCTTTCGAGGCGTGGTTGCGCAGGGCTTCGTGGCTCATTCGCAGCTTAGACAAGAACCATTTAATCTCGATTGGCTCCGAAGGTGAGGTGGGCTGCGAGATGGATATAGACTGTTGGCGGCGCATTTGCAGCGACCCCAACGTGGATTATACCAACATTCACATCTGGCCTGCCAACTGGGGGTGGGCGCATCGCGACTCGTTGGATGTGCATTTGCGGCGCTCTGTGACCTACACCATCGATTACATTGCGCGCCATCTGGCCATTAGCGAGGCGCTGCATAAGCCCATGGTGCTCGAAGAGTTTGGCTATCCGCGCGACGGTTACGCCTTCTCGCCCAAGACAACCACGCGCAACCGCGATGCCTATTATGCCTTTGTGTTCGACGATTTCCTCAAAAAGGCGAAACAAGGCAGTTGCTTCTCGGGCTGTAACTTTTGGGCTTGGGGTGGCGATGCCGTAGCCAAACACGAGCAATGGCAGCCGGGTGACCCCTATATGGGCGACCCGGCACAAGAGCCTCAAGGCCTTTATTCGGTGTTCTTAAGCGACAGGTCGACCTGCAATATCATACAAAATATCATTAAAAAGCTACCCAATTAGCGCATAATTCATAGGCTTTTGCACGATAAAAGCTACCATTTTAGCAGACGAAACTAACGATGAAACGAAATGATGTTGAAATAGAGGTTTGTGCCAACAGCGTGGAAAGCTGTCTTGCTGCGCAGGAAGGCGGTGCCGATCGCGTGGAGTTGTGCATGGGAATACCTGAAGGGGGCACCACACCTTCGTATGGAGAAATCAAGATGGCGCGCGAGAAGCTCACCACAACGCGGCTGCATGTCATCATCAGGAATAGGGGAGGGGATTTTGTTTACACGCCCGATGAGCTGCAACGCATGGCCATCGACATCGACATCTGCCGGCAATTAGGCGTCGACGGTGTGGTTTTTGGCTGTCTGACACCTCAAGGCGACGTCGATAAGGAGGCCAATCGTTTCCTCTTGTCGCATGCAAAAGGCCTCTCGGTGACGTTCCATCGTGCTTTCGATCGCTGCCGTTCGCCCCGGAAAGCCTTGGAAGAGATTTGCAATTTAGGTTTTCAACGCGTGCTCACCTCGGGGCAACAACCCACCGCCGAGCAGGGCATTGCGTTGCTCTCTCAGCTCCATGCTTGGGCAAAGGGGCGCATCATCGTCATGGCCGGATGTGGGGTGAACGAGCAAAACATTGCCAAAATAAGGCGCGAAACGCAGGTCATGGCCTTTCATTTCTCGGCACGTGAGCTCCAACCTTCGCGTGCAAAGTTGCTGAATGCGGCGGTAAGCATGGGCGCAGCCGGTGCACAAGAGGATTGCATCATGCAGACAACGGCGCGCCGGGTGGGCCACACCATCGCTGCTTTGCTGGCAGATGGCGAATGAAAGCTGCCCCGACGGGGCTTTTCTCACCAACAGAAAATGTAAGAACAATAAAAATAAAACAATGAAAAAAAGTCTACTAACGCTGGCCTTGTGCCTTGTTTCCTTGCTGGCAACAGCGCAACATTTTATCACCGATGCCGCCTATCGTGCCAAAGTGGATGCGGCCTTTCAGGCAAAAATGAAACTCATCGGCGAGAAATTCTATCGTTTGGACGGTCTGCATGCCACGCCACAAGAGCAAGAAGCCTTGCACTTTCTCTATGCTTATATGCCTGTGGCCGATGCAACCGATTATCCCACGGCCTACCATCTGGGCAATGTGCGGTCGGCTTTGCGCACACAGCACGAGTTTCCTTGGGGCAAAAAGGTGCCCGAACTGCTGTTCCGTCATTTCGTGTTGCCCATGCGTGTGAACAACGAACCCTTAGATAGTTCGCGCGCAATCTTCCTGAATGAGTTGAAACCGCGCGTGAAAGGACTGTCGATGCGCGATGCCATTTTGGAGGTAAACCATTGGTGTCACGAGAAAGTCACCTATGAACCATCCGACGGGCGCACCTCTTCGCCGTTGCAATCCATCATGACAGCGCGCGGACGTTGCGGCGAAGAGAGCACCTTTACCGTGGCAGCTTTGCGCGCAGTGGGCATTCCTGCGCGGCAGGTCTATACGCCCCGCTGGGCACATACCGACGATAATCATGCGTGGGTTGAGGCTTGGGCCGACGGCAAATGGTATTTCTTAGGCGCTTGTGAGCCCGAACCGGTGTTGAATTTGGGTTGGTTTAATGCCCCGGCCTCGCGCGCAATGCTCATGCACACCCGTGCCTTTGGCGACTATAATGGTCCCGAAGAGGTGATGTTGCGCACGAATAACTTCACCGAAATCAACCTCATCGACAACTATGGCAGCACGGGAAAGATTGCTTTCCGTGTGGTTACGCCCCAAGGAAAGGCCGTAGCCGATGCAAAAGTGGATTTCAAAATCTATAATTATGCCGAATATTACACCGCCGCATCGAAATATACGAATGCACAAGGTATGACTTTTCTCTCGGCAGGCAAAGGAGATATGTTGGTGTGGGCATCGAAAAACGGACGTTTTGGCTATGTGAAAGCGACGTTTGGTAAGGATAAACAGCTCACCATCAAGCTCGCTTATGATGCGCAACACGTGCCCCAGGCGCAAGACTTGGACATTGTTCCGCCCAAGGAGCAGGCGCTTTTGCCCGATGTTCCCGAGGCGTTGCGCGCCGCAAATGCCGTGCGTTTGGCCTACGAAGACTCACTGCGCAATGCCTATGTGGCTACGTTTCCAACGGCAGAGACGCTGAAAAACTTCCCCATCCCCGATGCTATACCTTATATTATAAAGGCTCGCGGCAACTGGAGAACCATCAAAGCTTTCGTAGAGAAGTATGCTCAGCTGTCGCAAAGGGCACTCGATTTGCTCAATACCCTCACCGATAAGGACCTGCGCGATATGCCAATGGCCATTCTCGACGACAACATGCAGGCCAGAAGCAACCAACTTTCGCCTCGGGTGGAATATGAAATGATTCTCAAGCCCTTCAAACAATTCTTCGAAACGAAAGCCTTTACGCCGGAAGAGGTGGCGCGTTTCCAACATGATCCAGCGCAGTTGGTGGCGTGGATTAGGCAGCACATCAAGCTCAATCCCGACACAAGAGCCATGCGTATTCCGCAAACTCCCATCAGTGTTTGGGAGAGTCGGCTCACCGATTCGCGCAGTCGCGACATCTTTTTTGTGGATGTTGCGCGCAGCTTGAACATCGAAGCGCGTATGGATTACGTGTCGTGGAAGGTGCAATATAAGAAGGATCATCAGTGGGTGGATGTTGATTTCGATGCCGAAGAGCAGCAAGTGGCCAAGACGGGGACGCTGAAACTCGACTTTAAGCCCGTGCCTTTCTTGGACGATCCGAAGTATTATAGCTATTTCACGATTAGTAAAATCATCAATGGACAGACCTATCTCATGAATTTCGACGAAGGACAAGTGGATATGGGCGGCGGCATTTCCTGGCATAATGTGTTTAAAAACGGCACAACCCTTGATGAAGGCACTTATCTTTTGGTATCAGGACAGCGCATGGCCGATGGAAGTGTGCTGGCACATAATCAGTTCTTCCGCATCGAAGCGGGTGACACCACGCAGGTGAAGCTCATCGTTCGGCAGCAAGACGAGGGCGTAAAGGTGTTTGGAAGCTTCAATAGCGAGAACCTTTTCAGCCACGAAGGCAAGGAAGTTTCTATCTTGAGTCAAACGGGACGCGGCTATTATGTGTTGGGAATCTTAGGCGTTGGTCAGGAACCTACCAATCATGCGTTGCACGATATTGCCAAGATGAAAGCCAAATTAGACCAATGGGGACGCCCCTTTGTGCTGCTGTTCACCGACGAAGTAGCGGCGAAAAAGTTTGAACAACAGAAGAATGAGTTTGGACTTCTGCCCCAAAACACCATCTTTGGCATCGATAAGACGGGCGCAATACGCGAAGAAATCGCCACACAAATGAAACTTGCGCAGCGCAATCAGTTGCCCATCTTTATCATTGCCGACACCTTTAACCGTGTAGTTTTCCTTTCACAAGGCTACACCATAGGCTTGGGTGAGCAGCTAACCAAGGTGATTGGAAAGCTATAATGCTGCGACAGAGCAGTAATCATGCTGTCAAGTGGGCGCAGAAATAATTTGTTGCGCCCCCGCTTACCGCCTGTTTTCCACTTAGAATGGTGGCTCATGCAGGGATAGTGAAACAAAAAATCCCAGTTGTTCGCATAGCGGATAGCTGGGATTTTTATTTGGTTTCGGCCATCATGCAGTGGCCTCTTCTTCTAACATATATATGGTGTATAGTGCTTAATTCCTAAAAATGTTACCCTAAATGTACAACCTCTTTTGTTGATTACACGACTAATAATTTAACTTGATAAAAAAATTAACTTGTAGATATATTGTTTTCTCAAACGATTGCAAAGGTAATAAAAATCACTTACAGTGCAAATCTTTTTACCGAAAAAAACGCTTTATTCAAAATTTTGTTCCTCTTTCTATCCTGTTTTAAAGGCGAAGCTAAAGCGATATGTTTTCCATTCTATGCAGGATAAAATGCTGATGGTTTGGTCTGTGGTTTTGATTTATGTCAAAAAAATAGGCGCTTTCGGTGAAATAGTCTATGCCTTTTTGTGGCCTATTGAGAGAATTGTTCTACTTTTGCATCGTCGAAACACGCAAGTCCGCTATGCAATGCGGCTGCATTTTGACATGACTCAATAGGTAAGCTCTCAGGAGCAAAAGATTGTTTAGTAAGGATTACACATTTAGGTTTTTGGTTTTTAGTTATAAGGTTTAGGTTTTTAGATGAATAAAAGTGAAGGTTGAGCCGGGAAATGGCTCACCTGTTGGAATCGGGAGTGAGTGATTTACTGCCGATTTTTTTTGTGTCTTTTTTCACCAATGCCGGTGAATGTATATTAATAAGGTGGGAGATGTTCGAACCATCGGTTGAAGCTTAGCCTTCAATGAGCACTGAAGCCATCTCCTCGGGCGTATTGAATGGCATGCCAAAAGCCAGTTCGTCGTCAGTGAATGTGCGCAGACGTTGGTCGGCTTCTTTCTCATCCAACCAAGGTTCACCATTGGGTTTTCGTGCCTGCAACATGCATTCGCGCACTTGTTTCCTGTATTCGGCAATTGCTTCGGAGGTAAATTCTGTTGTCATATTGTTTGATGATAGAGGTGATAAGCCGGGGAATTTCCGGCTTTTTGGGAACAAATATACGGAAAAAGCATGGAAAAGGTGATGCAAAAATTGTTTTTGTCGTTTCTTTTTTGTTCCTTTGTGTGAAGAAAAGAAACAAAAAAATCAAAATATGGGAAAAGGGAAAAAAGGTGGAAAGCGCATGAGCAGAAAGCAGTTGCAGGAACGATTGCAGGCGTTTTTCTCTTCGCAAGGTGATAGAACATTGAGTTTTAAAGAGATTTTCCGTGCGTTGAAGCTCGACACGCACCCCCTGAAAATGTTGGCTATCGACATGATTGAGGAGATGGCATGGGATGATTTTCTGGTGAAAGTGACCGATAGTTCCTACAAACTCAACACGAAAGGGCAGGTGCAAGAGGGGACGTTCTTGCGCAAAGCAAATGGCAAGAACGCTTTTTTGCCCGATGATGGCGGCACTCCTATTTTCGTTTCGGAACGCAATTCGTTGTGGGCTACCAACGGAGATCGCGTGAAAGTGAGTTTCATGGCGCGCCGACAACATCACATCAAAGAGGCACAAGTGATTGAAATCTTGCAGAGAAAGAAAGATCAGTTCGTGGGAAAACTGCGTGTAGGCAAGGACTTTGCCTATCTCATCACGCCCGAAAATATCTTTGCAAGCGACATTATCATTCCGAAACGCAAGCTGAAAGGTGGAAAAACCAACGACAAAGCGATTGTGAAAATCACGCAATGGCCCGACGCAGAACACAAGAATTTGGTGGGCGAAGTGGTGGATGTGATTGGCCAGACAGGCGATAACGACACCGAGATGAACACCATTTTGGCACAATATGGACTGCCCTATGTCTACCCAAAAGCGGTGGAAGAGGCCGCTAACAAGATAACAGGAGAGATTACACCACAGGATGTTGCCGAGCGGGACGACTTTAGGTCGGCGTTCACTTGCACCATTGATCCCCACGATGCGAAAGATTTTGACGATGCTCTTTCCATCGAAAAGCTCGACAAAGGGCTGTGGCAGGTGGGGGTTCACATTGCCGATGTGAGCCATTACGTGACGGAAGGGAGCGTGATTGATAAAGAAGCGGTGAAGCGTGCAACGAGTATTTATTTGGTAGACCGCACCATTCCGATGCTTCCCGAGCGCCTTTGCAACTTCATTTGCTCGCTGCGTCCCGACGAAGACAAATTGGCTTATAGCGTAATCTTCACACTTGACGACGAAGCCAATGTGAAAACCTACCGCATTGTGCACACCATCATTCGCAGCAAACGCCGCTATGCCTACGAGGAGGTGCAGCAGTTGTTAGAGGAAAATGGTGTGGTTGATGGCACGGGTGAGCCTGCTCCTGTGCCTAAGAATGGGAAATACAAGGGCGAAAATGCGGAACAGCTCATCACACTCGACCGTTTAGCCAAGGCGTTGCGCAAGAAACGTTTTGAGCATGGCGCAGTGAAGTTTGACCGCGAAGAACTGCATTTCGATGTTGACGAAACGGGAAAGCCCACACGTTGCTATTTTAAACGGTCGCACGATGCCAACAAGTTGATTGAAGAGTTTATGCTGTTGGCCAACAAAACCGTGGCCGAGAGCATCGGAAAGGCCAAGAAAGGACGGAAAGCAAAGACGCTTCCCTATCGTGTGCACGATAATCCTGACCCGCAAAAGATGGAAACCTTGCGTCAATTTATTGTGAAATTTGGTTACAAAGTGAAAACCGAAGGCACAAAAGGAGCGATGGCTCGCAGTTTGAATAAGCTGATGGATGAGACCGAAGGCAAACCCGAAGCGAAGATGATTCAAACGGTTGCGCTCAGAGCCATGATGAAAGCGAAATACAGTGTGCACAATATTGGCCACTTTGGTTTGGCATTCGACTATTACACGCATTTCACAAGTCCGATTAGAAGATACCCCGACACGATGGTTCATCGCCTGCTTACGCGCTATGCCCAAGGTGGAAGGAGTGCTAATGAGAAGCATTATGAGGAGCTTTGTGAGCATTGTTCGGAGATGGAATTGGTGGCACAGAATGCCGAACGCGACTCTATTAAATATAAGATGGTAGAGTTTATGGCCGATAAAGTGGGCGAGACGTTTGCCGCACATATCAGCGGAATTACGAGTTATGGCATCTATGCGGAGATTGATGAGAACCATTGTGAGGGCATGATTCCCATGCGTGACCTGAGCGATGATTATTATGAGTTCGACGAACGCAACTTCTGTTTGCGCGGAAGGCGGCATCATCATCGCTATCAATTAGGCGATGCGATAGAAATTCAAGTGGCAGGAGCGAACTTGGAGAAACGGCAATTGGA
>ERZ773003.1765-NODE-1765-length-11786-cov-21.195380_pt1 | contig 11786 bp, 11 predicted proteins | sample MGYA00580668_ERZ773003 | MGnify/ENA primary metagenome ERZ773003 (study PRJEB29015, sample SAMEA2738002) | human oral metagenome | biome: human oral; feature: human-associated habitat; material: dental | place: China | collected 2126 ... | reverse complement strand
GCGCTCCGCCTCCACGGCCCGCTCCGCGGCGGACTCCGGGTCGGCCTCCCCCGCGGCCCGGGCCGCCTCCAGGAACTCCTCGTAGCGCTCGGAGGGGTCGTCGACCAACTGTGAGAAGAGCACGGCGCGGGCGGTCGCCAAGGGGCGCCTGGCCCACCACAGGTGCAGTGTGGAGGGATGCCCCTTGCGGATGGATTTCTCCCGAGCGGACTGCTGGTTGATGGCGTCGAGAGGCAGCGCCACCTCAATGAGCTTCCTGGGCACGGGAGTCCTTCCTGTCGACGGAGAACGGGGGAATTCTCCGCGGGTGTGAACGGGAACATCCTACGACCGCCCTCCGACACGAATCACACCCTTGAACCGACGGTGAGCCTCGATTCGGTGTCGTACCGGCCGGCTACCCTGATTCCATGACTGCCCGTACCATCCGCGTCCTCGACCTCTTCGCCGGGGCGGGAGGTCTCACCGCGGGGTTCCACACGGCGTCGTCCCGCTTCCGCAGCATCGCCGCAGTCGAGATGGACCCGGAGGCCGCCGCCTCCTACCGGGCGACCTTCCCCAAGACGGAGGTCTACGCGGGCGCCATCCAGGACTGGCTCGCCGAGGGGACGATCCCCACCGGCGTCGACGTCGTCGTCGGCGGTCCCCCATGCCAGGGGTTCAGCACGCTCGGCAAGCGGGACGCGGAGGACGCCCGCAATCGGCTCTGGGAGCAGTACGCCCAGGTCATTCAGAGGGCCAGGCCCAAGTACTTCGTCGTGGAGAACGTGCCCGCCTTCGGGAAGTCGCCCCAGTACCGCGACTTCCTGGCCGCCACCGCGCCCGGGGAGTTCCTCGAGGACTACTCCTTCGACTTCCGCGTCCTCAACGCCGCCGACTACGGCGCCCCGCAGGCGCGCAGGCGCGCCGTCCTCATCGGGCACCGCAACGACATGGCCGCACCCGGGTTCCCGGAGCCCACGCACTCCCCGGACGGGGGCGGCGACCTGCCCCCGCACCGGACGGTGCGGCAGACGCTTCTGGGCGTACCCGCGCAGCCCGACATGGACGAGCGCTTCGACCAGCTCCGCACCCGAGTCGGCTCACGGCGGGGGCCCGGCGCCTTCTCCCCCCGGGAGCTGCACGTCTCCCGGGGCTACAGCCCCAAATCACGCGAGCGCTTCGCCGCGATCCCCGAGGGCGGGAATCGGGCGGATCTTCCGGACGACTTGAAGGCGCCCTGCTGGCTCCGGCACACCTCCGGTTCCATGGACGTCATGGGACGCCTGCACTGGGACCGCCCCTCCGTGACGATCCGGACCGAGTTCTTCAAGCCGGAGAAGGGCCGCTACCTCCACCCCGTGGAGAACCGCGCCATCACCCACTACGAGGCGGCGCTCCTGCAGGGATTCCCCGACACGCACCGCTTCATCGGCTCCCGCACATCCATCGCCCGGCAGATCGGCAACGCCGTCCCCATCCCATTGGGAAGAGCGATAGCCAACGTTCTTCTTGAACACATCTGAAGTCTCCATGTTATCCTCATGATCAGCTATCTCCTTAGCGGCCGATCCGAGACGGAACAACCCAGCATTGTCACGAATCTCAAATTGTAAGTGAGGACAAACTATGATCGACGATGAAAAGTTTGCAAAACTGTACTCAAAGTTCGCAAAAGTCGCCAATACTTCAGGCGTAGATGCAGCCCGGAGAGAATTCGAATTCTGGACTGGCGACACCGAACTCTTGAGCAAATGCGAAGTTAAATTTCGCAAAGCCATCAAAAACGTACAGAGTAGCGCTCCCCCCATTATCGCAGCAGGACATGAGGCCTGGTACTCAGGTCCACAGGACGACGACACCTTTTGGCCTGCAACCCGCGATGCATTTATCAACGACGACTGGACCGAAAAACGCATCAAAGATGTGGATCGAGCCTCTAACGCAGTTGTAGCCCACACTCCACCTCCTACGAAAAGAGCTTTCAACTGCCACGGGCTCGTCGTAGGCCATGTGCAGAGTGGTAAAACTTCTAATTATATCGCCGTTGTTTCGAAGATGGCGGACCTCGGATACCGCCTCATCATCGTTCTTGCCGGCATCCACAACGGTCTTCGTAGACAAACCCAAGAGCGCCTTCAGCAACTACTCCAGCACAAGAATGGCGAAAGTTGGCATACACTCACCTCGCCAGATGAAGACTTTCGGGCTCCAGGTGGAACCAATATAGAGGCTTACTTGTCACCCGGCAACCAACAACGTATTTTAGTCGTCATTAAGAAAAATTCCACCGTGCTCGACCGATTCTTCAATTGGATGGACACTGCCAACGGAAGAGACGCTCTCAAAAACACTAAAGTCCTCATCATTGATGACGAGGGCGACCAGGCTTCTGTTGAAACAAGTACCATAAATCCAAAGATACTAAGAATGCTCTCGATCATGCCGAAGCATACTTACATCGCGTACACCGCAACACCCTTCGCCAACGTTTTTATCGACCCAAATCAACGTGATCTATATCCTAAGGACTTCATTCTCAACCTACCTCGTCCCAGCCAGTACTTTGGCCCTAAAACCGTCTTCGGAATCAATCGCTCAGAGGAAGAGGACGGAGGTAACGACGGTCTCAACGTGGTCCGACACATTCCCGATGAAGGCCTAAATTCATTACGCCCCACACCTAAGGAAGATGTCAATTCGTTTATCCCAAAATTGACGAAGGAACTCAAAGAAGCAATTCATTGGTTCTGGCTTTCTACTGCCGCCCGCTACGCCAGGGGCGATCGCACACACTCAACGATGCTGATTCACACTTCCAGCAGAACAACAGTTCACGACTCTTTCAAGCAGCCAATTTCCAATTACATTCGCGACTGCAGGGAACTCTTAGACTCTCGCAACGAAATATTCTTGACAGAACTGCGTTCACTGTGGATCACCGAAACAGAGAATGTACCAGCAAGTATCTGGGGTCGGACAGCAGAGAATTTCGAAAAACTACTCCCGGAACTGACATCTGTGTTAAATAGTTGCAAACCAATTATTGAAAACGGCGGCTCTGAGGACCGCTTGGACTATTCCGGCGCAGAGCCAGTCGTTGCCATAGTAATCGGCGGAAACACGCTCGCTCGCGGCTTAACGCTCGAGGGGCTCATTGTATCGGTGTTCGTTCGTGACGCACGCCAATACGACACTCTTTTGCAAATGGGACGATGGTTCGGATATAGAGTCGGATACGAAGATCTCCCACGAATTTGGACTACAACGGAACTCGAGCAAGATTTTCGGCATCTTGCCTTCGTCGAGGAAGAAATGCGCTCAGATATTGATCGCTACCAAGAACAAGATTGCACACCATTGGATCTAGCTGTTCGGATTCATACACATCCAACACTGTGCATTACGCGAAAAATGGGGGCTGCTGCTCCGGCCAATGTTTCCTACTCTGGCAGCCGACTTCAGACGAGATACTTCTACACGCAGGACACGCGCTGGCTCACTGGAAATTTGACGGCCGCTAAACAACTCGCTGAAGCCTGCCAACTCGAGAGTTCCCCCATTCCGGTACAGAATACCGCCCACCAACTGTTCCGCAATATCGATGCTAAGAACATCCACACCTTTCTTCAGAACTATCAAATCCACCCCGATTCTTCCGAGTTTGACCGAGACCTTGTTCTGAAATTTATCGATCGTCAGACACAAGATGACGACCACCCAATGATGAAGAAATGGAACGTTTTATTTTTTAGCGGACCTAAGGGTCGTTCTGAGTTCGAATTTGAGGGGTTCACTGTAAATATGATCACCCGCAGTCGCATCCGTGAGGGGGTAGACAACAGCACAGCGATGGAGCATACCGATGCACGTTCCGACATCAAGACGCTCATGAGTAAAAGGGATATATGCTACGACATCGACCCGGTTCCTACATCACCAGATGAGTTCAGTGAAAGCGATCTATTTCAGGCAAGAAGAGATAATCCAGCAACTTGCCAGAATGGTCTCCTCGTCATATATACGATCGACCCGAACAGTCAGCCAGATCAAAACAAAATAAAAACCCGCGCGCCGCTCAATGCTAAAGCGCCTGTAATTGGCGTCGGTATGGCATTTCCGGAAACGGTCGACAAAAGTCGTTCGACTCAGATGGCAGTGAAGTTTAGTGCGCCCAGCGGTACCGAACATCCTAATGAGGAAGAAACTCAACGCTGGTAGTAAACGACTACACGAAAACCCCGAGACGAACTGGTTTTCCAATGTTCAGACTTTGGCGCCTTGTGTAGGATCTTCTAGTTTCCGTTGAACGCCAACATAGTGGCGACCACCTCGACCTATAAGAGGTTATGCGTTGGTAGAATCTTCCGGGACTCAGGTAGTCGGAACTTGGTTGCGGCAGACAGCACGATTGTAATGGTGGTTGTAGTGGTGGCTCCACGCAGCCACAGCATCAAGGCACTGCTGCTCTGACCCAACTCACGACACCTTAGTGAGTTATGGGCGAGCTGGTACAAGTTTTCGTTATTATTACGGAGTCCGGGGTTGATGCGGAGTATAAATGCCTGTCAAGCCCCGGATCGCGTGGAGGCTGGTTTATTTGGATACGGTGGCTACTGGTTGTGGTTATCACTGGTAGCCCTGACGGGCATCAGTTTTCCAGGCGGATTCGTGCTCGGCCAGGGTACGAATACCGATGACGGACGAGGTCTGTACCACTTTGGAGACCGAGTCCGTCGCGCTGCCCGCCTGGAACCCGATGGCCTGGGGCGGCGGGGCAGGTCCTGGCTGATGCAGGCAGTTCAACGACGGCGCCCTGTTCCCGGCCATCCCGGCCACCACCGGATTTTTGCGGCACTTTCTCCACTGTTCTCGGCACGAAGTCCTAAGCAAGCCTTCAACCATTTCGGTTATGGTTTGCCTTAGCACGAGATCAGACGACCGGGAGGCGGACACGCAGATGGCACGTGGTGGGAGGGGATTCCAAGGCACAGTGCTCAAGGCGCTGCGGGCACCTGAGCACAAGCTCACGATCACCGCAGTGCGGGAGCTGGCGCCCTACACCGAGCTGACCGTTCACTGTCCGAGCCTGCTGGGCACCGGCGCCGCCATGCTGCCGCCCACCGCCTGGGTGCGCATGTGGATCCCGCAGGGCGGCCGCCAGCACCAGCGCGCCTACACCATCACCCGCGTCAACCGCGAGCAGGCCACCGCCATCATCCTGGTCCTGCACCATGAGCCCAGCGGCCCGGCGTCGCGCTGGTCGAAGCGGGTCAAGCCGGGAGCCACCGTGTCCGTCCAGGTCATGGGCGGCACCAGCTACCGCCTGCCCTCCCCCGGCGACAAGATGCTGCTGGTGGGCGACCAGGCCTCCGCGCCAGCACTCGCCGACGCCGTCGCCGCCTCCCCACCGAGCAGCCTGGCCACCGTCGTCATGCTGGCGCCCGAGACCGGCTTCCTGCCCCTGGCCGCGCGCGACCATCGGCTCATCCGCGTCAATCCCGAGGTCTCCGAGGAGAAGCTGCTGGCCGCCGTCGACCGCACCCTGTGGGCGGATACCGGGGACCTGGCCCTGGACTGGGTGTTCATCGCCTTGGAGAGCAGCGCCACCAAGGCGGTGCGGCGCCACCTCATCGCCTCCGGTATCAGCCGGCGCAGCATCCAGCACCAGGCCTACTGGATCCGCGGCCGCGCCATGGGCACCACCCCCGAGGCCTGAGCCCGAGCCCTGCCCCACTACCCGGGCCCTGAGCCCTGAGCCCGGCCGGCGTCGACTCCCCCCTCACCACCGGCCAGGCTCCGACCAGGGCACCGGCTTAGACTGGGGACGTTCGCGACCGCAACCCGTTCGCCGAGGTGCTCGCCATGCGACTCATCAAGCCCGCCATTGTTGTCCTTGCCCTGACCGTCCTGGTCAACTCGATCGGGAGCCTGCTGCTCGGGTGGCAGCTCAACAGCCTCACCTCATCGCTGTGCATGCTCCTGCTCGGCCTCATCCTGCTGCAAGCCCAGACCTCGGGTCCGGGCGAGCGCAGCCTGCCGCCGTCGGGCGTTCGGCTGCTGGGAACCATCGGAGTCATCCTCTCCGGGCTCATGGTCGCGCGCGGCCTGTACCGGTCCGACGTCGACGTGCTCCTCGCCCTGCCCGCGCTGGGCCTGCTGGGCTACGTCCTGGTGCGCAGCCTGAGGGACCGGCAAACCCGCGAGGTCACCGCGAACAAGTCCTCGGCCCGATAGGGCCCGTCACCCGCCAGCTCCAGCTGGCAAGCACCTCGACGACGTCGATCGAGGACGTACTTTCGCGCCGAGGACTGCGCTGTCCCCCAGATGACTGGGGGCGGAGACACGACATTTGGAGGAGAAGTACGTCCTCGGCGCGAAACGCAGTCCTCGGTGCGGAAGCGACGTCGAGGCCGAGCGTCCGGCAGGGTTCGACGGAGGCAACATCGGGGACATCACCGGGCTCGACGACCTACGGCTCCCACCCATCAGCTCATGGTGTCCGAGCCGGCACGACCCCCTATGGCATCACAGAGGCATCACAGAGGCATCACATTCTCCCTGGTCGGAACTTACTTCACGGGTCCGGGGCCGGCGGGCCGTATAGGCTGGAGGCGACCGGGGAGTGCTCCCCGTCAACGACGACGGACCACTTGTTGAAAATGCCACAAGGATCCGGCAGGATTTTGCCCGGTCATACCATTCCCCACCTTGTCCGCCCTAGAAGGTCATCTACCATGCGACTCCTCCCTCCAGTCGTCTTCACGCTTGCCACGACCGTCCTGGCCCTGACGGTCGGCGGCGGCCTGTTCGGCTGGGAAACCTCCCTCCTGACGCCTCTGAGCCTGCTGACGGTCAGTCTCATCCTCTTCCAGGCCCAGCACGTTCAGCGCGCCGAGCCGTCCCAGCGGATCCCGGGCCCCTCGGTCCTCGCGCTGGCCGTCATCGGCCTGGGGCTGGCGGCTGCCCTGCTCGGCCACGGCCTCTACAGCCATGAGCCCGTCGCCGCCATCAACCTGCCGTCGGCCGGCATCCTGCTGTTCGTCGTCGTGACCGCCTACCGCCGACGCCGCCCCGAGGCGAAGCCCGTCCTCGTCGCCGCCCCGACGGCCCCCCTCGGCGAGACGTCCACCTCTCAGCCGCAGTAACGCTGTCGAAAGCCCCTCGCCTCGGGCCGTCACGAGGCGCAGCTCAGCGCGACGGGCATTCCGAGAGCGAAGGTCGTGCTGCAGGCGTTGGCGAGTTGCCGTCAAGAGGCATGGAATCTCCTCAACGAGCGGTCGGGAGAGCCTGCCGGGCGGTACGCACTCGAAGTGCATCGTTCACCCAGAGGAGCCGATAATGATAAGCCATCCACGCCCTAAAGGCCGTTCCAGCACGAGGACACCATCTGAAAGTCCAACCTTCCAAGGTTCACCGATATCATCGAAATTAAGATCTAATGTTTGAATCCCCCCAGGTTTAGCGGTCGGAGCTTTTTCGATGATATCACCCGAAAATATGGTGGTGTCCGTGACATACTGTCGCATGGCAGGGTCAGTTGCCGTAAAGGCGATCACATACCCCCAGCCTCTAGGATTAGCCTTGACATACTCAAGCGCCGGGGTAACAGAGGTAACTCGAGCACCCTCAGGGAGATTATGCCCACTCCCGGTAGCCAGAATCTGGTCCAGGTGCTCCATATCCGCCGGGTAGGGCGCACCCTCCTGCTGGTTGCTCGGCAGTACCGATGCTGAGGGTTGGGCGTCACCTCGGCTGCGGGGACCGCTACAGGCAGCAATAGCTGCTGAAGCGGCGGACACGACTAGCGCTGCCACAAATCCCCTTCGCAGAACAAGCATGGAAACTCCCTATTGGACGACATGAGAGAACTTTTCGGTCAGCACCAACTCGAAGCATCTTGCTTGCTCCCTAAAGGCGAATGCTCTAGCCGACATCCGAAGAACTCCATTATTGCCTGGACACAGTCGCAAAGTACCTCAGATTGATAAGTCAGATTACTTTAACGCGGCCCACCTCGGATAACAAGCCAGCCTCTCCCTAAGGGGCGCTCGAGGAGAACATTGGCCTGTCCGAGACCACAGTTCCAAGGTTTACTAATGTCACTAAGATCGATATCTTCTAAGCCCCCTTCGGCTTTTAATGCTGTCGGATACCTTTCGATGAGCTCCCCAGGGTTTCCGGTCCGTTCAGTGACGTAGGCTCGTATGGAAGAATCAGTGGCGGAGAAGGCGACAACATACCCCCACCCTCCAGGAAACACCCTGGCAAAGTTGGTGGCAGGCCTGACCGACACTACGTGAGCACCTTCGGGGAGGGTCTGTCCACCCTTGAGAGATAGAATCTGGTCCAGGTGCTCCATATCTGCCGGATACGGGGCGCCCTCCTGCTGGTTGCCAGATACACCAGAAGCGGACTCTTGGGGATAATTTTCCACTAATCTATTTAATCTGTGAAAGGTGTAGGCCCCTAAACATAGGGTGGCAACTATCACGGCTGAGCAGCCGAGTACAAGCACCTTCAGGATGCCGCGTCGATTTAGTTTAGAAGTCATGACTCTCACTCCGAACGGAAGAATTACCTTTGAGGTCGTATTCCTGAGCAAGCCCTCTCGGATGAAGTCTTTGCAGCCGCTCGTCTTCAATTTCCATGCCAAGAATTTTGGTAGACTTACCCCCGTCCCAGTTGTAGCGGTCTGCGACATGAACCTTGTAGTCGCACGTGTAGTATCCGTTAGGATGGTCGGGCGTGGGAGGATATACAGTGATAGTACCTTCGGTGGCACGATATATGAACCCACCGCATAATACCAATTCTGGGTTTCTGTCGCTGTTTCACCTTGCCATCTTGTGGTGAAAGGATAGGTAATCGGCCCAGTGGCACCCGAGGATTCCTGCGGTGCAGTGCGCGCTCGAAGTGTATCGCTCATCGAGAGGAGCCGTTTATGATAAGCCATCCACGTCCTAAAGGTCTCTCCAGCACGAGGACACCGTCAGGGATTCCCGTGTCCCAGGGGTTGCTTATCTCATCGAAATTAAGGTCCGACAGTTGAACATCTCCGGGTTCAGCGGATGAATAATTTTCAATAATGTCGCCTAAATGAATGGTATGCTCCGTGACATACTGTCGTATGGCTGGAGCGGTTGCCGTAAAAGCGATAATGTAGCCCCAGCCTCTGGGGTTGTGTTTAGTGTATTCAACCGCTGGGGTGACAGAGGAGACATCCGCACCCTCAGGCAGTTTGTGCCCACTTCCAATAGCGAGGATCTGCTCCAGGTGCTCCATGTCCGCTGGGTAGGGCGCACCCTCCTGCTGATTGCTCAGCATGGGAGAGGTGGACGAATGGACACCAGCCCGCGTGGCCCGGAAGGGGAGGCACGCCACTAAGGGGGCTGATACAACGGCAATGAGAATACCACTGATTGCAATGTATGTAAGTCGATTTGCCGTGTTTCTACTTGACTTCAACTTTACCACTCCCACTCTCGATCGAAGACTCACCAGACAAATCATACTCCTTTGCCAGCCCAACCGCATGAAGTCTTTGCAGTTGCTTATCTTCGATTTTAAATCCAAATATATTTGTAGATTTGCCGCCATCCCAATTGTAGCGGTCTGCAACATGAGTGCGGTAATTGTACTTATATGTCCAGGTTGAACTTCCATCCTTTGGTGGATATACGGTGATCGTGCCATCTGTGGCCGTTTGGTATTTTCCGGTGGCGTAATACCAGTTCGGATTCGAGCCTTTGTCCACGTCCATCCCGTCCCAAGAAGAGTCGAAAGGGTATGTCAGCGGTTCCGTTACGCCTGCATTTTTGGCATCTTCCACTGCTTGTTCGGCATAACTTTTAACCCCGTTTTCGGAGTGCTCTTTCAGCTCTGGCATGTCGTTCATCATGCCATTAACATCGATAGGTTGAGGGTCTCCGGTGTTTCCAAGGAAGTGCTGCAGATTCTTCGAAGCGTCCGGCCACAACGGCGCACACGCAGCCGCAAACATGGACGCAGCATGGTGAACAGCGTGATCCTTCGCAGTGGGTTTCTCTCGACCGTACTCTCCGGATCCTTCGTTTTTGGAGTCGCCGCTATACTGCCAGGGTTTGACGCCGGGCATCTCCGCATGCTCGCCGGCAACCGGATCATGAAGTCCCTTCCCCTGATTATCCGGCTTGTCACCATCCTTGCTTTTCTCTCGACCAGCATTGGAACGCCCGCTACGCTTGCCAGCACGACCAGCGGCGGAACGGCCCCTCGAGTCGTGCGTGCGGGCCGGCTGGTTCGAGTTAGGTGGGTCCCCGGACTTGTCGGCCGCCATCACCATAGTCAGCGCGGCGGCGTAGGACTGGTCGACCTGGTTGGCCTGCGCCAGCGTAGCGCTCACCATGGCTTGGAGCTCGGCGACCTGCCCGGCCACCTTCGCGGCCTCGGCAGCGGCAGAATCACCACTGCCTCCGCTCTCACCCCCGACGCTGGCGCCACCAGAGCCACTCGCCTTGGCCTCAGGGCTGGCACTGACGCTGCCGTCGTCGTGAAGCACCACCGCAGGGTGCGCCGCAGCATAGTCCTGACAGGCCAGCACGCTCCTGCGCACCATCGCCACACCGTCACAGGCGTCCCACGTGGCCCGGTGCATGCCACGCACCCGACCGATCAGCTCACCATGCCGCGCCTCACAGCGCCCCTGCGCCCCACGAGCCGCGGTGACACTGGGGGCCTCAGAGACGACCCGGGTCCGCGCCGACTGCGCCTCACCCCGGATCGACGTCAGCGCCCCTGACGCCCGCCCCAACGACTCAGCGGCCTGCGCCAAAGGCTCAGGATTCCACCGACACACATCACTCCAGGCAACCATCGGCTCACTCCCGTCCTACCAGAGGGCCCGGTCGGCCGCGTCGCCCCGACCCGGACCCGGCGGGCGCCAACGACCGAGCCCCACTGGACACCGCCTGGTCATTCGCCTGATGAATCGCCGTCAGGGAGCGCACGCCACTGCTGACGCCCCCGTAGCAACTACCCACCGCCGCGCACGCAGCCTCCAGAGACGACACTGCCGCCTCCACCCGCCGCGCACTCATCGAACCGGGCATCGCCGAGGCGGCCACGCCCGCCCCCGCCACATCCACGCCATCCAGGTCGGCACGCACCGCGTCCAACGATGACGACAACACCCCCAGATCACCCCACATCAAGTGAAGATCCGCCACCAGCCACACCCTTCAGAATCCAACGACACCAAACAACCGACTCCGCTAGCACCGGGCGAGCAGGAACCTTGCCACCCGCTCCACAGCACCTTGAGAGCCACTCTGTGACCTTACCGTAATATTCACCGCTCGTCCTGCAAACTAGCAGCGAACAGTGAGAACTGTCCGCCGATTCAGTCCCCCTCACCCCTGGGCCCCGCCCACCGCCTCTCTGAGCGGCAGGATCACGAAGGACCTACTCCGGGCTGAGCGAGTCCTTCACCGCGGATCCGGCCCCCTCCGGCTCCACCTCGCAGAGACCGGCGCCAACCTGCCACAATGAGGGGCATGGTCGATCTCTCCACCGTCTCCCCCGCCATCGCCCTGGGCCCCCTGGACGGCCGCTACCGCGCCGTCGCCGCCCCGCTGGTCAACCACCTCTCCGAGGCCGCGCTCAACCGGGCCCGCCTGCAGGTCGAGGTCGAGTGGCTCATCCACCTCACCGATGGCGGCGTCCTGCCCGGCGCCCCCCGCCTGAGCGAGACGGAGAAGAGCTACCTGCGCGGCGTCGTCGAGGACTTCGGGGCCGAGGAGATCGCCGAGCTCGGCGCCATCGAGGCC
>ERZ773003.1764-NODE-1764-length-11789-cov-5.673002_pt1 | contig 11789 bp, 6 predicted proteins | sample MGYA00580668_ERZ773003 | MGnify/ENA primary metagenome ERZ773003 (study PRJEB29015, sample SAMEA2738002) | human oral metagenome | biome: human oral; feature: human-associated habitat; material: dental | place: China | collected 2126 ... | reverse complement strand
TATGGTGAAGATGAAAATGTGGAAATTATAGTGGATAGAGAGAGTGGAGAAATAAAAGTTCTAGCTAGCAAAACTGTTGTTGATGCTGATGACCTTTTAGATCCAAATGAAGAAATTTCACTAGAAGACGCTAAAGAAATCAAGAAAAGAGCAAAAATTGGAGATGTTCTAAAATTTGAAGTGAGCTGTGATAATTTTAGAAGAAATGCTGTCCAAAATGGAAAACAAAAAAATATTTCAAAAAAAAATCACTTACAATCACTAAAAAATCACTTTTATCAAAAATTATTTTGAGCACTATCGAAAAGAACCATGGAAAAATCTTAATAGTTTTCAAGCAATTTCACTATATTTAAAATTTTTTTTGGTTTTATATCATAAATGAAAAATTTAATTATCACAAAAAATTTTTTACAAGGAGATATATTAAAATGACAAATAGCATCACAAAAATAAAGCAGGATTTGCGGGCTTATGCAAAAAGATGTAAGGATGTTCATTATACAGAAGGTCTAGTAATAACATTTTTAATTACTGGAATGCTTTTTGCAGCGAGGAATCTATTCTCAGATTCGGCAGGTACAAGTATAGAAAATCAGAAACAAGCAATTTCTACATCAATTAAGACAATACATCAGCAAGTCAAAGCAACACGAAAAGAAAATGACAAATTATTGAAAAGCACAAATCTTGAACTAATTCAATTAATGGAACAAGGAGATCACGTTGTAAAAGCGCCTTGGAGCAGCTGGCAATATGGTATAAATTACTTTAATAACAACTGGAATGGTACTTATAAAGGTAGAGGAGATAAAAAGGCAAAATATCCTTATGAAGGTGTATATACAAGAAGTAATGATGTGTTTGTAAGAAATACATCCCCACTAAGTAATCAGTACAAAAAATTACCTTCAATGGGCTTGGCGCAAACAAGCTACGGTTTAATAAGTAATATACGTGAACAGGAACCATTAGTAAGTGCTAAGGCAGAAGTAGCTATAATTCCAAGAACAGTACTAAAAAACCCTTTAAATGTGGTAACTCCCACAATGACAGAACCCAACCCAACAACACCTAATATAGCAATAAAACCGCCAAAATCAATAAAAATTGTGGAACCAACAGCACCAAATGTAAATCCAAACTTGCCAGAACCAAATGCAAGCCCTTTTGTTGATTACTGTTTCACAGGATGTGGAAATAGTAATAGTTGGGTAGCGGCTGATTCTAGACGTTCTGGAGGGGGTGCGACATATTATGCAGGAGTAGATAGTAGTGGAAATTTTAATGATCTTCCAAGACCAGCTCAAGTGATATACATAAATAATTCTCATAATGTAAATGGACATGGTTTTTCATTTAGTAATGATGCAACTGGTGTAACAATGTACTTAGCTGGAAGCAGTAACGGAACTCGAAATGTAGGAAATGGTGGTCATGTTGCGGGGCAAATAGGGATTCACTCTGTGGCTGATGGTAAATTGGCAAATATTACAGCTAATTTGTATGGAAGAGCTGCATTTCATTCAATAGAAACTTGGCATGCAGGACATAATTTATATGATAATGTGACTGTTAATCTTAAAGGGACAGATAATACAGTATTTCTTATTTATCCAGCTGCATGGGAATCGTTGATTTTACACACAAGTGTGAACGGTGTTAACGGTACTCATAATAAAAGAGGTGAATTTAACGGAAGTGTAGACGTTACGATACCAGAATCTGCAAGTCAAAATATTATCTACAATGTGTTAGGGGCTCAAGCAAGTTTTGCTGTGGAAAGCAGAGGAAATTATATACTTGAAGGACAAGGAAACATGGTGTACTCAGGATATGGATATTCTCCAAATTATAAAAATTTAAATGGAGAAACTTATAGCACTTCAAACGGAAGAACTGCTTCAGTAACTATTAGTGCTCCTGGAACTTCAAGAATACCATATATAAATTTAGAGAAATATGTACAATCGTATGGAGATGATAATATAATTTTGTATTTTGCAAATAAAAATAAAAATGCAGCAGGAGATCCATATCAAGAAGGTATCACTACAGGTGCTAACAGTATTGATAACTGGAAAGAAGCAGTAGTAGGGATTTATCAAGGAGAAATTTCGGCAAAAGCAGTTATTGGAAATCAATTAAATATAGCAAATGACGGTACTCCTCAAACTGGAGGAAATAAAACTAGTGGAGATAATAAATATGTTGAAACAAATGTTGGAGTATTTGCAAGATCTGGACAAAGAAAAGACATTACTCCTTCTAATGATATGGCTGCATTAGGTATTTTTGATAAGGATAAAGTGCATTCTTTACAAATAAATAATGTTGATATTAAATTTGGAAAATATTCTAAGAGTGGAATTATGTTTGCATCTGAATATGGAACTATAATGGATGTAGCAATGAGTACAAATAACAAAGAAGTGATAACAACATTGTCAACTGATATAAAAGACAATGGAAATGCTACATCAATAGGAATGGTAGGACCATCAGGTGCTGGAAAAATTTCAGCCGATGATTCTTTAAATGAGGCGGCAACTGGAACCATTATTGCTTATTCAAATGGTGTTTGGGATAATAGCAAACATAGTATGAGTGCTGCTACAAATACTGCTCTTAAAGGAAAACCAAGTGAAATTAATATTGGTGCGAATGTAGAACTTTCTGCAAGATATTTGAAGACAGGTGTAGATGCGAATGGAAATGAGACAGGAATAAATCCTATTGCTTATCTTGCAAAAGATGGAGGATTAGTTAATGCTAAAGGAACAACAGATGCTAAAGGATTTGGTTCAATAATTGCATATGCGGAAGGCTTTGATTCTAATAACCAAACTACAGTATCGAAAGTAGAAACAACGGGTAAAATATCAGCTGTTGACGAATGGGTTTCAAATGATGATAAGACAGTTCCGTATATTTATAAGAATATAGGGGGATTGGCTAAAAATAAAGGACACATTGATATTAATGGAACGGCTGAAATTAATGGTATAGGAGCACTTGCTACAGGAGATGGCTCTATTGTAAATTTAAATGGTGCAAATAATGTGATTAGAGCTGGTAGAACTGGAGGACTTGCGGCATTTGATAAAGGAGTAGTAAATATCGCAGGAACAACGAAAATAGAAGTTAAAGATATAAGATATTTAGATAGTAAAAATGTTGTTCAGACATCAGGAAGCCATGATAGTACAACACCATTTTATGCTAGTGGTGGTGGAAAAATTAATTTTAATGCCAATACAGAAATAGAAATGCACAATGGATTAATTATTCCTGATACTTCTGATACTAAATTTTATTCTCAAACTGCAACACCTACCTCATCAGCAACAAAATACTTTAATATGGGAAAAGTAAAGTATAAGATAGTTGGAGATAAAGTTACATTTGGAGTATTTAATAATAAATCAAATGTTATTTGGAATGGAAGTACTCAGGATTTAGCAAGTGGACTAGGATTTAATGGAATTATTACTTATGATTCAAGTAATCCAAATCCATTTGTAAAAACTGTGTTTGAAAATTCTGATATAACACTAGATACTACAAGTACAGTTCCAGGAAGCAATAATACTAATGCTGCTATTAATTTGACATTAACACCTTATACTAATGAAGGATTTAATGCAATTACTGCTGAAAGATCAAGAATAACAATAGCTTCTACTCAGACGATAAATGCTACAACAGCTTTAAATGAAAATATTCAGGGACTTTCAATGGGTTCTAATAAAAATGCAACATCGAATACAGAAACTGCATATATTAATTATGGAACTGTAAATAATACTGGAGGAACAGCAGCTGCCAATATTGCTGGAATGAATGTGAGTTATGGAACAATAACAAATAAATCTGGCGCAAATGTTACTGTAAATCACGGGGCTGGAATTTATGGAACTAATGGAAGTAAACTTGTAAATGAAGCTGGGGCAACTATAACTGTAACAGATTCAGGAGCGGCTATTGCGGCGAAAGTTACGGCTGATACTACACGTCTTTTAAATTATGGAACTGATAAGTCAGGAAATACTCAGACAGCTATAGAAATTACAAATGAAGGAAACCTTGTGACAACAGGAATGGCAAATCCGATTGGAATATTAGCACAAAATAACAGAGCGGATGAAGTTGATAGAAGTAGAGTGATTATAAATAATAAAAATAATATTACTCTTGGTGATAGAGGTGTTGGAATAATTGTTACGGCATCTTCTAAGACAGCTGGCGGAAATCCATTACATGGTGGAACAATAAACCTTACTGGAAACGGAAGCTCTGATATAGTTACAGGAGCAACTGGAACAGGAATATATGCACAAAATTCAAATGTTAATTTACTTACAAATTATGGTATTGAAACAAAAGAAGAGGGAGCAGGTATCTACGTAAAAGGAAATACTTCAACTATAAATGGACCTGGAAAATTTGAATACAAATATAATGGTTCTGCTACAGGAAAAGGTGCAGGACTTGCATTCGGAGGAAGTCTTGCTGGAGAAAGCGGAAATCCTGATGCCAAAAATTATGTTGATGTAGATGTTGTAAATGCAACAAATACTACAGGTGGTATTGCTTCACTATATGCAACTGGTGGCGGTACTTTGACAAATTATGGAACTATAAATGCTTCAACTGTAAAAGGGTATAACATAATAGGAGATGGAAGAAGCATTGTAAATGAAGGTGTGCTTAATGTTGCAAATTCTACAAATTCTTCAGAACCTAATATAGGTATAGTTGTAACAGGTTCTGGAAAAGCTGTAAATAATAAAAATATAGTAGCTGGAGATAAATCTGTTGGAATTTATGGACTAGATGCCGAACTTGGGTCAAATTCAGTTACAACAGTAGGTAAAGAAGGAATAGGAATATATTCTAAAGGCGGAACAGTTAAGCTTTTGACAGGAAGTACACTTAATGTTGGTACTGATGAAGGAGTCGGAGTTTATACAGTAGGAAATGGACAAAATGTATATTCTTCTGGAAATATAAATTTGGCAGAAAATTCGTTTGGATTTGTAAATGTTGGAAATAATAACATGGTAGAAAGTAATTCAAATGTAAGTTTACATAATAATAATATACATATATATTCATCTGATGCAGCGGGAAGAATATATAATAAAGGAAATGTAACAGCTAGCGGTAATAGAAACTATGGAGTATATGCTGCTGGACATTCAGAAAATAGTGGACACATAAATATGACGACAGGTTTGGGAAATATAGGAATGTATAGTAAATCTGGAGATGCACATAATGTAGCAGGTGGAACAATAACTGTTGGTTTAAGTGGGACTAATCCAAATTACAATCCTATTGATTCAAGAACAGGAAACTTAAAAGATCCAACAAAACCACTAGATCCAGTGGGAACTTTGTATAGTGTAGGAATGGCGGCTGGATATCTTGAAAGAGATCCTAGAACAAATCTTCTTGTAAAAGATTCGGCAGGAAATAATATTGTACATGATCAAGGAAGAATAACAAATTCAGGTACAATAAATGTTGTTGGAAAAGATAGTACAGGAATGTATGGAGCTGGTTCAAATACAGTTATAACGAATGCAGCCGGCTCTTTCATAAATCTTGCATCTGATGGAGCAATAGGAATATTTGCAGAAGAAGGGGCAAGAGTAATAAACAGAGGTACAATTCAAACTACTGTTGATGGACTGAAGGATGTAAAAGGTGTTGTACTTGGACAAAATTCTGTACTTGATAATCAGGGTGGTAAAATATTGATAAAAAATGCAGATACCAGTGTAGGAGTTCTTTTGAAAGGTGCGACTATAATTAACAGAGGAACAATAGAAGTTAGAGGTGGAATAGGGTCAACTGAAACTCAAGTGTTTGAACAAAGTTCGACTGGAAAACCAGTGTCAGCTTTCCCAAATATTATTTCAATATCAGCTGAGCCGAATGCCCCTGAAGCTACAATAACAGTAAATGGACAAGTTGTGCAACCTGAACCTGTTAAATTTAACGTAATATCAGCACCTAAACAAGTAAGTCTAAGTTCAATAGGAATTTATGTGGATACATCTGGAACAGAATATACAATACCAGTAGTTGGACTTCAAAATCTTACAAAAGAGGCAGATCTAATAATTGGATCAGAAGCAGCAAGAAGAACAACAGCTAAAGAAATAGTAATAGATGACCCAAATATAATAGAACCTTATAATGAATCAATGAGAAGTAACGGAAGAGTAGACAAATGGAATTTTTATTCAGGAGCACTTACATGGGCTGCAACTGCCACAATAATAGATGCCAGCATGAGTGCATTCCCAGGACACGTTCAAATAAATAAGATGTACCTTGTAAAAAAACCTTATACTGATTGGGCTGGAAAAGATGCAACGCCAGTAGATAGTACAGATACATATAATTTCTTAAACGGACTGGAACAAAGATATGGAATCGAAGCCTTAGGTTCACGTGAAAATCAATTATTCCAAAAATTAAATGGAATTGGAAACAACGAGGAAGTATTACTGTACCAAGCATTTGACGAAATGATGGGACACCAGTATGGAAACCTTCAACAAAGAATCAATGCAACTGGAAGCTTGCTTGACAAAGAGTTCAAGTACTTGAAACACGACTGGAGAAATCCATCTAAGCAAAACAACAAGATTAAAGTATTCGGAATGAGAGACGAATACAATACTGATACAGCTGGGATTATTGATTATACAAGCAATGCCTACGGTGTGGCTTACGTTCATGAGGATGAAAAAATTAAGATGGGTAACTCAAGCGGATGGTACGCAGGAGCTGTAACAAACAGATTCAAGTTCAAGGATATTGGAAAATCTAAAGAAAACCAGACAATACTTAAAGCAGGAGTGTTCAAGACAATGTCACCTAAGAAGGACTACAATGGAGCATTGCAATGGACAATTGGTGGAGATGTATTTGTAGGTATTAATGATATGAAACGTAGATACCTGGTTGTAGACGACGTATTCCAGGCAAAATCTGACTACCATTCTTATGGAGCGGCTCTGAAAACTGATTTGGGATACGATGTAAGACTGAGCGAAAGAACACATTTCCGTCCGTATGGAGCCTTGAAGATGGAATATGGGAGATTTAACAGCATCAAGGAAGATAGAGGGGAAATGAGACTGGAAGTAAAAGGAAACGACTATTTCTCAGTAAAACCTGAAGTTGGAATGGAATTCAGATATGTTCAGCCATTAGCAGTAAGAACAAACTTGACAGTAGGACTTACAGCAGCCTATGAAAATGAACTAGGAAAAGTTGGAGATGTAAGCAACAAGGCAAGAGTAAGATACACAACAGCAGACTGGTTTGGAATCAGAGGGGAAAAGGAAGATAGAAAAGGAAATGGTAAGTTTGACTTGAATGTCGGTGTTGACAATACAAGATTTGGAGTTACAGTAAATGGCGGATACGATACTAAAGGTAAGAATGTAAGGGCAGGTATTGGATTTAGAGCTGTTTACTAAATTCTGAACTGATAATATATTTAAATTTTAAAGAAAAGAAAGTATCCATTTATCAAATAGGATATTTTTAAGGCTATGTAAAATTTTTGTGTAAACCTCTAAATAATATATGGTAAAGAACTATATAATATTTGGAGGTTTTTATTATGGCTAATACTACTTTCCCATTTAAATATCGGAATAGTTATGAATTTTTTTGCAAGGTAAAATATAATTTCTATAAATGGAGTTTTAGTATAAAAAGAAAATTGACAAGGAAATTTTTGAGAATCATGATATTAAAGATATGTTTAAGGATTTGCTTTAAGATGCTATTCAGACTATGCTTGAATTTGAAATTTCGCGGATTGGAGTTATGCTGAAATATTAAAATTAGGGAATAGCAGTTTAGATCAGCTTGAAGATGCCATTAATTATTATGGACACTCTCAGAATTACTTCAATGCTAAACTTCATTTCAAAAAAAAAAGAGTCATTTAAATCTTTAAATAAACAACTCCATATTTTTTATCCTATGCCATTCCAAATGTTACAAATCTCAAAATACGTCCAAACATTGATAACTGCTTATAATTATTCTGAGCCAAAATATCCACAGTTCCTACAACTTTATTATCATTTGACAGCACTTCCAGCTTACCAATCACATCACCTTCAGAAATTCCTTGTTTTTCAGCTGTAACTTGTAAATCCTTTATTTCAAATTTGTAATTTGTATTGTCAATTTGATATACATTGCTTGAAAGGATACCGCTTATTTCCTTTTGTTCAGCATTTTTCACTTTAAATTTGCTTCCTATTTCCTGTCCTGCTTTATAAACTGGAATCATTCTTTTTTCCAGCTGTGCAAATTCTCTTTTCTGATCTTCAGTCCTGTCATTATCCGTCTTATTCCCCAAAGTTACTGAAATAATTTCAAGGTTTCCAATTTTACTGGAAACAATCATATTGTATCCTGCCTGTGCATGAAATCCTGTTTTTAATCCATAAATACCAAATTGATCCAACAGATGATTTCTGTTATTATAAACTACATCTTCTCCTTCAGAATTATGCAAAACTAATTCAGATTCTTTCATCCATGCTCTTAATCTTTCATCTCTAATTGCTCTTTTTCCAAGAAGATACATATCATATGCTGTAGAAATATCCATATTTTTCTTTGTCATAGAAGATGGCAGCCCCGCTGGAGTATAATAATGTGTATCCTTCATTCCAAGTTCTTTTGCCTTCTCATTCATCAATTTTACAAAATTATCATAATTTCCGTGTCCAATGTGATATGCCACTAAATATGCAGCATTATTAGCAGAATAAATAATTTCTGCACGTAATAAATCTCTTAATGTATAACAGTCACCAGCTTTTGCATTTAACCAGCTTCCTCCCATATTCACTGTTTCAGGTGTAAAACATACTTTATCATCAAGTTTTGCATTTCCTCTATCCACTTGATCAAGTGCAACAAGAATATTCATAACCTTTGTAAGTGAAGCTATTGGATGTTTTTGTCTTGACATCTTATCCTTCAAAACTTTTCCATCTGTAGTTGCAATATACTTTATTACTTCTCCAGAATATTGCGAAACACCCTCTTGCTCGTGTTCTATCGCTTTTACAACTTTTCTTTTTGGAGCAGGAGTACTATCATTATTTTTTGTAGATTTATTTTTATTATTAACTTCTCTTGTTGTATTATCTTTTAAATTTTTCTGATTTACAATTTTTGCTTGTTCATTACTTTTTTCAAATTTTTTCTTTTTCTCTCTTCTTGTTCCTTTTCTTTTTACAGTTTGATATTCAAATTCACTACGTCTTTCATTATTTTCTTTCACAACTGAAGAATTTTTTTTCTCTTCTCTAATTGTAACACTATTTTCCTTTGGAGCAGCACTCCCACCTTCCTGTTCACCTTCAGCATAAACTAGCGACGCAAGTAATGCAACAACTCCCAAAACCAAAACTCTTTTTACTCTCTTAACCATTCTTTTCCTTTCTTATATTATTTAAAATTAATAATTATGACGAACCACTTTAAAACAAACTTAAATACTAAATTCTATTTAAAATATTTAAATAAGAAATAGTATAAAATAAAATTTAAAAATTATAATATTATTTTTTTAAATTCTCCAAATTATATTTACAATAATCCCGAATTTCACATATATCACATTTTGGACTTCTAGCAATACACTTATCTCGCCCGTGTAAAATCATATAATGTGAATACACAAACCAGTCCTTTTTAGGCACAAATTTCATAAGTTCCCTCTCGATAATTTCAGGGTTTTCACTTTTTACAAATCCAATACGGTTAGACACCCTTTTTACATGCGTATCAACTACAATTCCCTCACGAATGTTCCAAAGTTCACCCAGAACGACATTTGCAGTTTTTCGACCTACACCTGGCAATTCCACCAGTTTTTCCAGTTCTTTCGGAATTTTGTCACCATATTTTTCCAACATCATTTCAGCATTCAATTTTATATTTTTAGCCTTATTTCTGTAAAATCCCGTTGACTTTATGTACTTTTCCAATGTTTCCAAGTCCATTTTCCTTATATCCTTAGGTTCCTTTACAACTTTAAAAAGTTCCTTTGTAACAATATTCACACGTGCATCAGTACATTGAGCCGAGAGAATCACCGCAACCATCAGCTGATAAGGTGTCTCAAATTCTAAAGCTGCTTTTGGATTTCCAAACTTTTCCTTTAATATTGGAAATACCTTTTTTAATCTTTCCTTTTTTGTCATTTCTCTCTCCAAAATTTAAAAAAAATATTTTTACATCTTTTCCAAAATAAATTTTATAACTTCCAAAATAAAAAAATGTATCGGATAAAATAAATAAAAAAAGTACTTCATACTTCTTCCCTTTTCTCCATTATACATAAAAATAAACACTAATGAAATTAATGAAAACAATTGAGTATCAGGCAAATCAAAGACCTTTGGAAAAATTACATTATAAATATTTAGCACAAGAAAATTCATCAAAATTTTAAATTTATTATTTCTAAAAATATTAAAATTTATAATAACTAAAATCCCATATATTCCATAATCCAATTTAAATTTTTGTGAAAAAAATAAAATAAATCCAATTAGAATAATTTTTAAAATTACATTCATCTTTTTTAAATTAAAAATATAGATAGACAAAAGACCTAAAAATAATGTAAAAAAAATATTCATTGGATAGTCATAACCAAATAGGATTGATGGCATTTGAATACTAACAGCAAAAATAAATAACCTTAAAAGATACTTTTTCAAACTTCGAGTATGCACATACCCTTCATTAAGCGTAAATGCAAATATCGGAAATGCAATTCTTCCAATAACATTTAAAATCTCACTTCCACCAACTATATAATGATAATGATCCAAAAACATTGTCACTATCCCAATTATTTTTAAAATAAATAAACTCAATTCATCTCCTAAATTTAATATTGAAAACTATGATAACAAGTCTAAAAAATATGACTATTCTGATAAATATATCATATTTAATAATATCATTTTTTTAGTTTAATTTCAAGAATTTTTTTAGAAATCTCTTTATACTAAATTCTATTTAAGAAATAAAATAATATTTATATATTCAATAATAAAAAACTATAATTCTCTAAAAGATAAAACTTCAAAACAAATCCATATTTTAAATAGAACATAGTATCAATATTTAATTTCAAAATAATATCCATATTTTTTAACAAAAAAAAGCAATCTATCTTCCACTTATTAAAAGTCAAAAATTTCTTGCTTATTTTACAATTACTAAACAATTTTTTAAAATAAAAATATTTAAAATGCTGTTACTGTTGCTAAAAATCCAAAAATTACTCCTGGTAAGTTTGCTGCTGATAATGGATAATCTTTTTGTTCTTTTAAAAGTCCATAACTTGTCCATATCGCACAGTTAATAGTAGCTGCCAAAGGTTGTAAAAAAAATGTTTTGTGACCGTGTAAGTTTCCCATAATTTGGGGAACATAAGATACATACATTATTACAGAAAGTAATGTTCCAAGCCATCCTAAAATTTTTAAATTCTTTTCACTCATATTTTCCTCCAATTCATTATATTTTAATCAGGTCAATTTAACATTTCCCAACTGAAAATATAACATCTAAATTTTTTTATATCTTAACATTTTTTATTTATAATTTCAAATAAATAATTTTTAGTTTTTTGTTAAATTACAATTTTTTTTATATTATTTTTACTTTTCTGTTGCACTTAGCTTAACAATACATTTTTTTAAATTTTTACTTGA
>ERZ773003.1763-NODE-1763-length-11810-cov-6.764696_pt1 | contig 11810 bp, 15 predicted proteins | sample MGYA00580668_ERZ773003 | MGnify/ENA primary metagenome ERZ773003 (study PRJEB29015, sample SAMEA2738002) | human oral metagenome | biome: human oral; feature: human-associated habitat; material: dental | place: China | collected 2126 ... | reverse complement strand
ACGATACGCCGTACGCCACGCTCCACCGCGTGGGCAGCGACGGCTCGCACCGCGGTACATTCCGCGCCATATTGGACTTTGCACGCACGCAGCACAGTCATCTGCGCGCCGATACGCACGAGGACAATTATCCCATGCAGCATCTGCTGTGCGCGGGCGGCTTCGTCTTCTGCGGCACGATCTATGTCGCGGACGGCACCCCGCGCCGTGCCTACGAATGGAGTATATGAGCACACGTAATTACACATTTAGGAGAGAACATCTATGGCAACCATCTTTTACCCGAGCTGCAAGGTTCAGGCAGACTTTCCCACCGAGAGTGCGGCGGTGCGCCGCTATCTTGAGGAGCGGCACGGTGTGCAGACGGCAGGCTGCTGCCGCCCGCATCACCCGAAGCTGGCACCGGAGGATCACGCAATCGTCCTATGCAACAACTGCGCGAACATCGTCGAGGAAAGCTCCAAGGCGGGCGCGTTCACGTACGTCTGGGAGCTGATTGATCGAGACGCGGATTTCCCCTTCCCCGACTACGGCGGCGAGCGCATGACCGTGCAGGACTGCTGGGCGGCGGTGGAGCGACGCGGGATGCAGGAGGCGATCCGTTCGCTCCTGCGTAAGATGAACGTGACCATCGTCGAGCAGGAGGAGAATTTCGACAAGACCCGCTTCCACGGGCACGCCCTGCTCGCGTGCAAGCGAGAGAAGCGGCGCGAGCGCCGCCTCCTTCGCGCCCTGCGCGACGAGGATGCGATTGATGCCGCGCCCCGCCTTCAGCGCCTCGAAGACGGCGTTCCTGCCGACGAGAATCTCATCGGCAGAAGGCGCATCGCGCCGCTCTTCCTGCCTCCCGCCGCGCTTCAAGACCGTCCGCTCTTCCTTCGCAGGCCGTTTCTTCTGCTTCGTTTCCATCGCTTCGCACCATCTTCCGCTCTTCATTCAGCGCACTTCGGGCTTCACGATGTACCTCGCGAGCCACGGCTCTTCTTCGACGAGGAGGTCGCGCATCCGGAGCATCATGTCGCGAATCTCCCACTGTGCGCCCGGCGTCGTCACGCGCTTTTCGTAGACGTCCATAAAGGAACGCAGGTTGAGCGTCGTCACGAAGTTCGTGCACGCCGCACCCGGCAGAACGAAGCGTGCATCCTGCTTCGCCACGCCGAGCGTGAGAAGATCATCGTAGGCTCTCTGAATCACCTGCATCGTCTCAAGATAGCGCGCATACGCCGCTTCCTTCTCACGAATCGTCTCGGGCACGACGTGGGCGAAGATGCCGTCCGCCTGTTTTTCCGACTGCTCCGAAACGTAGCGCTGGCTCTGGACGCTCAGCGACACGCCGATGCGGTGGCGCGAATACTGCGCGAGAAGCGTGCGCGAGACGCCCTTGACGGCGAACGTCATCGAGCAGTGCTCGACGACCGAGAGGTGCTTGCTCGTCATGATGCGCTCCAACAGGCGCAGCATATCCGCCTCGCTCTTTTCCTCGGCAAGAAGCTCGATGGGCGAATCCGCGCTGTAGCAGGTACGCGCCGCCGTCCAGCACGTTTTGAGGTAATTCGGCGTCTTTGCAATCAACTGTATTTCCAAGGCTCTTTTCCTTTCCTCTTCGTAAGGCGTGCCGTCATTCAGCCGCCCCTTTCTTCACGCGCCGTCCGCGTTTAGCGGCAATCTCCGCCATCATGCCCTGCGCGATGGCCTGAAACGCCCATTCGGCGATCTCGTCGAGACGCTCCGTATTTTTTTCCAAAAATAGCGTGCCAAGAAGCGCCTCGAAGCCTGTGCTCGCATGGTACTCGGCGACGCTCGCGCGGCGCGGCGCATGGCTCTTCGCGTTCCTGCCGCGGCGGAAGATGCCGCGCTCGCGCTCCGTCAGGCGCTCCTCAATCGCGTGATACGCCTTCGCCTGCCAGACCGCCGAGACGATCTGCGCGGCAAAGTCGCTCAGGACGTGCACCTGCGACTGCTCGAAGGATAGAAGGCGCGTGCGCACGAAGAGATGGAAGTAGGCGTCGCCGATGTAGGCAAGCACGAGGGGGTTGGCGAGGCGCACATCGATTCCTTCGTAGCGCTCGGCGATGCCGCCCTCGCCGTCGGGCGTGAACATTGAACCGACGATGGCGCGAAAGCGATCGAACCTCATGCGCGCTTCCACCGTGCGCCCTGCGGCGTATCCTCGATGACGACGCCGCGAGCCTTGAGTTCGTCGCGCAGATGATCGGCGAGCGCCCAATTCTTCTCCTCACGCGCCTTCTGGCGCAGATTGAGGAGAAGTTCCATGAGGCTGTCGACAAGCCCGTCATCCGTCCTTTCTTCCTTCGCCTCGAAGATGCCGATGACTTCCGCCATCTCGGCGTAGACGGCGCGAACCTTGGCGAAGTTCGCCGCGTCGAAGGCAGCTGCGCCCGTCATGATCTCGTTGTAATAGATGTTGATTTCCTTCGACAGGGAGAAGATGTGGCTGATGGCGAGTGCCGTATTGAAATCGTCGTCCATCGCTTCGTAGAACGCCGCCTTGGCTTCCATCGCCGCTGCCAAAAGCGACTTCGCGCTGCCAGCGCCCTCGTCCTTGCGCGACGAGAGTTCCGCGGCATTGTCCCACGAATTCTTGAGGCGTGCGAGGCTCGTCTTCGCCTCCGCCAGGCGCTCGTCGGTGAAATCGAGCGGACTGCGGTAGTGCGTCTGCACGATGAAGAAGCGCACGACCTCTCCCGCGTATTTCTCCAAAATGTCCTTGACGGTAAAGAAGTTGTTCTTCGACTTCGACATCTTCTCGTCATGGATCGTGATGAAGCCGTTGTGCAGCCAGTAGCGAGCGAAGCTGTGGTCGTCGCCCGTGCATGCCTGCGCCTGCGCGATCTCGTTCTCGTGATGCGGGAAGATGAGATCGCTGCCGCCGCCGTGGAAGTCGAACGTCTCGCCCAGATACTTCATCGACATCGTCGAACACTCGATGTGCCAGCCCGGACGCCCCTTGCCCCACGGACTGTCCCAAGAAGGCTCTCCGGGCTTCGCCGCCTTCCACAGCGCGAAATCCATCGGATGATGCTTGCGCTCGTCGACGCCGACGCGTGCGCCCGCCTGCATGTCGTCCAAGGAGCGGCCGCTGAGCTTGCCGTAGCCCGCGAAGCGCTCCACGCTGTAGTAGACGTCGCCGTCGAGCGCATAGGCGTAACCCTTCTCGATGAGCTTTTCGATCACGGCGAGCACGTCCGCAATATGCTCCGAAACGCGCGGATAAGCGTCGGCGCGGCGCACGTTGAGCGCGTCGATCGCCTTGAAATATTCCGCGATGTAGTGGTCGGCAAGCTCCTTCCACGTCTCGCCCGCCTCCTTTGCACGGCGGATGATCTTGTCGTCGATGTCCGTGAAGTTCTGCACGTAGCGCACGGCATAGCCCTTCTTCTCCAGATAGCGGCGCACGACGTCCCATGTGACAAAGGGACGCGCGTTGCCGATATGCGGGTCGTTGTACGGCGTCACGCCGCAGCAGTAGATGCTCGCTTTGCCCGGCTCAAGGGGCTTGAACTCCTCTTTCTCGCGCGTCAGCGTATTGTAAACCCTCAGCATTTATTTTTCCTCCATTCGCTCCAAAGAAGCGACAGCGTAGGCGGATATGCCTTTCTCCTCGCCCGTAAAACCGAGCTTTTCTTCCGTCGTCGCCTTCACGTTCACCTGATCAAGCTCCAAAGCGAGCTTTTCGGCGATGTTTCGGCGCATCTCCTCGATGTAGGGCGCGAACTTCGGACGCTGCGCCACGATCGTCGCGTCGATGTTGCCGACGCGATAGCCCTTCGCGCGAATCATCTCCGCGACATGCTCCAAGAGCTTCATGCTCGACACGCCTTTCCATCGATCGTCACTGTCGGGAAAGTGCCTGCCGAGATCGCCGAGCGCCGCCGCGCCCAAGAGGGCGTCCTCGACGGCATGCAGCAGCACATCGGCGTCCGAATGTCCCAGGAGCCCATATTCATGCGGGATGTCGACGCCGCCCACGATGAGCTTGCGCCCCGTCACCAGACGGTGCACGTCGTATCCCATGCCAAATCTCGTCATATCGTCACCTTCATTTCATCTGTAATTTTTTCCGAATGCGCCAGAAGCGCCTCCGCCATCCACAAATCTTCAGGCGTCGTGATCTTCAGATTGCCGTAGTCGCTCTCAACGACGAAGACCGCCTCGCCGATTCGCTCGACGAGACTCGCGTCGTCTGTACCGAGAAAGCCGTCCTGCGCCGCCTTCTCATAGGCGCGCTGCAAAATCTCGCGGCGAAATCCCTGCGGCGTCTGCACCTCCCAGAGACTTGCACGCGACGGCGTCGCCTCGACGCGCCCGTCCTCGCCGACGACCTTGATCGTGTTCTTCGCACGCACGGCAGCGATGGCCGCGCCCTTCTCACGCGCCGCAGAGATGACCGCCTCGATTGCAGCAAGGCTCACTAAAGGCCGCGCCGCATCGTGCACGAGCACAATGTCGGCATCTGCGGCGAGATGCGCCATGCCGTTCGCGATTGAATACTGGCGCTCAGCGCCGCCTTGAGCGACGCGCCAGGGCTTCAAGCCCTGCGCCTTCTCCAGCATCTCCTCGACAAAAGCGACCTCGTCCTTGGCGACGACGACGATCAGTTCGGCGACTGCAGGCACGGCGGAAAAGCGCCGCAGCGTGCGAAGCAGGATCGGCACGCCTGAAAGTTCCAGAAACACCTTGTTTCTGTCCGCCTTCATGCGCCTTCCTGCACCCGCCGCCGGAAAAATCACGGAAACCATAAAGCCTCCTTGCATATACTGCCTTATAAACGCGCCGCCGATAAGTCGCATGACCTATCGGCGGCACTCTCATTCACCAATGTCTGGGCTTTGCAAAAATCATGCGTCCGGCTGCTGTCTGCAGCGCCGACGTGACCTCCACTTCAATCGTATTGTTGATATGGCGGCGACCGTTCTCGATGACGATCATCGTGCCGTCATCGAGATAGGCGACGCCCTGTCCCGGCTCCTTGCCTTCCTTGACGACGGAAACGCGCATCGTCTCGCCCGGAATGACGACGGGCTTCACGGCATTAGAAAGCTCGTTGATGTTGAGGACGGGCACGTCGCGCAACTCTGCAACCTTGTTCAGGTTGAAATCGTTCGTGATGAGCTTGCCGCCCACGACCTGCGCGAGGCGCACGAGCTTCGAGTCGACCTCGGCGATGTCGTCGAAATCCTGGCTCGTGATCTCGACCTCCATCTTCGATTCCGTGCGTATGCGCTGCAGGACATCGAGTCCGCGCCTGCCGCGCACGCGTTTCAACGCATCTGAGGAATCGGCAATATGCTGCAGTTCTTCCAAGACGAACTCAGGGATGAGCAATGTACCGTCAATGAAGCCCGTCTCACATATATCGGCGATGCGTCCGTCGATGATGACGCTTGTATCGAGCAGCTTGTAGAGCTTGGACGATTTCTGTTCCTTACCGATTTGCCCCAGTGCTTCCTTAGCCTTCGCCTGCGCCTTCGCCTCGCGGCTCTTGCTGATCAGATTCGGCAGCGTGCCGAAAAGATCGCCGACTTCCTTGCGCTTTTTGATCGTGATATGAATGCCGAGATAGCCGAACACGATGCTGAAAACGACAGGAAAATATGCACCGACGAGCGGGATCTTGGAAAACGCCGCTCCCAATAAATTTGCAATGATAAGTCCGATGGCCAGCCCCGCTGCGCCTGCGATGACATCATGAATCGGCATCTTGTTCAGCTGCATTTCGACCCAATAGGTGAAGCGCTTGAGCGTAGCCGTGAAAAGTGGCGTCGTGATGACGCCGAGAACTCCGCCCAAAACAGCACCGACAAGGATGCAGACGAGCGAAGCGAGCGTCAAGCCGAAGAGTCCGAGATCCAGCTTGAGAACTTCCGTGCTCAGAAACAAGGTCAGAAGCGGACTGGCAAGCTGCATGAGCGCTCCGCCGAGAATGGCGAAGATCAGCGTGATGAAAAAACGCAATACTTTTTCGAGCAATAAACATCCCTCCCCATATAATGGAAATGACAAAGCCAAACAGATTTATCATACTAAATCTATTCGGCTTTGTCAAAAGAAATCACTCTCGAATCGCTGGGGTCTTCCCGGCGATCGTCAGCATCAGGCAAAATCGTTTTCCGCAAGGATGCCATCCATCCACGACTTGACTTCCTCGGGCGATTTGCTGCAGGCATAGACAAGCTCACTGACGATGATCTGCCGCGCGAGATCCAGAAGGCGCCGCTCGCCGCTCGAAATCTTGCGCAGGCGATCCTGCAGGACGAGATTTCGCGCGACAGCCGCCACATCACAGATGTCACCGCTCTTCATGCGCTCAAGATTCGCATGAAAGCGCTTGTTCCAGCTTCCCGTCGCACGTTCGGGAGCCATCTGCAGAATGTCCTTGACCTCTTCGACCTGCGTTTCGGGAATCACGTCTCGAAGACCCATATTATCCACGTTGTCCGTCGGTATCATGACCTTCATGTTGCCCAATGGCATTTGAAGCACATAATAGGATTTGCCCTCGCCGAGCACCTCGCAATCCTCTATGCCGGAAATCACGCCCGCCCCATGCATCGGATAGACAACCGTGTCACCAACCTGAAGCAATACTACACCTCCTGCCCTTTCCCCATGCAAAACGCACGGAATTAAAAAACTATCCGCATACATTATAGCACAAATCTTCAGAAGTTGGAAGAAAATAAGTAGTTTATCATATCCCTCATTTTATGTCAATCAGGTTTTATCATATTTAGGACAATTCTCTTGCATTATGAATCCAGATCATGTCCATGCCTATGCCCCAAGGCCGCCGCCCATTCGTGACTGATGAGTCCGCCATGGGCAAAAAGTTCGACGATGTGCGCATTCGTCTCACGAATCGCCCGCGCTTCTTCTTCCGTGCCGCCGTTTCGTATGCAGGTATGGTAAGATTTTTTCAGCTGACGGTTGATGCGGTAATACTGCTGTGTGCGAAAATACATGAGTTTTCCCCTCTCTTCTGCGCTTCTTATCCGCGCGGTGGTCTGTCTTCCTCTAGTATAGCAAACTACACGCACACACGTCCACTTTTTGGACATTGTGCGCCGCCCTTACATGAAAAAGCCAATCGTTCTGCGCCCTTCGGGCTTGACCTCTTAGATTTTCATAGCAAAAGCAGCTCGATCGACCAAGCGAAAATAAATTTTCTCCAAATGCTTGACAACCTTCTTTCCGAGGAGTATATTATGCTTCATCGAGGTTACAACTTAACAAACCACGATGCAAACTTTCAGGACATATGTTCAGCCGTCACGCGAAGCGGCATAGTTGCTTTTGTGTCCGTTTCCAGCGATGGTGTCATCAAAGAGGCATGCTGTACATATGTCCTCACGCCTTACAGAAACCTAACCAATCGGTCTGCGCCCTGCGGGCTTGACCTCTTGGGGTTTCATGGTAAAAAAATACATCGCCAAAATTCTATGACGGGAAAGAGTATTCGTGATACGCTGTCTTACAGAGAGCCGCTCCTGTGCTGAAAAGCGGCAGAAAGCCTCACGAAGAAAATCCTCCCCGAGAAGCAAAGCTGAAATCGAGTAAGCCGAGCCGTCCCTTCCGCGTTAGAGGAAGCGCGTATGACTGTACGCGGCAAGCGCCCGCTTCATGCGGGAATCTGGGTGGTACCGCGGATAATCCTCCGTCCCTTTCGAGGGGCGGAGTTTTTGTTTATCATCCTGCATTATTTTAGGAGGAATCATTATGGAAAATTTGGATCTCGCCCGTCTCAGACGAAAGCGCGACCTGCGCATCATCCTGCCCGTCTTCCTCGTGTCCATCATCGCCTGCATCGACCGCGTGAACATCGCCTATGCAGCGCTGACGATGACGCAGGATCTCGACTGGATCACGCCCGAAATCTTCGGCGCAGGCGCGGGCATCTTCTTCATGGGCTATCTGCTCCTGGAAATCCCTGGCGCACTCATCGCCGCCCGCTTCTCCGCCTCGAAGTGGATTGCACGCATCATGTTCACCTGGGGGCTTGTCTGCATCTTCATGGCATTCATGCAGACGCAGACGGAGTTCTACCTTTGCCGCTTCCTGCTCGGCGCCTCGGAAGCGAGCCTATATCCCGTCATCTACTCCGTGCTCTTCGCACGCTGGTTTTCCGAAAGGGAGAGAGCACGCGCCAATTCCCTCATGTTGACGTCACTTCTCATCTCAACGATCATCGGCGCGCCGCTCGCGGGCTTCCTGCTACAGACCTCTTTCTTCGGCATGCACGGCTGGCAGGAACTGTTCATCTTGGAGGCAGTGCCCGCCCTCGCTTTTGCCGTATTTTTCTTCTACTTCGTCAAGGACAAGCCCGACCAGGTTTCTTGGCTCAGTGCAGAAGAAAAGGAATACTTGAACCACCAGTACGAAGAAGAGCAGGCGCGTATGCAAAGCGTCAAGAAGTACACGATCTTCCAGGCTTTCTCCGATCCCAAGGTCTTGAAGCTCTGCTTCATCTACTTCATGTGGGTCATCGGTTTCTGGGGCTTCAACTTCTGGATGCCGACGGTGCTCAAGGGGCTTTCGGGCTGGTCAACTGGATTCCTCGGCGGTGCTATCGCCATTCCAATGACGGCAGCGCTCATCGTGCAGGTCATCATCGGCAAGACCTCGACGAAGACGGGCGACAAGGTCTGGCACGTCGCGGGCGCTCTCCTCGTCGGCGCCGTCGGCCTAGGACTCAGCCCCTTTGCTGATGACATGTACACGGCACTCTTCCTCGTCTGCCTGTCCGCCATCGGCATCTACGCCGCCATGGGCGTCTGGTGGACGATCCCGACGAGCTTCCTCTCCGGCTCCGCCGCTGCCGGCAGCGTCGCCCTCATCAACTCCTGCGGCAATCTCGGCGGCTGGGTCGGCCCCTACATGATGGGCTGGCTCAAGACGGAGACAGGCTCCTTCGACACGGGCTACTTCCTCATGGCGCTCTTCATGTTCATCGCCGCGCTTACGGTGCTGACGATCCAATATAGTTGGAACGGCAAGCGAAAGACGGCACAAGTGGAAAGCGAACATCCGCTTCCGCTGCAGCAGGAAGCATAAACCAACCAAACAAAAACCGCCCTTGCAGTCGGAAATCGACTTGCAAGGGCGGTTTCTTATGCAGCTTCTGCTGCGCCCAAATTACTTGAGCTCGACCGTTGCGCCGGCCTCTTCGAGCTTCTTCTTGAGCTCTTCTGCCTCTGCCTTCGCGATGTTCTCCTTGATCGGAGCAGGAGCGCCGTCAACGAGCTCCTTCGCTTCCTTCAGGCCGAGACCCGTAGCTTCGCGGACAGCCTTGATGACGTTGATCTTCTTGTCGCCGGCAGCAGCAAGAACGACCGTGAACTCGGTCTTCTCTTCACCGCCCGCAGCAGCCGGAGCAGCGCCGGCAGCAGCAACAGCAACCGGAGCCGCAGCGCTGACGCCAAACTTCTCTTCCATATCCTTGACGAGTTCGGAAAGTTCGAGGACGGTCATGCCCTCAATGGCCTGCATGATTTCTTCTTTAGTCATGATTGTACCTCCATAAAATTGTTTTCTTCAAATGTATTCAGCCTGCAAGCGGCGGACGTCTGGCCAACCGCTGCACTCTATAAGGTTCAGGCGGAAGCCTGCTCCTCCTTTTGCTTGCGGATCGCCTCAAGCACATAGACCGCATTGCGGATGACTCCCTGGAGCACGTTGACCGTACCCGCAATCGGAGACTGCATGCTGCCCAAGAGCTTTGCGAGAAGAACCTCGCGCGACGGCAGCTCGGCCAAAGCCTTGACCTCAGCGACGTCGATGACGCGTCCGTCGAGAAGACCCGCTTTGAGCGTCAGGATGCCGGCCTCATCGAGCTTGTTCTTCTTCATGAACTCGCAGATGACCTTCGCCGGTGCCACAGCGTCGTCCGTGGAAACGGCAAGAGCCGTCGTCCCCTCCAAGTGATCGCAAAGTTCGTCGAGCCCAAGTTCCTTCGCGGCGATGCGCGTCATCGTGTTCTTGACGACATGATACGAAACGCCTGCCTCACGAAGCGCGCGGCGAAGCGCCGTGTCCTGCGCTACAGTCAAGCCTTTGTAGCTTGTAAAAACGGCTCCCTTCGCCGTCTGAAGCCTTTCCTTCAGCTCAGCGACGACCGCTTCCTTCTTTGCATTTACCTTTGCATTCATTCTTGCACCCCCTCTCAATGAGATTCAACAAAATAAAACGGCTCCCAACTGTATGCCGGAAGCCGCATCTTTTGAAGCAATGCGCCTGAATCCGACCTCGGCGGGCGAGCAACTTGCTCGTTAGATGGAAGATCCATACCTGCTGTCTACAGTCATCGTATGCTGTTTTATCGGATTAAGCAAGCGTAGCAACCGGAACGCCAGGTCCCATCGTGGAGCTTACCGTGATCGCACGGATGTACTGCCCCTTCGCTGCTGCCGGGCGAACGCGGACGAGCGTGTCGATGAGCGCCTGATAATTCGCCTTGAGCTTATCGACATCGAACGAAGCCTTGCCGATCGGGACATGGACGTTGCCGGCCTTGTCCGTGCGGTACTCGACCTTACCGGCCTTAATCTCGCTGATCGCCTTCACAAGATCCATCGTGACCGTACCGAGCTTCGGGTTCGGCATGAGACCGCGAGGACCCAAAACCTTACCGAGGCGGCCGACCGTGCCCATCATATCGGGCGTAGCGACGGCGACATCGAAGTCGAACCAACCGCTCTGAATCTTCGTGACGATCTCGTCCGAGCCGACGTAATCAGCACCTGCATCCTCGGCTTCCTTGACCTTCTCGCCCTTGGCAAAGACGAGAACCTTTTTCGCCTTGCCCGTGCCGTGCGGCAGAACCATAGCACCGCGAACCTGCTGATCAGCGTACTTCGGATCAACGCCGAGACGGACGTGCAGCTCGATCGTCTCATCGAACTTTGCCGTCGCAGTTTTCTTCACGAGTTCCATAGCCTCAGCGACACTGTAGAGCTTTCCGTCTTCCAGAAGCTTCGCAGCATCCTGATATTTCTTGCCGTGTTTTGCCATTCAAAAATTCCCCTTTCGTGGTCATAGCGGTTTTTTTACAATGAAACCCCAAGGGATCAAGCCAAAGGCGCAGACCGATTGGCTGGTTTCATGTAAGGACGGCGTACAACGTCCATGAAGTGGACATTTGTGCGCGCAATTTCCTGCCACGAGCATGAGCGTCTCGAATCAATCGACGATTTCGATGCCCATGCTGCGAGCCGTTCCCTCGATCATGCGCGTAGCAGCTTCGAGGTCTGCCGCATTGAGATCCTGCATCTTCGACTGCGCGATCTCCTGCGCTTTCGCGCGCGGCACCTTAGCGACTTTCGTCTTGTTCGGCTCACCGGAAGCTTTTTCAATGCCGGCAGCTTTCTTCAAAAGAATTGCGGCGGGCGGCGTCTTCGTGATGAACGTAAACGAACGATCCTCGAAGACTGTGATCTCGACCGGAATGACAAGACCAGCCTGTTTGGCCGTCCTCTCATTGAATTCCTTGACGAAAGCCATGATGTTGACGCCTGCCTGACCGAGCGCCGGACCTACCGGAGGAGCCGGACTTGCCTTGCCGGCAACAACCTGCAGCTTGACGAGCTTTGCGACCTTCTTTGCCATACTTTTTAACACCTCCTTAAAAGGGGTTTATGCTGCTTCTCATATCGAGACACCGAGCGATTCCCTAGATTTTTTCAACCTCGTTGTACGACAGCTCAACCGTAGTCTCGCGTCCAAACATATCGACTAGAACTTTGACCATGCCCTTTTCTGGGAAGACTTCCGCCACCGTGGCAGCGAAATTCTCA
>ERZ773003.1760-NODE-1760-length-11829-cov-26.647359_pt1 | contig 11829 bp, 10 predicted proteins | sample MGYA00580668_ERZ773003 | MGnify/ENA primary metagenome ERZ773003 (study PRJEB29015, sample SAMEA2738002) | human oral metagenome | biome: human oral; feature: human-associated habitat; material: dental | place: China | collected 2126 ... | reverse complement strand
GATTTGAAAAAACTTTTTATTTTTGCATTGTTTTTTGTTAATTTTCCTAGTGAGGAGATACTTAATTTCCTTGAGCCTATGTCATCATACAAGATATATACTTTTACACCTTCTTTAAGTTTTTGTTCAAGTAAATTAAATAATTGTTTTCCGATACCATCTTTTTTAAGAATATAGTATTGAATATAGATATAATCTTTTGCTTTTTTTATATCTTCGAATAATAATTCAAATTTTTCTTTTCCATCTGTAATAATTTTGATTTTATTTTTTTTAGATAAGAAAGCTTTATCTGTTTCGTAATTTAACTCTATTAAATTTCTATACTTATAAATAATTTGTTCTTCCTTTGAAATTTCGTATGGAGTAGCTTGTTTTAATAAACTCTCTTGATACGAAATTTTTTCTTCATCAGAAAAAGGGAAGATTTTTTCTCTATAAATAGGCCTTCCTAGCATTAAATAAAGGATAAAACCTAAATAAGGTATTAAGAATAAAACTAAAATCCAAGCCCAAGAAGAACGGGTAGTTTGATATTCTAAAAAAACTATAGAGAATGCTAGTAATGTATTTATAATTAGAAATATTGTTAATAAAATATCAATATCTAAACGAATATCGCTAAATAATGTTGTCATATAATCTAAAATATATGTAAAATTTATATTTAAAATTTTAAAATTGGTATAATTCATAATATAACACTCCTAATTAAATACTACCTTAAAATATATAAAAAGTCCAGATAATAATTGTATAGATAATATAAAAGATTATATAATTGTTAAAAATATATATTAAAAAATTATAAAAAGATACATTGAAAATAAGGAGATATTAAAAAACTTTTAGTAATTTTATATTATGAGTTGAATTTTTGCCGATTTATATTATAATGGAATAGAGAAGAAAAAAGGAGAATATCATGCCTAATAATATTTTAGAAGAATTAAAAACTAAATTTGAAGATTTTGCGAGTGAACTAGAAAATATTGAACCTGAAAAGGTTGATTTAACTCAAATTGACAGATTAATTGCTTTAGTAGAAGAATTAGATAACGAAATCAAAACTATAAAATAAAAATTATAAGCTGAGGTAGGAGTAGTTTACTTCTCTTCAGCTTATCTTTATGAAGAGGTTAAAATGAAAAAGAAAAATAGTGGTAAAAAATTAAATGTTCTTTTAACGATTAAAAAAATTGGTATTAATGGTGAAGGAATAGGTTATTACAAAAAGAAAATTACATTTGTAAAAGGTGCTCTTCCAGATGAGGTAATTGTCTGTGAAATTATGGAAGAAACGCCAAAATACATTATAGGAAAATTAGTTAAAGTAAAAGAGTCGAGTCCATATAGAGTAGAGGTAAAAAAAGAATATGCAGAAAGTGGAGCATATGGGTTAGCTCATGTTAGTTACGAAAAACAACTAGAATATAAACGTAATATTTTATTAGATGCTTTTGATAAGTATTATAAATTACCAAAACCAGATAAATTGGTTCTAAAAACTTTAGCATCGCCTCTGATAGAACATTATCGTAATAAAAATCAGTTTCCTCTTGCTGTTCGTAATGGCCGTGTAATTGCGGGCTTGTATAAAGAAGGAAGTAATGATCTTGTAGAAATAAATGAGGATGTTGCACTACATGAAAATGGTAATAAGATTACTAATCTTGCTAAAAAATGTTTAGGAAAATATAAAGTAGAAATTTCTACAAATAAAAAGACTTATGGCGTAAAATATATTTCAACTCGCACTTCATTTTATAATGGAGATGTTCAGCTAACATTTGTAGCTAATACGGATAAAATTAAAAATTTAGATAAAGTTGTTAATGAGATTAAACGTGAAGCTATAGTTAAGAGTATAGTGCTGAATGTAACGAATGATAACGATCATCTTGTGATGGGTAGTGAAAACATAACTTTATATGGTTCGGATTATATTGTTGAAAAAATTGGTGATACTAAATATGAATTATCAGCTAAGTCATTTTTCCAACTTAATCCAGGAGCAACAAAAAAACTTTATGATAAAGTTGTAGAATTTGCTGATTTGAGAGAAACGAATATAGTTCTTGATGCTTTTTGTGGTGTGGGGACAATTGGCCAATATGTGAGTCGTAAATGTCATGAAGTATATGGTGTAGATATAGTAGAAGATGCTATAAAAGATGCAAATAATAATGTTAAGTTAAATAATTTAACTAATTGTATGTATGTAGCAGGTGATGCTAACAAAATTGTACCTCGTTGGAAGAAAAAAGGAATTAATTTTGATGTTGCAATAGTTGATCCACCAAGAACAGGTTTAGGTCATTTAGCAAAGAATTTATTAGATGTAGATGCGAAGAAAATAGTTTATGTTAGTTGTAACCCATCAACATTGGCTAGAGATTTAAAAGTACTCACTAGAAAATACAAAATTAGACGTATTCAACCAATAGATATGTTCCCTGGAACAGCGGCTGTAGAGGCGGTAGTAGAGTTAATTAGGAAGTAATATCTAGGCTTAGTGGGAGGGAGAAACCAATGAAAAAGATAAAGAAGTCAGTGTTAGGGACTGGATTATTTTATGTATAGAGTTATTTAATTATAACGGTCTATATATGAAAAAGGAAGTCTAAATTTTGGGAATTAGCGAATTGGGATTGATGGTATATTATCTATTTTAATTAGGAGTAATATTATGGATATAGACTGTATTGTGCAGAAAATGGTAAAGACAATAAAAGATAATATTCTTTTGACTAAAGGAGTTTATGCTGTTTTTTGGTTAAGAATATAGTGAACTTGTATGAATAGAATTTCTATGTATTTTCCTTAGGAATAATATGATATAGAGGGGATGAATAATTTTGGATAGAGAGTTTGAACAATTAAAAAAAGATATAATGTTAGATGTTGATAATAAAGTATATTCAGATAAAGGGATTGAACCATTATTTTCTGCACCTAGAACAGCTAAAATATTGATAATAGGTCAAGCACCAGGAATAAAAGCACAGGAAAGTAGAATATTTTTTAATGATAAAAGTGGGGTAAAATTGAGAGAGTGGATGGGAATTGATAATGAATTATTTTATAATTCTGGCTTGATTGGAGTTGTTCCTATGGATTTTTATTACCCTGGAAAAGGAAAAAGTGGAGATTTACCTCCAAGAAAAAATTTCGCTCACAAATGGCATCCTAGGGTGTTGGAGTTAATGCCTGATATTAAACTTATTATTTTAGTAGGGAAGTATGCACAGGATTACTACTTAAAAGATAAAAAAGAAAAAAATTTAACAGGAACTGTAAAAAACTATAAAAAATATCTACCAAAGTACTTTCCGATAGTACATCCATCACCGCTGAATTTCCGATGGCAAGCAAAAAATCCTTGGTTTCTTGAAGAAGTAGTGCCAGTGTTAAAGAAAATGGTAGAAGAATATTGCAAAGTATAAATATATAGGCAAGTATAATAGAAATATTATCTTGCCTCTTAAAATATCTTTATTAAATATTAGGAAGAAGAAAATATTTTGATTAGAAAGTTAATAAGTGAGGTTAATATGTTTTTTCGTTTATTAAGTTATTTATAAATTGAGTATATTATTGTCTTTTGTCTTTGTATTTTTTAAACTGAGTTATATAGTTAAATATTTGACATTTCTACTAATATAATATATACTTATAATAATTTAAATAATATCTTTAATGTGATCCAGAGAGGTCAGCAAAGATTAGTTTTATTGGAATGAATATACCTAGTTTAAACATGCTGTCCTGCTCTTATGAGTAGGTTATTTTTTTGAGGTGAAGTATGAAAAAAAGAGTTCTTTTTGATGAAGTAATGATTTCAAGAATGATTACAAGAATTGCTAATGAAATTATTGAGCAAAATAAATTAGAAGAAATAGTTTTGGTAGGAATTCAAACAAGAGGAATTTATATTGCTAAAAGATTAAAACAAAAGATTGGTGAGATTGAAAATATTAATATTCCAGTTGAAAGTTTAGATATTAAGTTTTATCGTGATGATCTTGAAAAGCAAAGTTTTGAGCCTGAAATTACAACACCGAAGTTTAAACTAGATTTGAATAAAAAAGTTGTTATTATTGTTGATGATGTACTATACACTGGAAGAACTGTACGTGCTGCTATTGATGCAATTATGGATGTTAGCCGTCCTAAAGCTATTCGTCTTGCAATATTAGTTGATCGTGGTCATCGTGAACTTCCGATTCGTGCAGATCATATTGGGAAAAATATCCCAACTTCGAAAAAAGAGAATGTTAAAGTTTATCTTAAAGAAGTTGATAAAAGTGAAGAAATATTATTAATTTAAATATAAGTCTTTTTAAGCTAGTCCAGAGAGGCTAACAAGGGATTGAATTTAAAGTGTATACTAGAATAGTATAGCTGTATTTAGATATAACTAAGTTTTAGTGTATCTATTACTAGAATTTAAATTTAAGTTGATTATGAAATCATGCCTTGTTGTCTTTGGACGCAAGGTATTTTTTATTAAAAAAATGGAGGAACACTATGAAGAACATAGTAAAAATGTCAGACTTAACAAATGAAGAGGTATACGGACTTATAACTCGTGCTTTAGAACTTAAGAATGGAGCTAAGGTAGAAGCTAGAGAAGACCTTTTTGTAGCGAATTTATTCTTTGAAAATTCAACACGTACAAAACACAGTTTTGAGGTTGCAGAGAATAAACATAGACTTAATGTTATAAACTTTGATGCAGCAACATCATCAGTTAATAAAGGAGAAACACTTTATGATACTTGTAAAACATTGGAGATGTTAGGTTGCAATATGCTGGTTATTCGTCATAGTCAAGATGCATATTACAATGAATTATCAAACCTAAATATACCAATTTTAAGCGGTGGTGATGGAAGTGGAGAACATCCAAGCCAGTGTCTACTTGACCTAATGACAATGTACGAAAAATTTGGAACTTTTGAAAATCTGAATATTATAATTGCTGGTGATATTAAGAATTCTCGAGTTGCAAGAAGTAATTATAATATGTTGACAAGATTAGGAGCTAAAGTTAAATTTGTATGTCCAGATATCTTCAAAGATGAAACTTTAGGAGATGTAGTTAATTTTGATGAGATTATCGATAAAGTAGATGTCTGTATGTTACTGCGTGTTCAACATGAAAGGCATGATTCAAAAATGGGGCTTTCAAAAGAGGAATATCATAATAATTATGGCTTAACAAAAGAACGCTATAATAAATTGAAAGAAAGTGCAATAGTAATGCACCCTGCACCAGTTAATCGTGGAATGGAAATTGATACGGAGTTAGTTGAAGCACCTAAATCTGTAATCTTTGAACAGATGAAAAATGGTATGTTTATGCGCCAAGCAATGATTGAAAAAATAATAAAAGATAATAATTTATAAGAAGGAGAAAAGATATGCTACTTTTAAAAAATGGTAAAATTTTAAAAAATGGGGTTCTAGTTAGTAAGGATATTTTGATTGATGATAAAAAAATCGTGAAAATTGATAAAAATATCCAAGAAAATGTTGAGAAAGTTTTAGATTTAGAAGGAAAGTTTGTTTCTCCTGGATTTATTGATGTTCACGTTCATTGGAGAGAGCCAGGATTTGAATATAAAGAAAATATCTATCATGCATCTCGTGCGGCAGCTCGTGGTGGATTTACTACAGCTATGCCAATGCCGAACTTAGATCCAGTACCAGATAATTATGAAAATCTTAAAATACAATTGGATATTATTGAACGAGATAGTGTTATACGAGCTATACCATATGGTGCAATAACAAAAGGTGAACTAGGAAAGGATTACGCTGAGTTTGAGGAATTAGTAGACTATGTTTTTGCATTTAGTGATGATGGTCGTGGTGTTCAAGACGCTAATATGATGTACGAATCAATGATGGTTGCTGCGAAGTTAAACAAAGCTATCGTTGCACACTGTGAAGATAATTCACTCATTCGTGGGGGATGTATGCACTGCGGTCGTCGTAGTCGTGAGCTTGATCTTCCGGGTATACCATCAGTTTGTGAAAGTGTTCAAATTGCACGTGATGTGTTACTAGCAGAAGCAGCAGGTTGTCATTATCATGTGTGCCACGTATCAACAAAAGAATCAGTACGTGTTGTAAGAGAAGCAAAAGCAGCAGGAATAAAAGTCACATGTGAAGTTTGTCCTCACCATCTTATAAGTGATGAAATGGATATTCCAGAAGATAATGGAATGTGGAAAATGAATCCACCTTTACGCGCGCGAGAAGATAGAAATGCTTTAATAGCAGGATTATTAGATGGTACAATTGATGTTATTGCTACAGACCATGCACCACACGCAACACATGAAAAAGATTTAACAATGCGTAAAGCAGCTTTTGGTATTGTTGGTAGTGAAACAGCGTTTAGTCAACTTTATACAAAATTTGTAAAAACTGGTGTATTCTCACTAGATTTATTAGTGAAATTAATGACTGAAAAAGTAGCAGATACATTTGGGTTACCTTATGGTCGCCTAGAAGAAAATGGATATGCAGATTTAGTAGTAATTGATTTAGAAAAATCATTAAAAATTGATCCAGAAAAATTCTTATCAAAAGGGCGTAATACACCATATGTAGGTGAAGAAATTTACGGAATACCAGTTTTAACACTAAGCGAAGGAAAAGTAGCTTATAAAGATTTAGAAGTATTTGATATATAAGATATAAAATTTAATAATATGAAAAACTAAGAAAGTGAGAAAAGCTATGTACAGTTACGATAGACAGCTAATATTAGAAGATGGAACGGTTTATAAAGGCTATGGTTTTGGTGCGAATAAAGCTATGGCAGGAGAGGTAGTATTTAATACAGGAATGACAGGATACCAAGAAACATTATCAGATCCATCATACAACGGTCAAATAGTTACGTTTACGTATCCTTTAATCGGAAATTATGGAATAAATAGAGATGACTTTGAAACAATTAATCCAAGCATTAAAGGTTTAGTTGTTCGTGAAGTTTGTAAAAAGCCATCAAACTTTAGAACAGAATATAGTTTAGATGAGGTTTTAAAGGAATTAGATATACCGGGAATTTCAGGAATCGACACACGTAGTTTAACTAGAAAAATAAGAGAACACGGTACGATTAAAGGGATAATTACAGATCTTTGTATGGATCCAACAGAAGAATTGGAAAAATTAAGAGATATTAATTTACCAACAAATCAAATTGAACAAGTTTCAACACCTAAAGCATTTTTATCATCAGGTAGCGGGTATAGAGTTGTATTAGTAGATCTTGGGATGAAATCAGGTATTTTAAGAGAATTAAATGAACGCAACTGTGATATCGTAGTAGTACCTCATAACGTAACTGCTGCAGAAATTTTCAGATTAAATCCAGATGGAATAATGCTTAGTAATGGTCCTGGAGATCCAACGGATGTTCCAGAAACTATTGAAATGCTTAAAGAAGTTATGCCAAAGATTCCAATTTTTGGAATTTGCATGGGACATCAACTTATATCGCTTGCGGCTGGTGCAAAAACTTATAAATTAAAATTTGGGCACCGTGGAGCTAATCATCCGGTTAAAAATTTACTTACAGGTAAAGTTGATATAACATCACAAAATCATGGATATAGTGTTGATATTGACTCATTAAAAGATACAGAATTAGAACTTACACATCTTTCAGTAAATGATAAAACATGTGAAGGTGTTCGTCATAAAAAATATCCAGTATTTTCAGTACAATACCATCCTGAAGCATCACCAGGACCACACGACCCTAACTACTTATTCGATCAATTTATCGATAATATGAGAGAATTCAAAGAAAGTAAAAAATAACATAAAATTTTATAGTAAGAATCTAAAGTATCAATGCTAAATTAAGGAGAATAAAAATGCCAAAACGTAATGATATAAAAACTATTTTAGTAATAGGATCTGGACCGATTACAATCGGCCAAGCAGCAGAGTTTGACTATGCTGGGACACAAGCATGTCTTTCTTTAAGAGAAGAAGGATACGAAGTTATTTTAGTGAACTCTAATCCAGCGACGATAATGACAGATAAAGAAATAGCAGACAAAGTTTATATGGAACCATTAACTTTGGAGTTTGTTAGTAAAATTATAAGAAAAGAGCGTCCTGATGCGTTGTTACCGACATTGGGAGGACAAGTAGGACTTAACCTTGCAGTAGAACTTCACAAAAGTGGTGTATTAGATAGATATGGAGTGGAATTATTAGGAACTAAACTTAGTTCGATAGAACAAGCGGAGGACCGTGAATTATTCAGAAATCTTATGAATGAACTTAATGAACCAGTTCCAGAATCTGCAATTATAACTACTGTAGAGGAAGCATATGATTTTGTTGCTGAGATTGGCTATCCAGTAATTGTTCGTCCAGCGTTTACGATGGGAGGAACTGGAGGAGGAATCTGCTATAACGAAAAAGATTTAGAAGAAATTGTTAGTAGTGGATTACATTATTCGCCAGTAACACAATGTTTATTAGAAAAATCTATAGCTGGGTTTAAAGAAATTGAATATGAAGTAATGCGTGACTCAAATAACACTGCGATTGTAGTATGTAATATGGAAAATATAGATCCAGTTGGTATTCATACAGGGGATTCAGTTGTAGTAGCACCATCTCAAACATTAACGGACAGAGAGTATCACATGTTGCGTGATGTGTCATTAAAGATTATTCGCGCATTAAAAATTGAAGGTGGATGTAATGTTCAGCTTGCACTTGATCCGGAATCATTCAAATATTATATTATCGAAGTAAATCCAAGGGTATCACGTTCATCAGCGCTAGCTTCAAAAGCTACAGGATATCCAATTGCAAAAATTGCTGCAAAAATCGCAGTTGGTTTAACATTAGATGAAATTATAAACCCAGTTACAAAAAATTCTTATGCATGTTTCGAGCCAACACTTGACTATGTTGTAAGTAAAATCCCACGTTTCCCGTTTGATAAGTTTGAAAATGCTGATCGAAAACTTGGAACTCAGATGAAAGCTACTGGGGAAGTTATGGCGATGGGTAGAACTTATGAAGAAAGTTTATTAAAAGCTATCCGTTCTCTTGAATACGGAGTTCATCATTTAGGATTACCTAATGGTGATGAGTTTACTTTAGAAGAAATTTTGGATAAAGTAAAACAAGCAGGTGATGAGAGATTATTCTTCATTGGAGAAGCGCTACGTCGTGGACAAAGTACAAAAGATATTCATGATATAACTAAAATAGATATGTTTTTCTTAGAAAAAATGCAAAATATTATCGATATCGAACATGATTTGAAAGATAATGTAGGAAATACAGATTTATTAGAGTACGCTAAAAAATATGGTTTTTCTGACAAAGTAATAGCTCATCGTTGGAATACTACAGAAGATGAAATCTATACGCTACGTCAAGAAAAAAATATTACGCCAGTGTTCAAAATGGTAGATACCTGTGCAGCAGAATTCGTATCAGAAACACCATACTTCTATTCAAGTTATGAGCAAGAAGAAGAATCTATTGTTAGTGATAAAAAGAAAATTGTTGTTCTTGGGTCTGGGCCAATTCGTATAGGTCAAGGGGTAGAGTTTGACTATGCAACAGTGCATGCTGTAATGGCGATTAAAGATGCAGGTTATGAAGCGATTATCGTTAACAATAACCCGGAGACGGTATCAACAGACTTTACAATTTCTGATAAACTTTACTTTGAACCATTAACAGAAGAAGATGTAATGGCAATAATTAACCATGAAAATCCAATTGGAGTTGTGGTTCAATTCGGTGGACAAACAGCAATTAATCTTGCTGCAAAATTAGAAAAACATGGTGTAAAAATATTAGGAACAGCGTTAGAAGAAATTGATAATGCGGAAGATCGTGATAAGTTCGAAGAATTATTACGCAAGCTTGAAATCCCACAACCACTAGGGAAAACGGCCTTTGATGTAGAAACAGCAGTTAAAAATGCTGAAGAAATCGGCTATCCAGTATTAGTAAGACCTTCTTACGTACTTGGTGGGCGTGCTATGGAAATTGTTTATGAAGAATCAGAATTACGTCGTTATATGAAAACAGCAGTTAAATTAAGCCCAGAACATCCCGTATTAACTGACCGTTACTTAGTAGGACGTGAAATTGAAGTTGATGCAATTAGCGATGGCGAAACAGTTATAATTCCAGGTATTATGGAACATATTGAACGAGCAGGGGTTCACTCTGGAGACTCAATAGCGGTTTACCCGCCGCAAACATTAACTCAAAATGAAAAGGATAAGCTTATAGAATATACTATTAAGTTGGCAAAAGGATTGAATATTGTTGGATTATTAAATATCCAGTATGTAATAAGCAAAGGTGAAGTATTTGTTCTTGAAGTAAATCCACGTAGTTCACGTACAGTACCATTCTTAAGTAAAATTACAGGAGTACCGATGGCTAAGCTTGCAGCTGGTGCAATTATAGGCGAAACACTTAAATCTAAAGGATATGAGACAGGGTTATTACCAGAAAGTACAAATGTTTATACGAAAGTTCCAGTATTTAGTTTCCAAAAACTTAAAGATGTTGATACAACACTTGGACCTGAGATGAAATCAACAGGAGAAGTAATGGGAAGTGACTCTACTTTAGAAAAATCTCTATATAAAGGGTTACTTGCAGCAGGTATTAAAATAAGCGATCAAGGAAATATTTTATTTACAATTAGTGATGATGATAAACAAGAAGCACTAAATATAGCTAAACGTTTTTCTGATATTGGCTATAACCTACTTGCTACAGAAGGAACAGCGAAGTTCCTAGCAGAAAATGGATTACGAGTAACTGCTGTTGGAAAAATTAATCAAAGCAAGTACAGCGTTTTAGATGCAATTTACAATGGAGATGTTGATGTAGTAGTTAATACAACATCAAAAGATAAAGATGTAACAAAAGATGGATTCAAGATTCGACGTGTTGCAAGTGAACAAGAAATTGTATGTCTAACATCACTTGATACAGCTGATGCGCTGCTAAAAGTATTAGAGTCAATCTCATTTAATATCTTACCACTATAGGAGTAAAAGTATGGATTATGTAAAAATCTTGAAATATGGCAATATAATTAATATCACTTTTAATATTGAACATGATAAACCATTTAATATTGGTGAAAAAATGAATGAACTTTGTGCAGATGCTTATATGAATGGCTATAACTGGGAGGCATTTTTCAATTATTATCTTGTGAAAAATTATCCAGAAATATTAGAGGGAATAGATTTTGATCCAGAAGCAGGAATGTTTACAGCGTACTACGATTATTCACCAGAAAATGAAATTAAAGCAGAGAAGTTCAAAGAAATAATAAGGGACTTAGTAGAAAATGAAGAGAAATTATATGAAGTTATAAAAGTAGAAGCTGCTAATATAGAGTGGGATTAATAGCTATAAAAATTTAATGAAAAGGGGAGAAAGTTAACTTGATAGATTTGATTTTATAAAATCAATATTTAAAGTTATCTTCTCCTTTTTCATGAGAAGGAGTGTGTAGATGGATACTTATTTAACAACAGTAGTAAGTAACGAAAAGATTGCTGATAAAATATTTAGAATAGAATTACGTGGTGACATAGTTTGTGAAATGAATACTCCAGGCCAATTTGTTAATATAAAAGTAAATAATGGTTATGAGTTTTTACTAAGAAGACCTATTTCAATTTGTGAAATTAATAAGGATAAGAACACCTTTGTGATGATTTATCGTGCAGATGGGGCAGGAACAATAAAGATTTCTGAGTTAAAAGCTGGAGACTTAGTAGATGTACT
>ERZ773003.1759-NODE-1759-length-11831-cov-8.820143_pt1 | contig 11831 bp, 10 predicted proteins | sample MGYA00580668_ERZ773003 | MGnify/ENA primary metagenome ERZ773003 (study PRJEB29015, sample SAMEA2738002) | human oral metagenome | biome: human oral; feature: human-associated habitat; material: dental | place: China | collected 2126 ... | reverse complement strand
CACCCTGCGGCTGGGTTTCGTCTCGGATCTGGAGGAGCTGATCGAACTCGGGGTGGTGCCGTCGGCGGAGGTGCTGGCGTCGCTGGTTCCGCAGCTCACCGCCGGGCAGGTGGCATCCTCGGCGGACGACCCGCTGGTCGGCGCGCTGCTCGCCGCCACCTATCGGGCGTTCCGGCGGCGCCGGAGTTTGCTGCTGCTCGACCTGGAACAGCAGGTGCGGTTCAAGGAGCTGCCGTGGGTGGCGGCCCTCCAGGAACTCACGGCCGGCGGCCCCCTCGACGACCCTCTGGTGCTGGCGCGGCGGCTCGGATCGGTGGTGTTGGGCGCGTTCCCGGGCACGATCCTGCCGAACGGGTTCATCCGGGAATACAGCGCCCTCCTCGACATGGCGCAGGTGCGGCTGCCATTGACCGAGGAACTGGCCGCCGACATTTTCATGGGCCGGTTCGCACCCAAGTTCCAGCGGGCCGCGAAGGTGGCGGCGGGACTGCTGCGCGGGTCGCTCTACGAGCGCTACTACGGCATCGACTACACCGCCGTGCTGGGCCTGCCGGAACCGGACGGGCACGGGGATGTCGGCGAGTTCGACCGCATGGTCGCGGGGGATGTGCCGGCGGGCCGGAGCGTCGCGGCGAACGGCCAGATCATCGAACGCCAGCAGATCCTCACCACCCACAACCTGGCGGTCCTGGTGAAGCTCGGCGTGCAGCCCGGCCGGAGCTGGACCGAGCTGGCGCACCACGCCGCAGGGAGATCGTTCCAGCTACTGGAACACGCGAGGAACAGCCCTTGGCCGCTGTCGGCCATCAAGAACGCCGCCTACGCCTGGCGACAGGCGGTGTTCTTCCTGTCCATCACCGGCGACGACACCGCCGCCGATGCCCTCCGCGAACTCCCCGGGACAACCACCTGGCCCACAGCCCGGATCCTCGACGACCTCACCCGCTGCCTCCAGGGCAAACCCGTGACCCCGTTCACAGGTTGGACCCAGGGCCCGCACTGGGTGCAGTCGACGGTCCCGGAAACCGACACCCCCCAAGCCGGTTGATCCAAGCCCCGAGACCCAGCCCCACATCCAAGCCGGTTGAGCCGGGCCGCGACGGAAGAGCAGCCGTGTCGAAACCACTCCCATCCCCAAAAGCTGGTTGACCCGACTCCTGAGCGCCAGTCTCGCCCCAAGCTGGTTGAGCCGAGCCCTGAGCGTCAGCGAAGAGCTCGTGTCGAAACCACCCCAGCACCCGAACTTCCCCCGAGGCCCCATCCTCGGGTATGCTTGCCCGGTCTCGGGGCATTAACTCAATTGGTAGAGTGCCACCTTTGCAAGGTGGAAGTTAGGGGTTCGAGTCCCCTATGCTCCACAAAAACCGGTTTGCGGCGAAGAATCGCATTGGCTGGTCAACAGAGGAGACCAAGGCGAAGGCTGGGATCGGTCTTTGGCGACCGACACCACCCCAAATATCAGGCTTGGAATGACAGCCACGACGCAATTCCCGCAGCCGTGACAACAAGTTGAATTCCAATCCAGATCAGAACTGCCAACAGTCCTCGGCGCCGGTGTGGCACATCGCGTCGCGTCTGCAAAACCAGTACCAATGCCACCAGAGAGAGGCCCAGGGAAATGGGCAGTGCCGGGATCAGGGCGACAACGCTCAGGGCGAGAACAATCCACACCCTGGTGAGAGAGGACAATCCTCGAGTACTCTGCTCCGTGACCTTGTCTTGTTGCGCCATTGTCCCTCCTCGTGATGGTCTGCTTGATGTTTGTCTATGATTCATTCGTTGACAAGTCACTTGCTGTAAACGCCTCTGGCATCACCTTCCAGGTGCTGGATCTTGTCGAAACGAACACCGAATCCCCTGAATAAGATGTTACCACACCACGCCGTCTCGCAGATTCCGTGAAAGCCCTGCGTCCAGCGGCTTGTATCTTCACTCAGGGCAACCGCGATATTGAAATTGGCACAGGAGGCTACGCAGGACTTGGTTGCGACAACCGAGCCACCCTGTACTTGATAGATAAAACTCTTCGAGAGCTTGGTGATGGTGATTCCAAAATCTCCTGTTCGACTGAATACGAGGAACGACGATCGGTGGTTGCATCCTCTTTTTCGCCGGCCGATATGACCAAGGCGTGGGGGATCTCCGTCGTCACACTTCACGACCCGCCCCTCAGCGACCCCCTCCGATTCCCCGACGCCCACCCGCGTCGCGTTCCGCCAGCGCGGCGAGGGTGAGCAGCTGTTTGCGCATCATCAGCAGGTCACCCCAGGCCAGCAGATACCTCAGGGGTTTTCCCAGCACCCGGCCGATGGGGGGCATCCACAACGCCGCGACCAGCCGGCTGCGAAACCCGGTGATCGTTTCGACGCGGTAGTGGAGGGTGATCGCGCCGAAGATCCGGGTCGGACGACCTGCCTTCATCCGCAGCGTCAACGACTCGCCGTCGGTGAAGTCCGTCAGCTCGAAGATCGTCATGAACGACTGCCCCACCGCAAGATCGGTCAGCGACGGATCGGCCCGCCGCGGACTGCGTCGCCCGAAATTGTCCAGCCAGTCGTATGAGTACGGAGCGCGACGCATCTGGCACAGCCACAGGAAACCGACCTCCCGCGGTGCTTCCATGGCGATGGCACGAACCGCGAGTCGCGAGCCGGGCGCGACCTCCGGAGTCGGCAGCCCCGCCGGTTCCACGGGCACGCCCCACACCCACGGCAACCCATCACCACCCGCCATCACACATGCCTTTCGAGTTACTGAAGGAGAATTCAAATATTACAGGCCTCCTTCCGCGGCGACGGCAGAATCGGAGCTCAGGTCCTGGTAGAAACGGAACTGGGAGCCTGGCAAAAACGGAGTTCCCGACCCGGCAGTTCCGGAACTCGACCGGGAGCCATGACACGAAAGGCCTTGTCAAACAAGGATTATTCCCAACCGTCATCAAGCACCACGGGGAGACTTCCGCTGCGCTCCTCGAAGCACGGAAGCCTTCGGAGGCCCGCACGCTCCCGGCCCTGAACGACCTCCTCCACGAGGAGGTTCTCGTCCTCGAAAACAAACACCGCGGAAGCCCCGCAATCACGGCACGTCCGACGCAAGAAGTGGGCATTCCCGGGGCCCGATCCGATGCCGGATACGGACAACTTCCCCCAGTCAGACCGGCTTCCACTACGGTTCAAGAATGAGCACAGAGAAGAGCACCGGGTTCAGGTTCGGGGTCCTGCCCCAGATCGTGGTGGCCATCGCGCTGGGGATCCTGCTGGGGTCGGTCCTACCCACCTGGGCCACCCGGATCTTCGTCACCTTCAACGACATCTTCGGCCAGTTCCTGAGCTTCTCCATCCCGCTGATCATCGTCGGGTTGATCACCCCGGCCATCGGGGAGCTGGGACGCGGCGCCGGCAAGTGGCTGGCACTGACCGCCGGCCTCGCCTACGCCTCCACCCTCTTCGCCGGGCTGATGGGGCTCGGCGCGTCCCTGCTGGTGCTGCCCCAGGTGCTGCCCGCCGAGACGGGCGCCCTCAGCAACCCGGAGGACGCCCTGCTCAAGCCCTACTTCTCCATCCAGATACCGCCGTTGTTCGGGGTCATGACCGCCCTCATCCTGGCCTTCGTCATCGGCGTGGCGCTCACCACCATCGAGGGCAGGGCGCTGCGCACCGGATTCGAGGAGTTCCGAGACATCGTCAACCTCGTGATCTCCAAGATCATCATCCCGCTGCTGCCGATCTACATCTTCGGCATCTTCCTCAACATGACCCAGGGCGGCCAGGTGCTCACCGTCATCGCCACCTTCCTGGGTGTGGTGGTGTTCGTGTTCATCCTCACCTGGATCATGCTGCTGCTCCAGTACCTCGTCGCCGGGGCCGTCACCGGGCGCAATCCGTTCCGGATGCTGGGCACCATGCTGCCCGCCTATCTCACCGCGCTGGGAACGTCGTCGTCGGCGGCGACGATCCCCGTCACGCTGCGGCAGTCGATCAAGTCGGGAACCTCGGAGCCGGTGGCGTCGTTCGCGATCCCGCTGTGCGCCACCATCCACCTGGCCGGTTCGACCATCAAGATCACCTGCTTCTCCCTGGCCGTGATGATGCTCTCCGGCATCCCCATCGACCCGGTGCTGATGATCGGTTTCATCTGCATGCTCGGCGTCATGATGGTCGCCGCCCCGGGTGTTCCCGGCGGCGCGATCGTCACCGCCGCGGGTCTGTTGCAGTCGATGCTCGGGTTCAACGAGGCGCAGGTCGGCCTGATGATCGCCACCTACATCGCCATTGACTCCTTCGGCACCGCCACCAACGTCACCGGCGACGGGGCCATCGCAGCCATCGTCGACCGCATCATCTCCCGTCGTCACCGGCAAGGGATCCCTCAGGACCCCACCCCCGAAACATCCGAGGCGTAGCAGGGTAGCCCTGCAAATGTCGATGCCCGGCTACAGGACCGTCACACCGGAGCCTGTGGCGTCCTGTGTCTCCGGCCCGTCAGCATCATCACAAAAATTGCCAGCCCCGTCATGTAGGGAAATGACGCCACGGGTGCCATCCAGATGGCAGGAACGACAACGATCCCGACGCCGATCCCGATGAGGAGACGAACAGGTCGGGATCGCCCCTGGAGATACGACAGTCCATCGGTGACGATGCTCACCGCAATCAACGTCACCGGTGTCGCGCACAGCAACAACGGCACGAAGAGCTGGCCGGCCAGGGGAACGGGCTGGTGGGCATCGGCTGCATCGAAACCGATGCTCCAGGACACCCACGCCAGACTCACAGCCGCGGACGCCAACGCCCCGACACAAGCCGCCAGCAGAGCATGGGGCTCCGGCAGGAAACCACGTTCCCGTACCGCCGCTACGAGCGCGATGACGAGCAGGACGGGAGCAGCTGCCACGACCTGTGGCACGACCAGATCCGAAATCCAGGCAATCGGTTCCCACAAAGCGACGAACAACCAGAGCACTCTGCAGGCAGTCATAACGATCGCGATGATCGCGAGCCGCCAAGCCAGAGCAGCATCCAGCCGCATCCCGACCCCATGGGCGAAGGCCGACCAGCGCTCTCCCCGCGACGGGCCGGTGCGACCGCATCGCTCGGCCTCGTCGAGCATCACCCCCAGCAGTGCATCGCCGTTGCGTTCCCGCCACGGTTTTGGATACCACCGCAACAGCTTCCGGTACCTTGGTTCGTCGGTCATGTCACGCCCCGGTCAGCCGCGGCGCCGTCTGTCCCCACGCAGGCCCCAGATTGGCGCGCGCCGTCCGTGCGGACCGCTCCAGCACGGTGGTTTCCGCACCCAGGAGACGCTTCCCGTCCTCGGTGATGCGGTAGTAACGCCGCACGCGACCGTCGACGATCTCCTCCCCGTCCTGCTGGATCGATCCGTCGCGTTCGAGCCGCTCCAGGGCGGCGTAGAGAGTGGTCGGTTTGAGGGTGACGAGGCCCTCGGAGGACAGGGCAGCCTCCCGCATGATCTGGTACCCGTGGCAACGCCCGCCCGCGAGCACCGCCAGAATCCAGAACGCCGGTCGTGACATGGACATGCGAACAGCATATTCCATGAACAGGCATATGCTGAGATCTGGGTGTTTGGCGATCGCGGTTGCGCAGCACTCGAATCGCTTCCAAGGACCGCACGGGCCACTTTCCGCGTTGAGTGCCGCACAACCGTGATGTTCGGGGCCGAGCCGCTGCCGCGTCTGCGCCAGCGGGATCAGCGACCCCTCATGGTCACCAGCTGAGGCCGGTGCCGACCGGGATGGACCCCTCCGAGGTCGGGATCGCGACCGGCAGTTTGCCCTCCGGCTTCTGCCCGCCGGTGATGATCGTGGCCAGCGGGGTCGCCATCAGCGACTGGTCGGAGTAGGTGCACAGCGCCGCGGCGGAACCGTAGCGACCCACGTCGTACGGGTTTCCGACCGCCACCGCGATCACCTTGCGACCCGCGCCCTGGAGGGTATTCACGAGGTCGGCCTGCTCCGTGTGCTCAGCGACGTTGTAGGTCAGCACGACGACGGCGTCCACCGACCCGGCTGCCTGCTGCACCTGGGCGGCCTGGTCTGCGGTGGGATGGTCGTCGAAGGTCACGACCGACACGTTCGCCCCGGTCTTTCCGAGGGCCTCGCCGAACTCCTTGACGAAACCGGCACGGGAGCCGACGACGAGCACCTTCGACCCGCTCGCGGACAGCGGCAGCACGTTGTCGTTGCGCACCAAGGTGATGGCCCGGGTCGCCACCCTGTCGACCGCCTGGCGAGTGCCCTCACCACCGATGTTGCGGAGGTCCTCCTCCTCGCGCGGACCCTGGGAGTACTTCATGCGCAGCACCCGCTTGGCCTTGCGGTCGATGTCCTGCTCCGTGAGCCTGCCGGAACCCACCGCCGCGACGACGGCAGCGTGCGCGACGCGCGGATCGGCCGACATCAGGAGCTGGTCGGCACCCGCTTCGAGGGCCATGACGGCAAGTTCGGCGTCACCGTAGCGCTGCCGCAGGGAGGGTTCGGTGAGCGCGTCGGTGATGACGATGCCGCCGTAGCGGAACTCCTTGCGCAGGATCCCGGTGATGATGGGGGCGCTGAGGGAGGCCGGGAGACCCGACGGGTCGAGGGCGGGAGCGACGATATGTCCGACGAGCACCGTGTTCACATAGCTGGTGTTGGTGAGCTGCTTGAACGGCACGGCATCGATCCGGTCCCAGTCCTCACGCGAGTGGTTGAGCACCGGCAGGCCATCAGGCCCCTGGGTGACGTCTCCGCCCCCGGGGAATCTCTGAATGCCCGACAGGATGGGGCCACCCAGCTGCGCGCCGTCGACGAAGTTGCGCACCCGCCGGGTGACGATGTCGGGATCGGAGCCGTGGGAGCGCACTCCCCGAACCGGATTCCCGGGATTGGACTCCACGTCGGCGACGATTCCCAGGTAGGAGTTGATTCCCAGGACTCCGGCTTCCTTGGGTTGGTAATCGTTGATACCCCACCCGATGGCGACGCTCCCCTGGACGGCCCCGAAGGCCATCTCGTTGGGGAACTCCGTGATCGGGATTCCCTGGGCCCGCAGCTCGTTGCCGGAGCGCGTGGTCACCACCTGCAGTGCGGGTCGACCGCCCTGCATGGCCGCGTTCTGCAACGCATTCGTGAAATCCTGGACCTTCTTCGCCGACCCCCCGAAGTCGCCCGTCTCAGAGGTGATGACGACGCCTCCAAGACGTAGCTGCTGCACCACGTCGACGGGTCGGGCCACCCCGTAGAGGGCCTCGTTGCGCGAGTCCGCCTCGGTGGCGCTCGTGCCATGGATGTGCTGGACGAATAGCTGGCTCACCTTGTCCTCGAGTGACATCGTCGCCAGTAGCTTCGTTGCGAATTCCGCATCCGGACTTTCCTCGGCCCTGGTGGGCAGACTGACTGCGGCTGCGGCGAGCGCTCCGGCCCCTGCGCCGAGCAGCACACGACGGGAAACGGTGGACATATCCACTCCTCTTGGTTGCGAACCCCGATCTCCGGGGCCCTGGATGTTGCGCCTCCCCCGAGGCCTGGCCTCCAGTCGTCAAGCTGCCACAATTCGGAGGTAATTGAAAGAGCAACCATCGGGGTGTCTCAGGAACCGGACGCTTTCGATGCCTCTGGATCTTCCGGTCCGTCTCACCGGATGGTTTCGTCCGGACGCAACCGGTCGCGGGTGACTCGCGGCGCACCGGCGCCGTAGAGCACCCCTTCCTTGGCCTTGACCGCCGCGACGAGCACGAAGCTGAGGGTGATCAGCAGCGCCCAGCTCCCGAACTTGCCGACGTGCACGAGATGCCATCCGCCGAGCTGGTCGGGATAGCTCCAGGCACCCAGGAGGGTGGCGGCGTTCTCGGCCAACCACAGGAAACCGCCGATCAGGATGAAAGCCTGCGCGGTCGGCATCCAGTAGCGGTCGCCGCCGACGGTAAAATGGACGGTGGAGCCCCACAACGCCACGAGGAAGGCGACGGCGATCAGCCAGCGCAGGTCGGCGATGAAGTGGTGGGTGAAGAAGTTGAGGTAGGCGGCCACCGCCAGCAGGCTCACCGGCACCCAGCGGAACCCGCTGACGCGCAGGTCGAAACGACGAAACGCCTGGCAGATGTAGGAGCCCACCGAGGCGTACATGAACCCGGAGAACACCGGCACCCCCGCGATTCGCACCGCCCCGGCGTCGGGGTAGCTCCACGACCCGGCGTGCACCTTGAACACCTCGAGGGCCAGGCCGATCAGGTGGAAGGCGCAGATGACGCACAGCTCACGCCAGGTCTCCAGCCTCAGGACCACGAACGCCACCTGCACGACGATCACGTAGATCAGCAGCGCGTCGTACCGGGCGACGGGCATCGCGACGCGACCCCAGATCACGGAGGTGGCGGCCAAACCGAGGAAGATCGCGATCGGGAAGGCGCAGCAGGCCAGCTCGATGAGCGCGAACTGGACCATCCGGACGGGCAGCAGCCGCAACCGGGTCAGTGGGCGACGTTCAGCAGGCACTCCGGGATTGTGCCCGAAGGATCGTCTTTTTCCCCACCGCCTCCCAGGTCCGCTCGCCGGCGGTGACGGCACCCGGGACGGCGGTAACCTGTCGCCATGAACGGCCCCGGCATCCAGCACCACATCACGGGGGGCACGGGCACCACGGGGGCCCGGTCGGAATGAGGACGGCCGCACGACGTCGGGTGCTGCTCTCCGAGGCTTCCAGCTTCACGGCCCGGGAGTTCGTGACGGTGCTCGGGCGCGACGGCGCGGTCGTCGATGCGATGTCCAGCGTCCGGGCCCCCATCGCACGGTTCAGCAGGTACTGCCGCGCCATTCGTCGCGTCCCGGCCCCGTCGCAGGACCCACTGGGTTACCTGGCGGCGGCGGACCGGCTGATGGCCTCCGGGGAATACGACGCCCTCCTCCCGACCCACGAGCAGGCCTGGCTCTTCTCCGCCGGCCGGCACCTGATGCGGCACCGGGTGGAGGTCGCCGACATTGCCGCATTCGACCGGGTGGAGTCGAAGATCGAGTTCGCACGCCTCCTCGACGACCTCCGGCTGCCGCAGCCCGCGTGGCGGCTGGTCGAGAACGAGGACGACCTCTCCGGGCTGGACTTCCCCGTCTGGCTCAAGGCCGAGTTCTCGACCGCTGGTCGCGGGGTCCTCCACGTCCCCTCCCGGGACGAGGCCGCCGCCGCCCTCGCGTCGCTCGACGTCGTAGAAGAGCCGCGACCAGATGGGGAAGGCCATGTCCCGACGGGGCTCTGGGAGGCTCGCCATTCGCGCGATCCGGTCGGTGAACGAGATGCGGGGACTCATCAGGCTCATCGTCCGGGTGCCGTACTCCGACAGGGTCGCCAGTGCCGAGCGTCGATAGCGCAGATGGGAGAAAGCGCTGAAGGCGCTCGCTACCAGACCGGCGCCCGCCATTGCGCCGGCAACAGTCTTCAGGGTCCTGCCTCGAGCTGTCATGATCATGCCTCCTCCGCTTCGCCGGGGCCGTCCGGATGCACTGAGAGCGGCGACCCAGAGGCACTGTATGGACAAAACGACCACAATGCCGTAGGTGACACAGCGTGATGGGCGGCACTTTCTCGGTGCGGTTCCGACTCGAGATTGCGGTGTGTCAGTACATCTGAGACGGTGCTTGTCCTCTACATCTGAGGCGGCGCCCTGTGCGTGGTGGGTCGGTTGCGGGGGTGCGGGGTGTTGGAGGTCGGCAGGCAATGGCGGGTGCCGCGGCCCGCCGACTGCGCTGTGATGATGGGGTCGGGCTTATCAGGACTGCGTGCCGGATTCGTAAGGCGTCCGGTCTTGCCGGGTCCCCTGGTGTTCCCGCCCAGAGGCCGTGTCGAGGCGCGAGCGTGGGGGGGTGCCCCTATGTGGTGTGTCAAGCGGCGGTGGTTAGTGGTTGGGCTGGTTGTGGGTCGTAGAGGGTGCCGTTTCGGATCATGGCGTGCAGGGTGAGGATGCGGCGGTGGGCCAGGGCGAGGATGGCTTGGTTGTGGCGTTTGCCCTGGGCTCTTTTACGCTCGTAGTAGGCCCTGGAGACCGGGTCGGTGCGCAGGGAAGCGAAAGCTGAGAGGAACATGGCCCGTTTGAGGCGCTTGTTGCCACCATGAGAGACGTGCTCACCGCGGATGGAGGACCCCGAGCGTCTCGTGACGGGTGCCAGGCCGGCGTAGGAGGCCAGGTGCGCGCCCGTGGTGAAGGTCTTGCCCAGAGTCCCGGCCAGGAAGACAGCGGCGGTCCTGACCCCGACCCCGGGCATGGAGGTCAGGACCGGGTAAAGAGGGTGGGCCTCCACCAGAGCCTCGACCTGGGCGGCGATATCCGCTCTTTGGGTGTGCAGGGCGATGAGCTGGCGCGCCAGGTGCGGCAGGACGACACCGGCCGCGTCGGTCCCCGCGACGGTGACGGTCTGCTTGCTCAGGGCCTCGACGATGGCCTGGGCCCAGGCGGCGTGGCGCCGGCACCCGTTGGCCTTGAGTTTGGCATCGATCCGGGCTCTACCTGCCTTCCTCAACGCCGCCGGGGTGGGCCAGGTGGCGATCACCTCCAGCACGCTGTCGTGCTCCAACCAAGGTCCCAGCACTCCTTCGAGGGCGGGATGGATTTGGGTGTACAGGCCGCGGATGCGGTTGGAGACCTGGTTGACCTGGCGGGCCAGGTTCAGATCGAAGCCGGTGAGCATGCTCAGCGCGGCGGCGTCCTCGTCGCTGGACGTGATCGACCTCAGCGTGTGCGGCATGGTGCGGGCCGCGCTAGCGATCACGGCTGCGTCGCGTTGGTCCGTCTTGGCAGACCCGGGCGACAGGTCGGCGATGCGCCTCATCGACAGGCCAGGCAGGTAGCCCACAGTGATGCCCATGTCCTGGGCCACCGCCACTGCCAGGGCCCCGATAGTGGCGGGCTGGTCGACGACCACCAGCAGCCGGCCGTGCTCGCCGAGATGCTCGTAGACCTCGCGCAGGCGGGCCTCGTCATTGGGCAAAGGCCTGTCGTGCAGGCACTCGCCCGCCGTGGTCAGGGCGGTCGCCCAGTGCTCGCTCTTGCCAACATCGATACCGATGAAGACGTCGATGTCGTCCACCTGCATGACAGGCTCCTCTCGTTCGGCGCGTGCGGGGCCAGCCCTCGGCGAGCGGTTCCGCACCCACGTTACGAAAGACCTCACCAGCAGCGGCGGGTCGTTCCCCTTATCAGCGGTCACCAGTTCGCCTCGCGACGGCCGGTGACAACACCCCCCGGATCATTCGATAGACAGGGGCAAGACATCATGCCGACCACCGCTGGCCCAGCCGCAAGACTCCTCCCTGCGACCACCACCAAGGTAACGGGGGCGAGCCAGACGACGACGGCGACCATCAGGCCGAGCGGGACGCTCCGGGCCGCGTACATCGCCGGATAGAAGCGGTCGTCGCGATTCGTCCCGTCGCGGGGTGCGAGCAGGGGCGGCCGCACCACGGCTGCGACTGCCGAGGCGGCGGAGCCCGCTCCACCGATCGTGTTCACCAGCGCCAGCAGCCACGGCATCGCAATCATCCCCGAATTTCGTTCAGTAGTGAATGATTCGATACAGTATCATCCTTCCTGTGGAATGGGAAGAGAGCGGCGCCGCGATCCTGTCGGCGGCATGCTTCCGGCTGGGGGTCCTCGGGGCCCAGGTGACGAGAACGTTCGCGGAGCGGATCGACAGTGCCGGGTTGACGCCCAAGCAGGTGGGCCTGCTCGCGGTCGTCGGCACCGGACGGGCGCGCTCCCAGCGGGAGATCGCCTCCCAGATGCGGGTGGCGCCGAGCCTGGTCGTCTCGCTCGTGGATCGGCTCGTCGGGCTCGGGGCCGTC
>ERZ773003.1756-NODE-1756-length-11852-cov-21.895228_pt1 | contig 11852 bp, 10 predicted proteins | sample MGYA00580668_ERZ773003 | MGnify/ENA primary metagenome ERZ773003 (study PRJEB29015, sample SAMEA2738002) | human oral metagenome | biome: human oral; feature: human-associated habitat; material: dental | place: China | collected 2126 ... | reverse complement strand
TTTTTTATTTAGGAAAGGAAGAACTCATGGACAGTTTTGATAAAGGCTGGTTTGTCTTGCAGACATACTCAGGGTATGAAAATAAAGTAAAAGAAAATCTTTTACAACGTGCACAAACCTATAATATGTTGGAAAATATTTTGCGCGTAGAAATTCCAACGCAAACGGTACAAGTGGAGAAAAACGGAAAAACCAAAGAAGTTGAAGAAAATCGTTTCCCAGGTTACGTCTTGGTAGAAATGGTGATGACAGACGAAGCATGGTTCGTCGTACGGAACACACCAAACGTAACAGGCTTTGTCGGCTCACATGGAAACCGCTCTAAACCAACACCGCTTTTGGAAGAGGAAATTCGCCAAATCTTGATTTCAATGGGACAAACCGTTCAAGAATTTGATATTGATGTGAAAGTTGGCGATACCGTACGTATCATTGACGGCGCTTTTGCAGATTATACGGGTAAAATCACCGAAATTGACAACAACAAAGTGAAAATGATTATTTCGCTATTCGGGAATGATACAGTTGCCGAAGTAAATCTAAACCAAATTGCTGAATTATAATCAAAAAGCAAGCTAGAATCAGTATATGCAGAAATTGATTCCTAGCGTGCTTTTTTATGCTATCTATTTTTATCCAAAATAATAAATTCATTCTAAAACTACTTGTCCACTATTTGCCCACCAACTTTATCAGATTTGATCTGATTTAACCTGACGGAAAATCAAAAAAGCCCGACTTTACGGGCTTTTCATTCGGTTAATTCCTGTTAAATTAGGTACTGAAAGGCGGTAGACGGATTTGAACCGACGATCAAGCTTTTGCAGAGCCGTGCCTTACCACTTGGCTATACCGCCACAACTCTTACTATTCTACCTTAAAATGGCCTGTTCGTCAAGAGCCTGACCCGACTTAAGTGAGAATTTCTTGAAGGATGGCTAGCAGATGGGCCGAATCAAAGCGAGAAAATACTGCCCAAAGACTTGTCAAAAGCTAGAAAATTTGATATGATAGTAGATGCCGTTTAAACGGCAGAAATACTCATTTTAGATGAATTGTGGAGCCGTTGCCGATTGGTAGCTCTGCGAGCTGAAATCTAAGAGAGGAAAAAAACAAAAAGGAGAATTTACTCATGGCAGTAATTTCAATGAAACAACTTCTTGAGGCTGGTGTTCACTTTGGTCACCAAACTCGTCGCTGGAACCCTAAGATGGCTAAGTACATCTTCACTGAGCGTAACGGAATCCACGTTATCGACTTGCAACAAACTGTAAAATACGCTGACCAAGCTTACGATTTCATGCGTGATGCAGCAGCTAACGATGCAGTTGTATTGTTTGTTGGTACTAAGAAACAAGCAGCTGATGCAGTTGCTGAAGAAGCAGTACGTTCAGGTCAATACTTTATTAACCACCGTTGGTTGGGTGGAACTCTTACAAACTGGGGAACAATCCAAAAACGTATCGCTCGTTTGAAAGAAATCAAACGCATGGAAGAAGATGGAACTTTCGAAGTTCTTCCTAAGAAAGAAGTTGCACTTCTTAACAAACAACGTGCACGTCTTGAAAAATTCTTGGGTGGTATCGAAGATATGCCTCGTATTCCAGATGTGATGTACGTAGTTGACCCACATAAAGAGCAAATCGCTGTTAAAGAAGCTAAAAAATTGGGAATCCCAGTTGTAGCGATGGTTGACACAAATACAGATCCAGATGATATCGATGTAATCATCCCAGCTAACGATGACGCTATCCGCGCTGTTAAATTGATCACAGCTAAATTGGCTGACGCTATCATCGAAGGACGTCAAGGTGAAGATGCAGCAGCAGTTGAAGCAGAATTTGCAGCTTCAGAAGCTCAAGCAGATTCAATTGAAGAAATCGTTGAAGTTGTAGAAGGCGACAACGCTTAATTTATATAATTAGTAATTACCTAGGAGGGCGGGGCTTAGCCCGGCTCTCCTATTTTTAAAAAATATAGGAGAATCAAAATGGCAGAAATTACAGCTAAACTTGTAAAAGAGTTGCGTGAAAAATCTGGTGCCGGTGTTATGGACGCTAAAAAAGCGCTTGTAGAAACAGACGGTGACATCGAAAAAGCGATTGAATTGCTTCGTGAAAAAGGTATGGCTAAGGCAGCTAAGAAAGCTGACCGTGTTGCTGCAGAAGGTTTGACTGGTGTATTTGTTAACGGTAACGTTGCAGCAGTAGTTGAAGTAAATGCTGAAACTGACTTCGTTGCGAAAAACGCTCAATTCGTTGAGCTGGTAAATGCAACAGCTAAAGTAATTGCTGAAGGTAAACCAGCTAATAACGAAGAAGCACTTGCTTTGACAATGCCTTCAGGTGAAACTCTTGAAGCAGCCTATGTATCTGCAACAGCTACAATCGGTGAAAAAATCTCATTCCGTCGTTTTGCTTTGCTTGAAAAAACAGATGCACAACACTTTGGAGCATACCAACACAATGGTGGCCGTATCGGTGTCATCTCTGTTATTGAAGGTGGAGACGAAGCACTTGCTAAACAAATCTCAATGCACATTGCTGCGATGAAACCAACAGTTCTTTCTTACAAAGAATTGGATGAGCAGTTCGTTAAAGATGAGTTGGCACAATTGAACCACGTGATTGACCAAGATAATGATAGCCGTGCAATGGTTGGTAAACCAGCTCTTCCACACTTGAAATATGGATCAAAAGCTCAATTGACTGATGAAGTGATTGCTCAAGCTGAAGAAGACATCAAAGCTGAGTTGGCTGCAGAAGGCAAACCAGAAAAAATCTGGGACAAAATCATTCCAGGTAAAATGGATCGCTTCATGCTTGACAATACTAAAGTTGACCAAGCATACACACTTCTTGCACAAGTCTACATCATGGATGACAGCAAGACAGTTGAAGCTTACCTTGAATCAGTAAATGCTTCAGTAGTTGAGTTCGCTCGCTTTGAAGTTGGTGAAGGTATCGAGAAAGCTGCAAACGACTTTGAAGCTGAAGTTGCAGCTACAATGGCAGCAGCCTTGAATAACTAATAATAAAAAGGAAGCCAAATTGCTTCCTTTTTTCTATGTAGTCGATCTTTATAGGGAGATTTTTCTATTTTTAAGGTATAAATAAAAAGCCCTATAATAAGGGCTAAGTGTATTTAGGAGACTACACTTCAAATTCATAGAGTGCTGTAGACAAATAACGTTCGCCGTTATCTGGTGCTAGAGCAAGGACTTTCTTACCTGTACCTAATTTCTTGGCAACTTCAATTGCTCCGTAGATAGCTGCAGCTGAAGAAATCCCTACAAGGAATCCTTCTTTTCCACCAATCTCACGGCCAAGTGCGAGAGCATCGTCTGATGTTACACGAACGATACCATCATAGGCGTTTGTATCCAGTGTATCAGGAATAAATCCAGCTGAGATACCTTGAATTTTGTGAGGGCCAGGTTTTTCACCAGATAGAATAGCAGATTCGTCTGCCTCTACTGCAAAAACTTGAATGCTTGAATTTGCTGTTTTGAGTGCATGAGAAACACCAGAAATTGTTCCACCAGTACCGACTCCAGCAACAAAGGCATCTAGTCCATCTTTACCGAAAGCAGCTAGTATTTCAGCTCCTGTTGTTCTTTCGTGTACTTCTGGATTAGCTGGATTGTCAAATTGAAGAGGAAGGAAACCATCACGTTCAGCAGCGATTTCTTGAGCTTTAGCAATAGCGCCTTTCATTCCCTCACTACCAGGAGTTAGGACGAGTTCAGCACCGTAAGCTTGGATAATCTTACGTCGTTCTACACTCATAGTTTCAGGCATAACGATGACGACTTTATACCCTTTAGCAGCACCTACCCATGAAAGTCCAATACCAGTGTTTCCACTTGTTGCTTCAACAATTGTAGAACCTGGTTTCAAAATACCGTCTTGTTCAGCTCTTTCAATCATGCTAAGAGCAATACGATCTTTTACAGAAGAACCAGGGTTGAATGCTTCAAGCTTTACATAGACGTCCGCAGCCCCTTCTGGCACGATGTTGTTGAGTTTAACAATCGGAGTTTGACCGATTAATTCAGTAATATTGTTATAAATAGACATATGAATACCTCTTTGTATAAGATATTTCTAGTATAACGCTATCTATACCATTTGTAAAATATAGAAATCCTATCGAAGTGATAGGATTTTTTTATATCACAGGTCTAAGCCATTAATTTTTAAGCGATTGTGGTAGGCTAATTCTAGTAAATATGTATAAAGTGGAACGATATCCGTTTTCTTAGGGAATTCAAATTTATGAGCACTAAAATGTTCATTATGTGCTTTTAGAAAGACATTTTCTAAATAAGTAATAGTAATTTCACTATCATCTATACCTGCTCCAGCAGTTTCCATTTCAACGTTAACAATGTTCATCAAAAAGATTGATTTAATGGACATCTTACGACCAGTAGTGCCTTGTTTATCTGTAAAGATAATACGGATATTTGTAAATATAATTGAGTCACGAATCAGTTTATATCCACTTTGAATTTCTTCATTTTCTAGTAGATATTGTCCATATTCTTTGATAAGAGTTTCTTTGTTTTGCTCGCTAAGGTTACCAGCGAGTCCTTGAATGAATTTTCCAAATGCCATATTTTTCTCCTTTATTTACACTAAATTTACAGGAACTTCAACTTCACGTAAACCTTGATCAGTTAAAGTAACTTTTCCATTAAAAAACTCCACCAGTGCAGCTTTAATATTTTCTTTTTCTTCTTTATCAACATAAATCATCGTATTGACTTGATCTGTAAAGTTTGTCTCAAGTTCCATGAGATCATGTTCCTTAAGGAAGTTACTGTACTCTTGGTACTGAGCGTAAGACATTTGAATAGCAATGCCAGCCTGTTCCTTTATTTCAATAATGCCAATTTCTTTGACAGCTAAGGCAACACTGCCGGCGTAAGCACGAATCAATCCTCCAGCGCCTAGCTTAATGCCTCCAAAGTAGCGTGTCACTACTACACAGACATTAGTAAGATTGTGATTTTCTAGTACCCCAAGCATGGGAACGCCAGCAGTACCACTGGGTTCACCATCATCACTTGTCCGTTTAATTTCACTACGTTCCCCAATAATAAAGGCTGAGCAGTTATGCGTAGCTTTGTAGTGTTCTTTTTTGATGGCAGTAATAAAGTCCCGAGCCTCTTCTTCGCTATAAACACGCTTTGCATGACAGATAAAGCGTGATTTTTTAATTTCTTCTTGGACTTGACCGTCCTCTTTAATTGTTCTAAATTCCATGATTTAATTGTACTAAAAAATTATCTAAAGCGCTAGGTTTTTACGAATAAAGAAGTATGAAAGTAAATCCAAATTATCTCGGTCGGTTGTTTACTGAGAATGAATTAACAGAAGAGGAACGTCAGTTGGCAGAGAACATTCCAGCAATGAGAAAGGAGAAGGGGAAATTTTTCTGTCAACGTTGTAATAGTACTATTCTAGAAGAATGGTATTTACCTATCGGTGCTTATTATTGTCGGGAGTGCTTAATTATGAAGCGAGTTAGGAGTGATCAAGCTTTATACTATTTCCCACAGGAGGATTTTCCGAAGCAAGATGTTCTTAAATGGCGTGGCCAATTAACTCCTTTTCAAGAGAAGGTGTCAGAGGGATTGATTCAAGCAGTAGATAAGCAAGAACCAACCTTGGTACATGCGGTAACAGGAGCTGGAAAGACAGAAATGATTTATCAAGTAGTAGCTAAAGTGATCAATGCGGGTGGTGCAGTATGCTTGGCTAGTCCTCGCATAGATGTTTGTTTGGAGCTGTACAAGCGCCTGCAAAAGGATTTTTCTTGCGAGATAGCCCTCCTACATGGAGAATCAGAGCCGTATTTTCGAACACCATTAGTTGTTGCGACGATCCATCAGTTATTGAAGTTTTATCAAGCTTTTGATTTGCTGATAGTGGATGAAGTAGATGCTTTTCCTTATGTTGACAATCCCACGCTTTACCACGCTGTCAAGAATAGTGTAAAGGAGAATGGCTTGAGAATCTTTTTAACAGCAACTTCTACCGATGAGTTAGATAGGAAGGTTCGCATCGGAGAATTAAAACGATTGAGTTTGCCTAGACGGTTTCATGGAAATCCGTTGATTATTCCTAAACCTGTCTGGTTATCCGATTTTAATCGCTATTTGGATAAGAATCGTTTATCACCAAAGTTAAAGTTTTATATTGAGAAACAGAGAAAGACAGGTTATCCGTTACTCATTTTTGCTTCAGAAATTAAGAAAGGGGAGCAATTAAAAGAAGTCTTACAGAAGGAATTTTCGCATGAGAAAATTGGTTTTGTGTCTTCAGTTACGGAAGATCGATTAGAGCAGGTGCAAGCTTTTCGAGATGGAGAACTGACAATACTTATCAGTACGACAATCTTGGAGCGTGGAGTTACCTTCCCTTGTGTGGATGTTTTTGTAGTAGAAGCCAACCATCGTCTGTTTACCAAATCTAGTTTGATTCAGATTGGTGGACGAGTTGGACGAAGCATGGATAGATCGACAGGAGATTTGCTTTTCTTCCATGACGGGTTAAATGCTTCAATCAAAAAGGCAATTAAGGAAATTCAGCAGATGAATAAGGAGGCGGGTCTATGAAGTGTTTATTATGTGGGCAGACTATGAAAGCTGTTTTAACTTTCAGTAGTTTTTTACTTCTGAAGAATGATGCCTCCTGTCTTTGTTTAGATTGTGATTCTACTTTTGATAGGATTGGAGAAGAGAACTGTCCAAACTGTATGAAAACAGGATTGTCAACAAAGTGTCAAGATTGTCAATTTTGGTGTAAAGAAGGAGTTGAAGTCAGTCATAGAGCGATTTTTATTTACAATCAAGCTATGAAGGATTTTTTCAGTCGGTATAAGTTTGATGGAGACTTCCTTTTAAGAAAAGTCTTTGCTTCAGTTTTAAGTGAGGAGTTAAAAAAGTACAAAGAGTATCAATTTGTCGTCATTCCCCTAAGTCCTGAAAGATTGCTCGAGAGGGGATTTAACCAGGTTGAAGGTTTAGTTGAAGCAGCAGGGTTCTCTTTTCAAGACTTACTAGAGAAGAGAGAAGAGCGGGCTAGTTCTTCCAAAAATCGTTCAGAACGCTTGGCAACAGAACTTCCCTTCTTTGTCAAAAGTGGAGTCACTATTCCTAAAAAAATCCTACTTATAGATGATATCTATACTACTGGAACAACTATAAATCGTATGAAGAAACTGTTGGAAGAAGCTGGTGCTGAGGATGTAAAAACATTTTCCCTTGTAAGATGAGGAAAAAATTTGCAAAAATAAAATGAAAGCGTTATAATGAAATCAGAAAAACAAAAACGTTTAGAAAGAAGGTACTCATATGATTAAATATAGTATCCGTGGTGAAAACCTAGAAGTAACAGAAGCAATTCGTGATTATGTAGTTTCTAAACTCGAAAAGATCGAAAAGTATTTTCAAGCTGAACAAGAGTTGGATGCTCGAGTTAACTTGAAGGTGTATCGTGAAAAAACGGCTAAAGTGGAGGTGACGATTCCGCTTGGCTCAATTACTCTTCGTGCAGAAGATGTGTCTCAAGATATGTATGGTTCAATTGACCTTGTAACCGATAAAATTGAACGTCAGATTCGTAAAAATAAAACAAAAATCGAGCGTAAAAATAAAAATAAGGTAGCAACTAGTCAATTATTTACAGATGCCTTGGTGGAAGATACAAATGTTGCCCAATCCAGAGTTGTTCGTTCAAAACAAATTGATTTAAAACCAATGGATTTGGAAGAAGCTATTCTACAGATGGATTTGTTGGGACATGATTTCTTTATCTATGTGGATGTTGAAGATCAGACAACCAATGTGATTTATCGTCGTGAAGATGGCGAGATTGGCTTGTTAGAAGTTAAAGAATCTTAATTTCAATATGTGTAAAGGAAGGTTTACTAAATTGTAAACCTCCTTTTTCTTATAATTGATAGAATTACTGATTACACTTTTAAAAAGTCGCTTTTTGGTGGTTATTATGGTATAATGGGTGCCAAGAGGTTTGGAATGAAAAAATTTTATGTAAGTCCTATTTTCCCCTTAATATTAGGAATAGTGGCGTTCGGAGTGCTATCTGTGCAACTTGTTTTTGTAACGAATACACTGGTAACGCTATTTCTTTTGCTACTTATTTTGGGTTCATATATTTTACTATTCATTCATCAGAGAGACTACTACTCAAAGAGTGAAGTAGAACAAATCCAGTATGTAAACCACCAAGCTGAAGATAGTTTGACAACTTTGTTAGAACAGTTGCCTGTTGGGGTTATTAAATTAGACTTATCATCTGGTGAAGTTGAATGGTTTAATCCTTATGCTGAATTGATTTTGACGAATGAAGTGGGCGAGATTGATGTGGCATTAATTCAAACAATTATCAAGGCTTCTGTGGGGAATCCAGGTTCTTATGCCACCTTGGGTGAGACTCGCTATTCGGTTCATATGGACAAGGTATCTGGAGTTCTTTACTTCTTTGATGTGTCTGGAGAATACGAAGCGACTGTTGAGTTAGTAACGAGTCGACCTGTGATTGGGATTGTTTCTGTTGACAACTATGATGACTTAGAAGATGAAACATCAGAGTCTGATATCAGTCATATCAATAGCTTTGTAGCCAATTTTGTTTCAGAATTTGCTGGGAAACATGCCATGTTCTCCCGTCGAGTGAGTATGGACCGTTTTTATCTATTTACGGACTACACGGTACTTGAGGAATTGATGAGTGATAAATTTTCTGTTATCGACACTTTCAGAGAAGAGTCGAAACAGAGACAGTTGCCATTGACCTTAAGTATGGGATTTTCTTATGGTGATGGAAATCATGATGAAATAGGGAAAGTTGCTTTGCTCAACTTGAACTTGGCTGAAGTTCGTGGTGGCGACCAGGTGGTTGTTAAAGAAAATGACGAAACTAAAAATCCAATTTATTTTGGTGGTGGGTCTGCTGCTTCAATCAAGCGTACCCGTACCCGTACGCGCGCTATGATGACAGCTATTTCAGATAAGATTCGGAGTGTAGATCAGGTTTTTGTAGTTGGTCACAAAAATCTGGATATGGATGCTTTGGGTTCTGCTGTAGGTATGCAGTTATTTGCCAGCAATGTGACTGAAAATAGCTATGCTCTTTATGACGAAGAACAAATGTCTCCGGATATTGAACGAGCTGTTTCATTCTTAGAAAAAGAAGGAGTTACGAAGTTGTTGTCCGTTAAGGATGCAATGGGGATGGTGACCAATCGTTCTTTATTGATTCTTGTAGACCATTCAAAGACAGCCTTAACTTTATCAAAAGATTTTTATGATTTGTTTACCCAAACCATCGTTATTGACCACCACAGACGGGATCAGGATTTTCCAGATAATGCAGTTATCACTTATATCGAAAGTGGTGCAAGTAGTGCCAGTGAGTTGGTAACAGAATTGATCCAGTTCCAAAATTCTAAGAAAAATCGTCTGACTCGTATGCAAGCAAGTGTTTTGATGGCTGGTATGATGTTGGATACTAAAAATTTCACCTCGCGAGTAACCAGTCGGACATTTGATGTTGCTAGCTATCTCAGAACGCGCGGAAGTGATAGTATTGCTATTCAGGAAATGGCTGCAACAGATTTTGAAGAATATCGTGAGGTCCATGAACTTATTTTACAGGGGCGTAAATTAGGTTCAGATGTACTAATAGCAGAAGCTAAGGACTCGAAATGCTATGACACAGTTGTTATTAGTAAGGCAGCAGATGCCATGTTAGCTATGTCAGGTATTGAAGCGAGTTTTGTTCTTGCGAAAAATACACAAGGATTTATATCCATCTCAGCTCGGAGTCGTAGTAAACTGAATGTGCAACGGATTATGGAAGAGTTAGGCGGTGGAGGCCACTTTAATTTGGCAGCAGCTCAAATTAAGGATTTAACCTTGTCAGAAGCAGGTGAAAAACTGACAGAAATTGTATTAAATGAAATAAAGGAAAAGGAGAAAGAAGAATGAAAGTAATCTTTTTAGCAGATGTCAAAGGAAAAGGTAAAAAAGGCGAAATTAAGGAAGTACCAACAGGGTATGCGCAAAACTTTCTTATCAAAAAGAACCTAGCTAAAGAAGCAACTGCTCAAGCGGTGGGTGAACTTCGTGGTAAACAAAAATCGGAAGAAAAAGCTCATGCTGAGATGATTGCAGAAGCAAAAGCAATTAAAGCCCAACTTGAAGCTGAAGAAACGGTTGTAGAATTTATTGAAAAAGTTGGTCCAGATGGTCGTACCTTTGGTTCCATTACCAATAAGAAAATTGCAGAAGAATTGCAAAAGCAATTTGGAATTAAGATTGATAAACGTCATATTCAAGTACAAGCTCCGATTCGAGCAGTTGGATTGATTGATGTACCAGTGAAAATCTATCAAGATATCACAAGTGTAATCAATCTTCGTGTGAAAGAAGGGTAAATTTACACCTTCTTGACAAGATTGTAAAAGGAAGGGAAGTCTGATGGCAGAAGTAGAAGAGTTACGAGTACAACCTCAAGATATCTTAGCTGAGCAATCCGTTTTAGGGGCTATCTTTATTGACGAGAGTAAGCTTGTTTTTGTGCGAGAATATATTGAGTCTCGGGACTTTTTTAAGTATGCCCATCGTTTGATTTTTCAAGCTATGGTCGATTTATCCGATCGTGGCGATGCTATAGATGCAACAACGGTTCGTACCATTCTTGATAATCAAGGTGATTTACAGAATATTGGTGGCCTGTCTTACTTGGTTGAGATTGTCAATTCTGTGCCAACTTCTGCTAACGCGGAGTATTATGCTAAAATTGTTGCAGAAAAGGCTATGCTACGTCGATTAATCGCCAAGTTGACAGAGTCTGTCAATCAAGCTTACGAGGCTTCGCAACCAGCTGATGAAATCATTGCTCAGGCAGAAAAAGGACTGATTGATGTCAGTGAAAATGCTAATCGAAGTGGATTTAAGAACATTCGAGATGTGTTGAATGTCAACTTTGGAAATCTGGAGGCTCGCTCTCAACAAACGACTGATATTACAGGTATTGCGACAGGTTATCGTGATTTAGATCATATGACGACTGGACTTCATGAGGAGGAGTTAATTATCCTAGCAGCCCGTCCAGCGGTTGGTAAGACAGCCTTTGCCTTGAATATCGCTCAGAATATTGGGACTAAGTTGGACAAAACGGTTGCTATCTTTTCGCTTGAAATGGGTGCGGAAAGTCTAGTAGACCGTATGTTAGCTGCAGAAGGTTTGGTGGAATCGCATTCTATCCGTACAGGTCAATTGACCGATGAGGAATGGCAAAAGTATACCATTGCTCAAGGGAATCTAGCCAACGCGAGTATCTATATCGATGATACTCCAGGGATTCGGATTACAGAGATTCGTTCTCGTTCTCGTAAATTGGCTCAAGAAACTGGAAATCTTGGTTTGATTTTGATAGACTATTTGCAGCTTATCACGGGAACTGGTCGAGAAAATCGTCAACAAGAGGTTTCAGAAATTTCTCGTCAGTTAAAAATCCTGGCCAAGGAACTGAAAGTTCCAGTAATCGCTCTAAGTCAGCTATCTCGTGGTGTAGAACAACGTCAGGATAAGCGACCAGTCTTGTCTGATATTCGTGAATCTGGGTCTATTGAGCAGGATGCGGATATCGTTGCCTTTCTTTATCGCGACGACTACTATGAGCGTGGTGGTGAAGAAGAGGAAGGTATACCAAATAATAAGGTAGAAGTTATTATCGAGAAAAACCGTAGTGGGGCTCGTGGAACGGTGGAATTGATTTTCCAAAAAGAATACAATAAATTTTCAAGTATCTCAA
>ERZ773003.1755-NODE-1755-length-11856-cov-2.191255_pt1 | contig 11856 bp, 19 predicted proteins | sample MGYA00580668_ERZ773003 | MGnify/ENA primary metagenome ERZ773003 (study PRJEB29015, sample SAMEA2738002) | human oral metagenome | biome: human oral; feature: human-associated habitat; material: dental | place: China | collected 2126 ... | reverse complement strand
ACAGCGCCAGGCGCACCACTGTTGAGACACTTTATAGCGGAGAGTGATGTCGGTTTTTGTGACGATGACTCGGTCTATAAAGTCATGGATAAGGGCCTCGATTTTTTCGGGGTCTTTATTTTTTGCGCTTTCAACGTAGGGCAGGAAAAATTTTCGTATATAGTCTTCAATTTGCTCGCGGGTGACGGCGGGAATGTCGGGGGTGCCGCCTAATTCTTTCAAGCGGGTCTGGATGCCTTTGCGCTTTTCCTTGGCTTCTTTCAGCCGGACTTCGTCTTCTTCGTCGCCTAAGTCGTCTAAGATGCGGTCGTAGATTTTATCTATGCGGGCCGTGAGCTTCTTTTCTTCGGCGATGAGAGTATTTATTTCCTTGGGGGCAGTGAGGTAAAATTTCCCGTAGGCTTCGTAGATTTTATCAATGAGATGACCGAGCAGCTCGTCGGAATGAAGAAGTTTGAAAAGGCGGTCAAGGATAATGTCGTCTAAGATTTTAGATTGGATCACGCGGTTGTCGCAAGAATAATTTTTCGCGCCGTGGCGTTGTTTTCCGCCGCAGCGGTAATAGGTGACGGTATGGCGGCTACCACTTTTTCGGTTGACGGAGCCGACCATGGCCGCGCCGCATTCGCCACAGAAGACCTTCCCGCTAAGGAGGTATTTGTGTTTCGCGCGCTGGCGGTTGCCGTTGCGAGGGTTGTGGGACATTTTTTCTTGTACCATGTTAAACACGTCCTTTTCAATGATGGCCGGGCAGGCGTTTTCGAGGATGAGCATATCATCGTGGTCGGGCCGATGGCTGTTTCTTTTTCCGTTGGGAAATTTTTTGTTTTTCCCTAAGATGACGGTGCCGATGTAGCGGCGATTGAGGAGGAGCTCACGGACGGCGCCCCGGGAGAAGATGGCGCCGCGCCGGGTACGGTAGCCTTTAGCGGTGAGCCAGTCGACAATTTTTTGGTAACCGGCGCCGGAGAGATAGAGGGAGAAGATTTTGCGAACGGCGGTGGCTTCGTATTCGTTGATGATGATATAATTGTCTTTGTCAGTGGTGTAGCCGTAGCAGAGGCTGCCGTTGGATTTTCCTTCGTAGGCATTTTCTTTCTGGCCTTTTTTGATTTCACGTGAGAGGTTGCGGGAGTAATAGGAGGAGATGGCGACGATGACGGATTCCGAGAGGCGCCCTTCAGGGGTGTCGTCGATCCGCTGATCAGCATATTCGATTCTGACGCCGGCGAGTTCTAAGCGTCGGCGGTTTGTATAGTAGTCGTATTCGTTGCGGCCAAAACGATCCGCTTTGTGGAAGACGACGACTTTGAAGAGACCACGTTCAGCGTCGATGAGCATTTGCTGGAAGGCGGGGCGCTGGTCGTTGGTGCCGGTGTAGGCTTCGTCAGTGTATTCTTTGATGATGGTGTAGCCGCTTTGAGCGCAATATTCTCGGCATCGGCGAAGCTGGGCAGCGATGGATTCATGACGTTGGTTTTCGGAAGAGTAACGGGCATAAATGGCAGCGATCATAGGAATGCTCCTTCCTGTTCAGTTGAAAGTGAAGGCCTGCATGACACCCGTCAGCAGGCCCTTTTGATGTTTAGATTTAGATGGTTGGTGCTATGGGTTAGTCCCAGTTGATGTCATTGTGAGAGATGGTTTTTCCTTGTGTGTATTCCTCCATGGCCAGACGATGGGCTTCCAGGTCATCTTCGGTGGCGATGGTATCGGCGTCTTGGGGAATGAAGCGTTTTTCCTGTTCCTGTACGGCCATGCTGTTACCTCCCTTCATGCTGCGGGGCGGTCGTAGATATATCCTTTCTGATTTGTAGATTCCTCCGCGTGCGCCAATGTCCCTAATATTTTTGCCGTGCTTTCAGCCATGCGGCAAGGGCTTCGGCGTCCATGCGTCCATCGGCTACAGCAAGGATGATGTCTTCAATTTCTTGTGGGGTGTAGTCGATTTCTATGTCATTGACGGCGAGGAATACGAGCATACTGTGCAGCGCGGTTCTTTTGTTGCCGTCGCGGAAAGGGTGGTCTTTGGCCAGTCCAAAACAGAGCCGTGCGGCCTTGGCGATGGGATCAGGGTACAGATCATGGCCGTCGAATGTTTGAAAGGGTGTATGAACCGCAGAGGATAAGAGTCCTGCATCGTGGATTCCTTTTTCCATAACGAAGGTATTTTCCATTTCCTCGTGAAAGTCGAGAATATCTTTCAGAAGGAATTGAATGGTTTCTTGCATTTCCTTCATTTGTTTTCTAAGTCCTTGTAGATTTGGCGGTTTCGTTTCATGAGACGCGCCGAGGCTTGGCGGATTTTAGCGGCCAAGGCAGGGGAGTTTTGGCTGGTGATGATGTGCTTTTTTGCTTCTTGGACGTTTGTCGTTTGTTTCGTTGTGGCTTCCATTGATGTTTTCTCCTTCCATGCCGCCCGATGGGGGCGGTTTTTTATTTGGATTAGCTGCTCATAGTTTTGTGGGATTTGGTGTTCGATTTGCTTAAGTGACGACCATGCAGATCGTTGATGATGTTGTCCACCAAGGTGCGGTCAGCATCGTCAATGGAGCGATATTTTTCAATGAGTGATTGTTCTTCGGAGGAAAGAAGTAGGGATGAATTTACTTGCCGTTTCATTGGACTATCGTATCCCATTAGCCACAGTTCATTCACGTTCAAGGCAACAGCCATGAGATATATTCTATCTTGTTTTGGTTTTACAAGCCCGGACATATATTGACTAATGGAAGATTTTCCTATGCCGGTTTTTTCATGTAGCTCAGTTGGCTTCATTCCTCGAAGTTTTAAGGCTTTATTTAGCCTATTGGCAGTAGTTTCCATGGCAATCCTTTCTTACGTCAGAATAACTATATTTTACACTATATTGCAATAAAGTTCAAGACTTTGAATAAAAAAGTTAAAAAAGATGAATTGACCTATTGACCAAAAATTTTCTGCCGTGTTATAATGTTCAAGAAGTTGAATAACAGGTTAGGGGGTGAGGAAATGCTATTTAATTATGCGAAGCTGAAAGGTCGTATCGTTGAGAAGTTTGAGACACAAAGTGAATTTGCGAAGGCTTTGGGCATGTCAGAGCATACCTTATCGGGGAAACTCAATAATAAGGGGTATTTCAGACAAGATCAGATCAATAAAGCAATATCACTTTTGGAGATCGAAAATGATCAGGCTACGATTTATTTTTTTACCCCAATAAGTTCAAGAAGTTGAAAAAAGAAAAGCCCACCAAGGGGGCGGGCGTGAAGGGGGGTGAGGGCGTGCGGGTCGATGTGGATCGCTTGCGGCGGACGCTGAGATATCATGGGGTGACCAACGAAGGAGCCGGGAAGATGTTAGGCGTGACACGGGATGGTTTTCAACGGCGGTTACGCGATGCGAGTTTTCGGGTTCATGAGGTTCATGTACTCATGGAGGCGGTTCCTTTGACAGATGATGAGGTATGGCAGATTTTCTTTGCAAAATGAAAAGACAGGATGCGGCTACATCCTATCTTTTCTAAGGGGTTATGTCATTTCTTGTTTCCGTGCGAGGGACGTTGAGCAAGGGCGCTTCCGGCGGCTGTCTTGGAGGCCGATCCGGTACGGCCATCACGCAGTACTTTGGAGGCCGCGCTGGCCGCTTTAGCAGAAGTAACTTTACCACTATTCGATTTTGCCATAAAATCCACCTCCTATGTCCTATATTTGTATTGATTATAGCATATTTAGTATTGAAGAACAATACATATACTAAATATAGGGCATGGGCGGCGTAAGAAAAGCCCGCCGAGGGGGCGGGCGTGAGGGGGTGAGAAGATGTTACGAGCGAAGGTGATTGATGGGGTGCAGGTTGGAGATACGTTCTGGCTTGTTACGGATGATGGGCGCGTTTATGTGGCGCGGTATTGTGAAGTCCTTTTCGAAGGTGCACTTCAAGATGTGAAAGATATGCTGGAAAAGGTAATCCCCGCCCCGGAAAAGGGCGAGGATTGATGTGACTGCTATGCTGTTGGGACAGATAGTGGCGGGGGCGCCGGCCGTGGTGGGACAAGGACGCCGCAGGTTTTTCGGTTCTCGTCATACCAAGCACATTGGTGTTCTTTGCACGGAACGGATGTGTCTTTTGCATTGGTAAGGACAGAGAACAAGGGACATAGTTTCGTCATGCGTATTCCCCTCCTTCCTGTGGGTATTATACCACGGTGGGAGGGGGAGAAGAAAAGTCGGCGGGGGCGGATGAGAAGGGGGTGAGAATATGGCAAAGGTAGATCCATACGGGGTGATGCCGACGGCGGTGGCGGTGACGGTGAGGATACCGATGGCGCTTTACGAGAAATTAGAACGAGAGGCTAAGGATGTGGGGTATAGGCTCCACGAGTATATCTTATTTCAGCTTACCAAGAGGAAAAAGCAGGAGGTTGGCAATGGGCGGGAAGCGTGAGGCAAGGGAGCGGACGGTACGAGTGGAGTACGGAGATATTCCGATGGAACAGGCAGTATCAAGGTTGGCACATGAAATTGCGTGGAAGATGTACCGGTATCCTCAATGGAAGCGGAAGTTGGCTGGCGCGGCGGCGATGGAGCGGTCAGGCGGAAAGGGGTGAGGGTATGAGAAACCGGTTAGTCAAGTTTTCAGTGAAGAAGGGAACGTATTTCTTTAAGTGGGAGACGTACCAGAGAGAGGCTAAGCGATGGGACGCGTTCACGATATCGTCGAAGGATGAGCCGCGGCCGGAGCTTATCGAGCGGCTGAAAGCGCTGGCGGACCATGTGCCGGCGATTTGCGAATTCCCAAGTAGGGATGCGCTTCGTATTATCGTGTCGGGGATCACGGAGACTTACACGGATACGAACCGTTATTTAACAATTATCTGTCAAAAGCGTTTAGAGAACAGCAAGGCGCCGCTTGTTATCAATACGCCGCCGCGGCCGAAAAAGCCTGGGGCGGGAATGACCGAGGCGCAGTGCATAAGCGAAGAGCTTTTGGCGGATTTATCGGCATTGGAAGAGGAAGCGTGGCGGTATATTAACGGCGATCGTGCGCAGCAGGTCCTGGATTTAGAGAGCGATGATCCGCCGGAGGCGGCATAAAAGGAGGAAGGAAAAATGACGAAGGAAGAGCGGGAACGGCTTTTAGAGCGGGTGGAGATCTTTTGCGATGCGGATCGCCGGGCGCTCGTTACACCGTATATGGCGGAAAAATATGATCTTACGATTGAGGAGGCCATGCGGCTTTTAGAGGAGGGGGCGGAATGAAAATTCCCAAGGGGCTTTGGCGGGTATGCTTTGTCTCATGGGCGGCAGGGGACGCTGCTGTGGTTTTGGTGCTGGGAGATTCGAGGAGTGCTGAAATGAGGCAGTCGATAGAGCTGAAGCGGAGAGCGAAGGAGAAGTTTGACGCGGCCGCGGTTCGCAAGATGATCGGGGAAGGGCTTCAGGCGGCGACCATCGCGACGCGCACGGGAACGGATGAGATGGAGGTGCGCCGGTGGGCGAAACGGCACCGCTTAGGAAAGAAGCTGGAGGAAAATGAGGGATGCGTGACGCGTAAGGCGACGGCGGCGGAGCTTTCCGCGGCGGAGGCGCTGATCGGGTCGGTAAAGGATCGCCCGCCGGGGAATGCGGCTCATTTTCCAAAGGAGTCGGAGGATCCGGGGGCAGATTGGAGCCACGGCCCGGAGGAAGGATTGCCGCCGTTTACGGAGCCGGAGATGGAGCCTCCAGAATTTTCGGCGCTGGCGGAGACGGCGGAGAAAGCGGAGGCGAAAACGCCAAAGCTGCGGCGGCGAAGCGAAGCCAGGGCAGCGACGAGACGGAGGCGCTATTGGACGGTGTGCCGCATCCCGGGAGAGTACGGAGAAAAAACACCGGATGAGAAGCGGGAAAAACTTTCCGCAGCGTACCGACTGGTAATGGCGGATCTGGCCAAAGAGCGGGCGACGCTTCTCAATATCGAAGATATCCTTGAGGCGCGTCAGCTGCGGCTGGCGGTGTCCAAAAAATGAGAAAGGAGAAAAACAGATGGCGAACAAGGCGGGCGGCGTTGAAAAGTGCCGGATCTGCGGCCGCGGGGTGATGGTTGGCACGCGCTGCCCAAAGTACGACGGCTTGGTGCATCAGGAGCATTGTACAGCATGCGGATATTTTGTAGAAGCGTTCCATCATTGCCGCTATCGGGAGGATACGCTGATGGTGGAACGCTTAGCGAAGGCGAAGAAGGCGGAGGAGAAGAAGCGGCTGGCACGGCGGCAGGCGTTTTTCCGGGCAGTAGGCGAAGTGGACGAAAAAGAGGCCTCGGCGTGAGCACCGAGGCCAAGAGATGAATATGTGGATTTATTTCAGTATAGCCGAAAGCAAGCAAAAATACAAGAGCATTAACGAGGTGACAAGAGATGACGGCAACAGAGGAGGCGCTGGCGCGCATCGAAGGGTTTCGCAGCGACGACGCGAGCATAAATGCCATTTTGAATTTCTTGGAAGCGTGGGTGAAAGCCGACGGTGATGACGCAGCGCGGCGGGTGATGACGAAAAAGAATACGCCGAAGGGGGCGTATCAGGCGCTGATGGAGTATGCGAAGAAGCACCAGAAGGGCGGGCGCTACGGGTACGAGACGAAGGAAGCGCTCGTGAAAATTATGGGATATTATGGCGTTTCAGAAAAAGCGGCGGACAGCCGTTTGGAAGATGGGCTGATGTACGCTTATATAAAGGAAGAGCTGGCGCGCTGGCAGCCGTACGGAAATGCGCCGGAGGGAAAGACGGACGCGAAGGCAAAAGAAAAGGGCGGGCTTCATTTGTCCCTTGAGGATTTGGGAATTTAGGGGGCGGTGTGATGAAGCGGATGGAAGTCCATCGATTTCCGTTGCCCGCGGATGCGGCGGAAATGATGGCGCATTTCGGGGCGGATCCGTTTGGGCTAACGGGGGATGAAGAGCGGTTTCTGTGGGAGGCGCAGCGCCAGCCGTGTTTTTTTGTCCTGAGCCGGGAGGATAAGGCGGCGGGACGGGGCTGGTGCAGCGCGTGCCGGAGGTTTGGAAAACTTAAGCCGAGCCGGATATGGCACAAGGCGCAGATCGCTTGCCCGCATTGCGGGGCGTCGCTGGTTGTGGAACACATGTGGCGGATGTCGAAGCATCTTTTGGATCATTCGCTGGTCTATCAGTGGCGAAAGAGCGAGATCGAGCCGGGAACGCTCATTTGCCGGGCGATAGAGGTGCCACGCCCGTGGTACAAGGCCGACGGAAGGCCGGATCTCATGAAGAAAGAGGCTTATGTGACGAGCTTTTATGTGTACCGACCGGGACGGGGAGGCTGGCAGCTAATTCAAACGTGGGCCGGATGGAAGGCGAAACGGCCGGCTCCCTTGGATGGATTGTACGAACCGGTGGAACGGAAACATCCTATTTTTCGGATCGTAGAGGATAGGGCGTCGCTGCTTTTGGCGGTAAAGGATTCGCCGCTCAAGTACGGGATGCAGGAGTACGCAGGGTATCAACGGGATCATTTCCTGCGCTTTTTCGATTGGACAGCCCGGTATTCTTCAATAGAGAAGTTGGTGAAGATGGGGCTTGGCGGGATGGTGGCGTCAAAGATGAAGGGAGGAAGCGGCGGTGCGATCTACTGGGGCGGGAAAACCGTGGAGAAGATTTTCCGCGGAAGACTGACGAAGGCGGATAAGCGCTTCCTGCTCACAGACGGGGATTGCGTGACGCAGGAAATTTTGCGTGTGTGGCAGTTTTTCCGGGGGAAGATGAGCATAAAAGACGTGGAGGGAGGAAAAGAGACGCCGTCGCTTGGGAGTTACAGCGTGGAGCTTACCAAAATCGCCCGTTATGTGGACGGGCTTCGGGCGGTGGCATACTTAAAGAAGCAGGGGAAAAGGCCGCAGGATCGATGGCCTTGGAATATTCGGACGTATGTGGATTATTTACAGGACGCAAAGAAGCTCGCCATGGATTTTAAGGACAAGAATGTGCTCTTTCCTAAGAACTTGGATCAAGCGCATCGGAATACGATCCGGCAGGTGAAGTATCAGGAGAACGAAGCTTTAGAAGTGATGTACGCGAAAAAGCGCCGAAAAAAGATGGAGCGGCAGTACAGCTTTTCGGCGATGGGAATGCGCGTTGTGGTGCCGAAAGTCTTGACGGATCTGATTGTAGAAGGCAAGATCCAGCATACTTGCGTGGGCGGCTATATGGAGCGGGTAGCTAAGGGGGAGACGGATGTGGTGTTCGTCCGCCGGGAAGAGGAGCTCAAGAAGCCCTATATTACGGTTGAGATCAGAAACGGCGAAATTCTTCAGGCGCGAAGGAAGAATAACGACAGCCTGGATGATCCGGGGAAAGCATTTCTTGAGGCGTTTGAGGCGGCAAAGCTGAAAAAGAATGAGAGAGCGAGGGTAACGGCATGAGCGAGACGGTTACATATAATGAAGAAAGCAAAGAAAAAAATATCACGGCAGAGGTCAACGAGACGCGGCTGAAAGCGCTGGCGACGGAGATCAATACGATTAAGCGCACGACGCAGCGGCTGATGATGCAGGCGGCGATCGATATCGGCCAGCGTCTGGTGGAGGTCAAGGCGGCGGTTGGGCATGGAAACTGGGGAAAGTGGCTTTTAGAGAATGTGGATTATTCGGAGCGGACGGCGCAGAATTTAATCCGCCTCTATGAAGAATACGGAAGGGGGCAGGGAAGTCTTTTCGGCGAGGCGGGAAATCCGCAGCTGGTGGCGGATTTAAGCGTCAGTCAGGCGGTAGCGCTTCTCGGGATCAAGGACGCGGACGAGCGGGCGGAATTTATTGAGAAAAACGATGTGGCGGCGATGACGAAGCGGGAGCTTGAGGAAGCGATCCGGGAGCGAAACGAGGCGCGAGAGGAACTGGCCGCAGCGCGAGAGGCCGCAGAGAATGGGGAAGAGGCAGAGAAGAAGATCGCGGCGTATCGGGAGCGGCTAACGAAGGCGGAGGCGTCGGCGGCGGAGAACGAGGAGAAGGCGACAGCGGCAGAAGAGGAGCTTGTGGCGCTTCGGACGGAGCTTCGCGAGGCTAAGGCTAAGGCGAAGGGTGGGAGCGGATCAGCGGAGGATAAGGCGCGGATTGCAGAATTAGAGGCGGCGCTGAAGAAGGCGGGGGATACGTCGCGGTGGGAATTTGCGGCGGGCGTGAAGGGGATCCAAGAGGGATTTAACGGGCTTCTCCGTCTCATCGAGGGGCAGGAGGAAGAGGCGAGGGAAAAGTATCAGACGGCCCTCAAGACGCTTCTTTCGGAAATGTTGAAGCTTTTGGCATAAGAGAAGAACCTGCCGGTAAGTCCATCCGGCGGGGATATTCCTTCGTCTTTGCCACGATTTTTCAAAAAGCGGCGAAAGGCCGCGTCTCTACTCGATAAAGGAATTATTATTTAGACATTTCTCTGAAAAAATAAGCAAGTTTAGGAGAGGTCATATCATGCCATATATCCATTCCCGATGGACATCTCAAGATGGAAATTTCATGATAGATAAAAAATATCACAGCTGGCGCTTTATGCCGAAGAAGCCGGCGATAAGGGAACAACGTCAGCCCAAACGGTGGGGAACGCCCCTCGCCCAGGAGAAGATCAACCAGAGGCGGCGGGTGGAGGAAACCACGCGGCTGATGATGGATAATTTTCAGCCCGGAGATACGTATTTCACGCTGACTTTTCGGGAAAAGCTGCCGGTCAAGGAGATCAAGCGCCTGGTGGAAAAGTTTAAGCGTCAGATCCGGGATCGCTTGAAGCAGCATGGGAAAGCGTTTAAGTACCTCTCCGTGATTGAAAATATGGGATTAGCGGCCAAAGGGCGGCCCCATGCCCATATCTTGACGAACCAGCTGACGGAGGAGGAGCTGCGCTTTGCAGTTTCGATCTGGAAGATGGGGCGGGTGAAGGTAGAGCGTTATGGCGGTGCGGCCATGGACGCGGCAAAGCTCTCGGAATATTTCTGCAAAGAAGAAATCGATAAGGAGACGGGGAGCGGGCGGATCGCGCTGTCGCAAAATCTTCTCCGGCGCGCTCCGGTAAAAGAGATCGTGACGCGCTCGGAGACGTATCGGGAAGAGATACGCGCGCCTAAGGGGTACCGGGTGGTGGAGGCGCTTTCGTACAATGTGCGCACAGACGATGGATATCCGATCAAAATAGCGGTATTCGAGCGAATAGGGGGGAAGCTATGAAATTACGGGAGACGATTTGGGAGCTGAAGCGTATGCAGGCAGAGCTGCCCTCTGGATCGCCGGGCGCGATGGCGCTTTCCCGGGCGATCGCCATCGTGAAAAAAGAGAATGAGCGGCATGAGGCGGCGGTGAAGAAGTTTCACGACCGGCTCCACGGGCACGGAAAGCCGTCCTGATTTTAGTATACGTCTATTCCGTAGGGACAATTTCGCACGTAAAAATAGGTGCATATTTATGCGGGGAGGCGGAGGATGAAGCTGAAACGAGGGGAAAAAGTCAAAACGGCCTGCGTACGCTGCGGGAAAAATTTTTCGTATGTGTTCTATTCGCGGCGGCGAAATATCTGCGATTCTTGCGTGGCCACGCCGCGTCAGAAAGCGAATGTGAGCCTGAAAACGCGACGTCAGCGGCTGCGAAAGGAGCAGGCCGCGCGCAAGAAAAAACAAAAAGGACGATTGTCGCTGGATGAAAAGATACGCGAAGCGACAAGGTTGCACCTCTCCTATGGAAAATATATGGTCCTTGCAAAAGCGCGTCAGCATTGAGCTGGCGCCTATTTTTTTATTCCAGAAGCCTTTTCCCGCGATTTGTGGTAAGTTTGGATTAGAGACATGAGACACACCGTATACGCGCGGGCGCGCGTGCGAGGAGAGGGGGTGAAACGAGTGGCGCCGCGGATTAAGAACGCAGGGAAAAAGGCGGGAAAACGAGACACAGAAAAGACGAAAAAACCGGAGACGAAGAAAGCGAAAAAGAGCGCGGCAAAAGCACAACTCCCCAAAGCATTGAAAAATCCGAAGGCGGCAAAGGCGAAGAACGCGGAGCCGGCAGGAAGAAAAAGCGGAGCGAAGAGCGCGAAAAACGGCGCGAAGAGCGCGAAACCGGAGCAAAAAGCGGGAAAAGCGGAGCGAAGAGAAATCGGGGAGAAGAAAGAACGGGCGTTCCGGTTTGTGCGAAACACGAAGCAGAACGCTTTTCTCAACGCGCTGGCAAAAACGGGAACGGTAAAGGGGGCGGCACAGCTTTCGGGGGAGAGCCGGGCGAACCATTACCGCTGGCTGGACGACGATGCCTATCGCGTCGGGGTCGGCCGGGCCCGGCGGATGGCGGCGGACCTTTTAGAGGATGAGGCCTGGCGGCGCGGCGTGGAAGGCGACGAGCGGGCAGTCTACAACAAGCGTGGCATACGGGTCGATACGGTCAGATATTACAGCGACCGGCTTTTAGAAAAGCTCCTGGCGGCGAATTTGCCGGAGAAGTATAAAGAGCGCGTGGAGCAAACGGTGGTCGGGGACGGCGCGGCGGAATTTTGCTGGGAAGGAGAGGAAACGGATGGAGACGAAGGGCGAGGCGAGGAAGATCACAATTCCTTACCGGCCGGAAAAGCTCTGGCGGGAGAAGATTCACCCCGGGCTTGAAAAACATCGCTTTTCCGTTCTTGTGGCGCACCGCCGCTTTGGTAAAACCGTGGGGACCGTCAACCACATGATCAAGCAGGCGATCAAAAATAAAAGCCGCGCGCCGCGCTACGCGTACATCGCGCCCTATCGCAATCAGGCAAAGATGATCGCTTGGGAGTACCTCAAGTTCTACACGCATGTGATCCCAAAGATTCGGGTCAACGAGAACGATCTGTATGTGGAGATGCCCTGCCGCAGGGACTACGAGGGGGCGGCT
>ERZ773003.1752-NODE-1752-length-11872-cov-3.356605_pt1 | contig 11872 bp, 8 predicted proteins | sample MGYA00580668_ERZ773003 | MGnify/ENA primary metagenome ERZ773003 (study PRJEB29015, sample SAMEA2738002) | human oral metagenome | biome: human oral; feature: human-associated habitat; material: dental | place: China | collected 2126 ... | reverse complement strand
ATTCCTCTTTAGTGAGTTGAAACCTGAAATCATCATCAAATTTCTCAATATTATTTTTAACCTGCTCATTAAATCGCTTTGTTTCATACCCATAGATTTCGGCTAATTCAAAATCCAGCATAACCTTTTGTCCTCGGATTGTATAAATCCTATTTATAACCGAATCTTGACTTACAATCATCATTTCATCTTTTTTATCCATTTCATTATCCTCTTATTCAAATTTCCAATACATTTCATATACTCTATTGTATCATGATTTTACAAAATCAATCTCGATACCTTGAAAAAATTTAAAACTATACCGGTATACCTATCAGAACACAAGCACACCCTTGTGTCAAGTATTGGATACATAAATTCTTATAATGAGTATAGACCCTGTATATTCCAAGGTACAATAACCCATTCTCCATTACCTCTCCAAGGTACAGCGACTTCAGATTGCCCTTCACATCCTTTATAGATACAACCAAAAACTAACTCTGACTCTTTTAGTTTTTCTTTTTCTTCCCATCTTACTTTTACCACTACTTTTGATGAAGAACATCCCCTTTCTTCAATCTCTATTAACTCAAAAGAAATTAATTTCTTATTTCCAAAAAGTTCCCTACATTCTCCGGCTCTTTTTCCTTCAGATAAATTTACTGCAAACATTTCTTTTAGATATTTTGATAGTTCTCCGTAATTTTTAGCCTTCCAAGCATTTATCATATTAACAACAATCATAATGTATGGATATTCTGTATATTCTTCTACATTTCCGCAATTGGGAACATCTTTTCCAATACATACAATTCTTTTTTTCCATGCTTCAATTTCATGCTGAATTTCGTTATTAATATTTATTTGTTTTAGTGTTTCACTTATTGGTGGAGGATTTATAGCTTTATAATACTTTTCTTTTCTGTATTCTCCACTATTTTTCATTTTCATCCAATCTGCAACTGCAAACATTAGAGCTACCACTTTACAAGAAACATATTCATTCGCATAGTTCAAATCACGACCATGAAGAATACCATTCCTATATGGAATGTATATACTCTCAGGATTAGTTTTTCTTCGACTCTTATTAAATACTTTCTTGAGTTTTTCTAATCCATCACTACATCCAACAAGACAATCCCATGCATCAATATTTGTTTCTTCTGAAAAAAATCCTTTACTTTTTGTAAAATCATTTACAGCTCCATCAATTATTATTAGTCCTAAAGGAACGCTTGAATAATACATTTCATTAAAATGGTTTTCAAAAAATGCTTGCAATAAGTTATATCTATCTGAAAATTCTTTTGAACTATTTTTTATCCAATGTGTAATCTCCTTAACATCTGATTTATAGTAATCTATCAGCATTTTTTCTGCACTTTCTAAACCACTTTCTTCAAATTTAGCATTACATTTTTTTATTAAATCCATACTCATACTATCATATGCACACCACCCGGAATCAGAAAATCTACTATTGAATTTGTCTGTCTGAATCAAAATCTCATCTAATTGTTTTTCAACTTCCTTTAGTCGCTTCCTTTGATTAGAATTAAGAAATATAGATAATAATTTCATTGATTTTATATCAGACTTAAGCTTATTCATGGAAACAAGATTTTTATTCAATTTTTATTACCTCCAGTGTTTAATATTATTTTAGCTATAAATCATTTTAGCTGCAATACCTGATTTTTCAAGAGCTTTTTTATTAGACCTGTATAGGATTTCTTGGTAAAGAAAAGAGGGAAGTGTGACTCAAAATGAGTCAAACCTCCCTAAGTTTTTACATAAAAAAAGATGGCTAACGACAACCATCTTTCTCCGTTACATGTTATAATGTAACTATGCTTACAGTTAATTATTATAACGACTTTTTTGAAATAGGTCAACAGAAAATCAATTTTAACTTCTATGAATTGAGTTTGCCCAATGACGATCCTGTCTATACCCTAAAAAAGTTATGGAGGAGTTAAATTTTTCCGGACTGTTAGCCAATTGTTCGGATAAGGGAAGAACCGGGTATAATCCAATCATGATGTATGCAGTTATTACTTATGCAAATATGCGAGGAGTACGCTCAATTGATCGTATTGTAGATTTATGTGAAAGAGATATTGCTTTTATCTGGCTTACTCAAGGGAGAAAGCCTAAAAGAGATGCTTTTTATGAATTTAAAGGCAAAAAACTTACTTCAGATATCCTTGATAATCTAAACTATCAGTTTATGAGACGATTACAAAAAGAAGGACTTGTAACATTAAAAGAATTGTTTATTGATGGAACAAAAATAGAAGCTAATGCTAATCGTTATACTTTTGTATGGCGTGGAAGCATTAATTATCATCTCGCAGGTCTTCTGGATTCTATTGATAAGCTTTATTCAAACTACAATTCTTTTTTACAAGATAACGGATTTGGTGAGAAGTATGGGCTTGAAAATGCACAAATGTTTGTGATTGATGGAATTGATAAAGTTAGAGATGTTATTGAAAAGAATAGAAAAAGAAAGATCACAAAACATAAAAAGCTATCTAATAACCGTATTATAGAGATTGATAACTGCTCGCCTATTGAAATACTTAAGCTTCAGAAGAATCTTATGGCTATTGCTAAAGGAGAAGATATTGTATTTGTTAACAGAAAGGGTAAGAGAAAGCCAAAACTTCAACAACTCTATGAAGAACTTGAACATTGTGGACAGCGATTAATGAGCTATAAAGAATGTTTTGAAATTATGGGAAAAGATAGAAACAGCTACTCCAAAACTGATTTGGAAGCAACTTTTATGCGAACGAAGGAAGATCGTATGCTAAATGGGCAGCTAAAGCCGGCGTACAATGTACAGATAGCAGTGGAGAATTATTTTATTGTACATAGTTATGTAAGTAATGATCGTACAGATTATAACACATTAATTCCGGTTCCCCAAAAGCATAAGGAAGCGTTTGGATCGGTACTTGAAGAAGTGACAGCAGACAGTGGCTATTGTAGTGAGAAAAATCTCTTATATTTAAAAGAAAATAAGATAGATAGTTATATAAAACTACAGGATCATGAAAAGAGAAAAACAAGAGCATATAGTAAAGATATAGGTAAACACTATAACATGAAGACAATGGTATTTGAGGACGAGCAAGTCTATATCTGTCATGACGGTCGTGAACTGAGACATATCAACACAGAAAAGAAAGAACAGAACGGATATACACAAATATATGAAGTATATGGATGTTCAGACTGCAGTGGATGTGAACATAAGTCTAAATACTTATACAAATATGACCCTGATAAAGATATTGATAAGAACAAAGTAATGAAGAGCAATGAAGTATGGGAAGAGCTTCGAGAGAAGTCACATGCTAATATACAGAGTGAAAAAAGCATTCTGAAACGACAGATACGCTCTATTCAAACAGAAGGTCATTTCGGAGATATTAAAGAGAATGAAGATTTCCGACGCTTCAATTATCGTTCTTCAGATAAGGTATATAAAGAATTTATGCTTTTTGCGATAGGAAGAAATATAAATAAATATCATCGTTTTCTCTATGCAAAACTAAAGAAATTTGAAGGAAAACTACAGGAGAAAATAGCATAAGAAAAAATGCAAAAGCAAAATTTCAGCCAAGGGGGTTTTATGCCCAAAAATAGACAGTATTATAGAAAAACGAAATATCCTGACAAAGTCACAAAGCCAAAACGCCTTGTATTTGTCAGGATATTTCTATTTTGTTCTGTAGGGATTAAATTTCAGTATTTCCCGACAGCCCCTCCACAATGCAAAACTATCTATCTAACATTTTTCTTAGTTTTCTTAGAATTTTATCTCTAATACGACTAATCCTCATCAGATTTGTGTCATGTGTTTTTGCAATATCTTTAAGTGTCTTTCCTTCAAAATAGATTGCATGGATAAGTTTCTGTTCTTTATCATTAAGTTTGCCGATTGCCTTAGCCAAATCCTCAATTCTCATTTTAGTTTCAATGATTTTTTCAATATCCACATCTTCATCTACAATGGAATTTAAATCAAACTTGTAATCTTCATAGCCATAAACCTTATGTTTCTTATCTGATTTATTTAAATGAGCTTCATGATTGATTTGTTTTTTATATGCCTCATATATTTCATCAGATACATATATCTTTTCACCTTTTACATAGATTTATTTTCTGTCATCTGCCATTTGTGAAATCCTCCTTTTTATCCAAATTTTCAAATCCGATTTTTTAAATAAAAAAGGAGGACTTCTGCATTTTGACACGCAAAGTCCTCTGTAAAATATAAAATATAGTTTAGATATATTTAATTTAAACACCGGAATAAAACTTATAACAACAAAATTCTTCTATCCTTAAATTAGACATATCCGATTTCCTTTTAGTGCTAAAATGTCCCAATATCAAAATAGTTTCATCAATATTTATCTATCCCAGCTCTATAATCCAATTATACAATATTTAATTGATTTATGTGAATAGTCCACGAAGATAGATTTAACTGTCCGGCTTCTTTTTTCCATTAAGCACGAAGTGAATTTCTCTATATTTTTCCTTTGACTTATCTCCTTCTCATAACTTAACTTATCACCATGCAACACTATTTTGCATTACCTATTAGACTTATACATTACGGTCTTTTCATTTACGGAAGACGATTGCCCTATTAGAGTTCACTCCCTTCCGTTCTTAGTTAAATATATTCTCTTTCGCCTATATACCCATTTAAGTATATAAAAAACTCGAATCTTCAAGAAATCTTAAGAAATAAAAAACACTTAAAAAGCATCTCTACTTTCCAAGTGTTTTTCCAAAACTTTTTGTATTTTATTTTTATAAACCATGATACCAATATATTTCATAATAGTACCAATTTCCATCGATTTTGTTCCAGCCTGGCTTGCTACTAGTATGATCCGCTAAACGATAATTCAGTATAGTAATTATAATTTATAAATTCACGATAACCGTTTCCATCCTTAAATGTATCATCCAGTACATCACCATAATTTCCATGTGGCTTTTTATCCTTTGAATAATAAAATCCCCAATAAGTAATGCCTTTTCTATCCTTAGAAATATCAAATGATATAAGTTCAGAGGTGCTCCCTATAGTCATCAATTTGTATTTTTCAAATATATAATTTAATTTATCATTTTTATAGGTCTTATAACCATAGTATATAGAATCAACTCCTTTTTCATTCTTCTTTCCAATTATACTTACATCTAACCCTTTCAAATACAGTATTAATTCATTTAATATATCTTCATCTTTTTTTATTGAAGTAATAAGTGTTTTCTTATCTTTTAATACCATAATATCTAGTTTAATACTATTATAGACTTTAACTATTATAATAAATATAAGAATAATAAAAATTACTTTTAATATGTTTTTTAGCTTAAATTTCATAAGTATTCCCTCTCATATCAATTAACACTACTACAATTATTGGGATTCATAGAGTGATATAGGTCAATACCTTTTTTAGTGGCTATTATATCTTCAGGTGCTTCACCATAATTGGGAAGTTTGTTCCAAACCGGCAAATATTTTAATCCTAAATTTTTCACATTGACAAAACCTCCACCTTTATATAATGTTTCTTCTGAGAATCCAAGATAAGTTACTAAATATCCATCTTTACATTCCAATCTGGTTATATTCCAACACGCTCCACTATCAAACCATTGCTTAATACTAAGTGCCTTTACATTCCAATCTGGTTATATTCCAACTTAGGTATTTTAGACACTACTCCACGACCAGCTACCTTTACATTCCAATCTGGTTATATTCCAACTTGTTCCAAGACAATATCACTGTAAGTATTTCAGCTTTACATTCCAATCTGGTTATATTCCAACTGAACCAAACAGGCGGACTAAATCAACCAAAGAACTTTACATTCCAATCTGGTTATATTCCAACCCGCCTACTTCCTGAAAGCCTTCACCAAGCTTAGAAACTTTACATTCCAATCTGGTTATATTCCAACGGTGGATGTTGCGGTTATGATGTGTCTTTTTAAGACTTTACATTCCAATCTGGTTATATTCCAACTCGGAGATACAAGAGTCAAAGCAGGTTCTTCATTAGCTTTACATTCCAATCTGGTTATATTCCAACATACAGAGAGGATCTGGATTCGGCGGTGGAAGATGCTTTACATTCCAATCTGGTTATATTCCAACAATCATTTTTTTACCTCCTGACTTTTATTTGCAAACTTTACATTCCAATCTGGTTATATTCCAACAGATATCAGCTTGTTAAGAACAAGAAGTATAAAAGCTTTACATTCCAATCTGGTTATATTCCAACTGACGGTTGAACAAGCCTTAAATGTTCCTGTTTTTGCCTTTACATTCCAATCTGGTTATATTCCAACGAGCATTCCTTGCGTATGTAAAAGGTGAGGTTCTTGCTTTACATTCCAATCTGGTTATATTCCAACCCTCCCACTATAATACCACATATTTACAGACTTTGAAAGCTGCTTTTTGTCGACCTTCGTTTTTCAATCCATCCTACCGCAATATTTTTTGCGAGTTATTCTTATTATCTCTTTTTAGACCTCTATTACAGTAGCTTTGTCTATCTCCCTATATTTAAGGTCTATCATAGGTTGACAATTATTTTAGTACAGTTAATGTTTTATATTAATCTTGTATAATGTTATACCACAACAAACATAAGCCCTTTCATTTTATTTGTTTCTTGATTTAATACATTAAGATACAATGACTTTCTATTTTATTCTGTAGCTTGGACTATTCAACAGAAGTATATTACAATTACTTGTATCTGAATTAATCTTTCTATTTTTATAAGGCAATTTCTTTAGTATATTATTTAGGGCATTCTTTTAGAAATAATTGTTATAATTTCTGTTATATAACCTTAGTATTCCCCCTTCTTTATTTTCTATATAGCTAAATATTTTCCTGATGAAAGTTGCACTTTAATGTGTTAAAATAGCATGAAATTATAAAACTTACAAGGTCTTATATGTACTATTACAAATGACAATACGACTCCTGCTGTATTGACCTGTCGGTATTTACTATCAATGTATATATTTTGTAATGGGTACATGACCTTACAGACTTAGATAAAAGAGGTTATTATGGCATTAGACGGCATAGTTATAGCTAATTTAAGACATGAGCTTGACAGTAAACTTAGAGAGGGAAGAATACAAAAAATCAGTATGCCCGATAAAGACGAACTTGTGATAAATATCAAAAATAACAGAAATATTTACAAGCTCCTTATATCGGCAAATGCTTCTCTTCCGCTGATGTATCTTACTGAGGAAAGCAAGACCAACCCCATGACTGCACCTAACTTTTGTATGTTGCTTAGAAAGTATGTAGGAAATGCAAGGATAAGTGAGATATCCGGCTTAGGTTTGGAGCGTATTATTTGCATACATTTGGAGCATTTGGATGAACTGGGAGATCCTGCTTCCAAAAAGCTGTATGTAGAAATTATGGGAAAACACTCAAATATTATATTTACAGATGAAAATGATGTAATTATCGACAGCATTAAAAAAATAGGATTAAATACCAGCTCTATCAGAGAAATACTTCCCGGAAGAACTTATTTTTTACCTGAGGAGCTTAAGAAAAAGGAACTGCTTGATATTGATGATGAAGAATTCCATGAGGTTCTAAAAAATTCCGCTTATCCGTTACATAAGGCACTTTATATGTATTTTACCGGTATAAGTCCTCTTGTTTCGGAGGAAATCTGCTTTAGAGCTTCACTGAGTACGGAAAGTGACTGTAAGAGTCTAAGTGCTGTGGAACTTACACATTTGCAGCATATTATAAAAAATATAATGTCGGATATAAGAAATAATATGTATTATCCGAATATCGTATACAAAGACGGTGTGGCTGTAGAGTTCGCCTCATTAGAGCTTGAAATGTATAAAAATGATAACTACACTATACAAAAGTTCGACTCCATAAGCGAGCTCATATACGAGTATTACTCAAGCAGGGACAGGCATATAAGAATCAAACAAAGAACAGCAGAGCTTAGGAAACTGGTTTCAAACCTCCTTGACAGAAATGAAAAAAAGTATGCCTTGCAGGCACAGCAGCTAAAGGATACTGAGAAAAAGGATAAGTTCAAGGTTTACGGAGATTTGATCAATACCTACGGCTATGAACTGAGCGGTGGTGAAGAGGCTTTAGTATGTGCCAATTATTATGATGATAATAAGGAAATAAAAATCAAACTTGATCCTACACTTTCCGCAAAAGACAATGCTACCAAGTATTATGACAAATACGCCAAGCTTAAAAGGACTTTTGATGCGGTAAGTGAAGAGATCAAGAATACCGAAATGACCATAGAGCATCTGTCTTCTATACTTAATTCACTTGATTATGCCATAGAGGAAAATGATCTGACTCAAATCAAAAATGAGCTTATAGAGTACGGATTTATAAAAAAAACAGCTACAAATAAAGGCAAATCAGGCAAAAAACTGCCCTCCAAACCGCTGCATTATATATCATCTGATGGTTTTCATATCTATGTAGGAAAGAATAACTATCAAAATGAAGAACTAAGCTTTTCATTTGCTAATAATAATGACTGGTGGTTTCATGCAAAGGGCATACCCGGCTCTCATGTAATACTTAAAACTGATAATAAAGAGCCTACAGATAAGGCTTATGAGGAAGCGGCTGCACTGGCGGCATATTATTCAAAGGCAGGCAGCTCAGATAAGGTCGAAGTGGACTATATACAAAGAAAACAGCTTAAAAAAGTTTCCTCTTCAATACCCGGCTTTGTAATATACCATTCTAATTGGTCTATGAGTGTCAAACCCGATAATGGGCTTAAGTTAGTGGAGTAGATGGTTTTTTTTGTTTATCCCTTCTTTAGTATTTAAAAATCAAACTACAGTAATACCAAGGAACAACCACCCACAAGATGGCTTAACCAATTAAAAAGATGATTAAAAAACCACCCTGTTAACCGGAAAAGTTTTGAGGGTGGTTTTTCTATCATAAAAATTGCTTCTAATTACTGACCTTTTTATACTTAACCTAATACCTTAGGCTTTTTACCATCTTACAACATATATAAAATAGTAATTAGTTTAAGCAAGCAAAATCTTATTTTTATACATCCTACATTTTAGCTTTAAGTCTATCCCTTACAGCCTCTATAAATCCCTTACTGTCAAGTACTTCCACCTTATCAAGTGTGCATATACCTGCTAGATCACCGGTCATCTTGCCGCTTTCTATAGTATCCTTTACAGCCCTTTCAAGCTTTGTAGCAAAGTCTATAAGTTCAGGCAGGCTGTCAAGCTCCCCTCTTTTTCTTAATGCTCCGCTCCATGCAAAGATGGTAGCCACTGAGTTACTTGAGGTCTTTTCGCCTTTTAAGTGTTTATAATAATGCCTTTGTACGGTTCCATGTGCCGCCTCGTATTCATACGCTCCGCTTGGAGATACCAGTACCGAAGTCATCATGGCAAGTGAACCGAATGCTGAAGATACCATATCGCTCATGACATCTCCGTCATAGTTTTTGCAAGCCCAGATAAAGCCGCCTTCGGACTTTACTACCCTTGCTACGGCATCATCTATTAAAGTATAAAAATACTCTATGCCCAGTGAGGCAAATTTTTTCTTATACTCTGTCTCATATATCTCATTGAATATTTCCTTAAATCTTCCGTCATATACCTTTGATATGGTATCCTTTGTAGAAAACCAAAGATCCTGCCTTGTATCACAGGCATACTTAAAACAACTTTCAGCATAAGAATATATGGAAGAATCCAAATTGTGCATAGCCTGAACTATACCCTTTGAGTTAAACTCATGTATAAGTTTTTCTTCACTGCTGCCGTCAGCATTTTTAATAAGTATATAAGCCTTTGCGTTTTCTTTTACTTCAAGCTCTGCCGCCTTGTAAACATCACCGTAGGCATGTCTTGCCACCGTTATGGGACTTTTCCATGTTCTTATATAGGGCTTAATACAATCAACTATGATAGGTGCACGAAATACAGTTCCGTCCAATATAGCTCTTATAGTGGCATTCGGACTTGGATAAAGTTTTTTCAGATCATATTCTTTAAGTCTTTCGGCATTTGGTGTGATAGTCGCACATTTGACCGCTACCTTAAGTTCTTTATTGGCTTCCGCCGCTTCCAGAGTCACCTTATCATCCGTTTTGTCTCTAGCCTTAAGTCCGAGATCATAATACTCGGACTTAAGTTCTACAAAGGGAAGTATAAGCTCATCTTTAATAAGCTGCCACAGCACTCTTGTCATCTCATCTCCGTCCATTTCAACAAGCGGAGTGTTCATTTTGATTTTATTTAACATAGCTTCTCCTACTTAATAACTGCTTTACCGCCCATATAAGGTCTTAAAACTTCAGGTATATTTACAGAACCGTCTGCATTAAGATTATTTTCAAGGAAGGCAATAAGCATACGAGGAGGCGCTACTACCGTATTATTAAGTGTATGAGCAAAATATCTTTCTCCGTCTGCGGATTTTACTCTTATCTTAAGTCTTCTTGCCTGAGCTTCTCCAAGGTTTGAACAGCTTCCCACTTCAAAATACTTCTTCTGTCTTGGAGACCATGCTTCCACATCACAGGACTTTACTTTAAGGTCTGCCAGATCGCCTGAACAGCAGGCGAGTGTACGCACAGGGATATCAAGACTTCTGAAGAAATCAACGGTATTTTGCCATAATTTATCATACCACATAGGAGACTCTTCCGGTTTACATACTACTATCATTTCCTGCTTTTCAAACTGGTGTATACGGTACACACCTCTTTCTTCTATACCGTGTGCTCCCTTTTCTTTTCTAAAGCAGGGTGAGTAAGATGTTAATGTATAAGGAAGCTTTGCTTCGTCATTAATAGTGTCTATAAACTTACCTATCATGGAATGTTCACTGGTACCTATAAGATATAAATCCTCTCCCTCTATCTTATACATCATGGCATCCATTTCTGCAAAGCTCATAACTCCGGTCACCACCTCTGAACGAATCATATAAGGCGGTATACAATAAATAAAGCCTCTGTCTATCATAAAGTCTCTTGCATATGAAAGTACTGCACTGTGCAGTCTTGCGATATCTCCCATAAGGTAGTAGAAACCGTTTCCAGCTACCTTTCCGGCACTTTCCATATCTATTCCTGAAAGTTTTTCCATGATCTCTGTATGATAAGGTATTTCAAAATCAGGTACTACAGGCTCTCCGTACTTTTCTATTTCAACATTTTCACTGTCATCTTTTCCTATAGGCACATCTTTATCAATAATATTGGGGATAAGCATAAGTTTTTCGGTAAGCTCCTTGCTAAGCTGTGCCTCCAGAGGCTCAAGCTCTTCAAGCTGTTTATTGATATCGGCAACTTCAAGTTTTGCCTTATCTGCTGCCGCTACATCCTTTTGTGCCATAAATGCTCCTATGGACTTGGATATTTTATTTTTCTCAGCTCTTAAATCATCTGCCTTAGCTTGTGCCTGTCTTGACTTTACATCAAGATCTATTATCTCATCTACAAGTACAAGCTTATGATCCTGAAATTTCTTTTTGATGTTCTCCCTTACCAAATCGGGACTTTCTCTAAATAATCGTATATCTATCATAATAACCTCCATAAAAGCATTTTTTCTGACAAAAGTATACTACATATTTATAAGGGCGGCAAGTTACTGACTAAAAAAGGATAGCGTAAATTTATTGTAGGATAAAGAAATTTAGAGTTCCACTAAAAGTTGGATTTTAAATTTTTATAAACCCCTTACCCCTTGAGACAAATATATCATCTTTTTTATTTGATTTGATGCTACACGTGCTGAAA
>ERZ773003.1748-NODE-1748-length-11885-cov-47.471851_pt1 | contig 11885 bp, 8 predicted proteins | sample MGYA00580668_ERZ773003 | MGnify/ENA primary metagenome ERZ773003 (study PRJEB29015, sample SAMEA2738002) | human oral metagenome | biome: human oral; feature: human-associated habitat; material: dental | place: China | collected 2126 ... | reverse complement strand
GAGACAGTACCGCTCTTCGGGTTCGGCATCAAGCCTTTCGCTCGCGCACCTGGCTGCACCGCGCCGACGGCGCCTCCCCGCCCGGCGGCCGGAAGGCGGGTTCGCGCGGTGACGCCCTGTTCGCCTGGACCCTGGCCAAGTCCTTCCTGTCCTCACCGTCGGCCCTCATCCAGACCATTGACGAACGGCTCCGGCGCCGCGGCTCCCGCGCAGCGGGCTCGGGGGCGACCTCGACGGAGCACCGGGCCCTGACCCATCTGCGTGAACTGGCCGTGGAGGCCAACACGACGGCCTCGGGCAAGTACCAGGCGCTGCTGGCCGAACTGCGCCGCATCGGCATCTCCCGCTCCTCGTCCGAGCGCGTCGTCGTCTTCGCCGAGCGCATTGCGACGCTCACCTGGCTGGCCGAGCACCTGCGCGAGGACCTGCGCCTGCCCGAAAAGGCGGTGCGGGTCATGCACGGGAGCCTGTCGGACGTGGAGCAGCAGGAGATCGTGGAGCAGTTCCGCCAGGCCCACACGCCGGTGCGCGTCCTGGTGACCGGCGATGTGGCCTCGGAGGGCGTCAACCTGCACGCCCAGTGCCATGAGCTCATCCACTACGACATCCCCTGGTCGCTCATCCGCATCGAGCAGCGCAACGGCCGCATCGACCGCTACGGCCAGAGCGTCTCCCCGCAGATCACGACCCTGCTGCTCGACCCGTCGGACCCGCGCTTCTCCGGCGACGTGCGGGTGCTCACGCGCCTGATGGAGAAGGAGGATCAGGCGCACCGGGCCCTGGGCGACGCCGCCTCCCTCATGGGCCTGTACTCGGGCGAGAAGGAGGAGACGGCGATCCGCGAGGCGCTGCAGGCGGGCAAGAATATAGACGACGTCGTCCCGGATGCCGACGACGCATTCGCACTGGACCCCATGGCCGCCCTGTTCGCAACCCTCACGGGCACGGCCGAGGCGAGGAGCGACGCCGGAGAGTCCGTCGGGTTCGCCCCTGCCGGTCCGGTCAGTCCCGAATCCTCCGGTCCGGCCGGTCCCGCCCCCGCCGATCCCGGCGGCTCCCCCGCCCCGGTCGATACTGCCGACGCCGTCGGCGCCATAGACCCGGCCGGTCCCGCCCGGCCCACGAGTCCGCTGCCGACCTCGACGCTGTACGAGACTCAGCTGGACTACCTGCGCCAGGCCCTGAACGAGCTCTATGAGCGCCCCGAGGAGCCCGAGCAGCGCCAGACCGGAGGCGGGGGCGTCTCGTGGCGCGAGCACGGCACGCAGCACGTGGTGGAGATGGTGCCCCCGGCGGGGCTGCGCCATCGCCTGTCGGTGCTGCCGCAGTCCTACCTGCGTGAGCGCCGCGTCCAGGAGCACCTCAAGCTGGCGACGACGCAGACGAAGGGCGCGCGTCTTCTCACGGAGGCCCTGAGTGACTCCTCGGACTCCTCCTGGCCGGAGGCCCACTACCTGGGGCCGCTGCACCCGGTGCTGGACTGGGCCGGCGACCGGGTCCTGGCCAAGCTCGGCCGCTCCTCCGTGTTCGCGGTGCGCGGCGACGTCGACTCACCGACCGTCCTGCTGCTGGGGACGCTGACGAACCAGGCGGGCCGGACGGTATCGATGGTGTGTGTCAGTATCGCCTTCCCCTACCTGGACCTGGCGGCCGCGCAGTCGGAGCTGGATGCGGGCCGGCCGGTCGAGGCGGTGCCGATCGGGCAGGTGCACGACTCCCCCACCGCCATGTTCGAGGCGGTGGGCATCTCCCGACAGCTGCGGAACTCCGGGCCGGTGACGCAGACCAGCCTGCTGGAGGCGCTCATCCCTCCGGCGGTGGATACGGCTAAGGACCACATGAGACTGACCCTCGACGCAGCGGAGGAACAGGCGAAGGCTCGGGTGGATGCCTGGGCGGAGCACGCGAATGCCTGGGATGACGAGGCCGGTCGCCTCATCCAGAACCGCCACCTGCGCGAGCAGCGGATCACGGTGGCTCAGGAACGCGAGCTCAGGAAACAGCACCTGCCCGCGCACACGCTGGTGCGCCCGCTGCTGGTGGTGGTGCCGCAGGACTTCGGGACGGAAGGGGATCTCTGATGGCGGTGTCGGACGCGCTGGTCGTCGGCGAGGACTGGATCAGCGAGCACTATTTCACCACGGACGCCACCAAGGAGTCCTTCCTGGCGCGGGTGCTGGAGCGCCGCAAGGAGTGGGAGGCCCTAGAGAAGCAGGCCGATCCTGGTACCGCTTCGACGCCGACGCCCCGGTCCCGGTTCCGTTCTGAGCGTTCCCGCCTGGAGGAGCTGCTGGCGGCCCTTCCCGCCGACGACGCAGGCTCCCTAACCGGCGCGGCCCTGGAGGCGGCCGGCGAGCTCGATGCGCTCCTGCGCGAGATCCTGGGCTTCACGTCGTCGGAGTACCGGCTGACCGAGCGGGGCCCGGTGACCCTGGTGAGGCCGGTGGGCGATGAGGGCCCGGCCCCGCTGGCGCTGCTGCGCGCCCGCCCGGTGACCACCGTGGAGGACCTGCTGGTCAAGGACGCCCTGACGCTCGCCGAGACCTGGGAGCCGGTGGATCTGGCCGACCCCGCCGCCCCGGTGCTGGAGGGGGCCGAGCTGGTGGAGTCGGTGTCCCGGGCCCTGTCCACGCTCATGACCGATGAGCACGGCCCGACCTTCGCCCTGGTCCTGGCGGGCCAGTGGGCGCTGGTGGCGGAGCGGGAGCGGTGGCCGGAGGGCCGCTGGCTGGCGGTCAACGTGCAGCTCGTCGTCGAGCGCCATGAGATGACGCGCGGCGGCGAGGTGGAGCGGGCCCTGACCTGCCTGGACGCCCGCTCCCTAGTGCCGACGGCGGAGGGCGAGACGTGGTGGACGGCCACCTTGGAGGACTCGGCGGCCCACACGGTGGGGGTCTCCAAGGACCTGCGCGAGGGCGTGCGTGCCTCGATCGAGATCATTGCCAACGAGGTGGTGCGCCGTCGTGCCGCCCGAGGGCTGGAGCCGCTGGCCCAGGAGCGGGCGCAGGACCTGGCCCTGCAGTCGCTGCGCTACATCTACCGGGTCATCTTCCTGCTGTACGCGGAGGCGAGCCCCGAACTGGGGGTCCTGCCGGTGGGCGCCGCCGAGTACGACGCCGGTTACGGCCTGGACCGGCTGCGCGAACTGGCGCTGGTCGAGCTGCACGAGGAGTCCTCCCAGGCGGGCACGCACATCTATGAGTCCCTGGACCGGCTGTTCCGCCTGGTCGACGGCGGCCGCAACGCGGAGGTGTCCGCCCAGGACGAGGGCGGTTTCGACGGCCTGGTCTTCCGGCCGATGCGCGCCGACCTCTTCCGCCCCGAGGCGACCGCCCTCATCGATGAGGTGGGCCTGGGCAACGGGGCTCTGCTGCGGGTGCTGCGCCACCTGCTGCTGACCAAGGAGAACACCAAGAGTGGGCGCGGCTTCATCTCGTATGTGGAGCTGGGCATCAATCAGCTGGGCGCCGTCTACGAGGGTCTCATGAGCTACTCGGGCTCCTTCGCCGCCGAGCGCCTGTGGGAGGTGGCGCCGGGCGGCGACGCCTCGAAGGGCTCGTGGGTGGTGCCCGAGGACGTCATGAGGGACCTGGAGGAGAAGGACTTCGTGACGGTAGAGGATGAGGTGACGGGCGAACGCCGCAATGTCACCTATGAGAAGGGCCAGTTCGTCTACCGGCTGTCGGGCCGGGACCGGCAGCGTTCGGCTTCCTTTTACACCCCGGAGGTGCTGACGCGGTTCACGGTGCAGCAGGCGCTGGCCGAGCTGCTGGATCAGGATGGGCGGACGACGAGCGCGGAGGAGATCCTGCACCTGACGGTGTGTGAGCCGGCGCTGGGGTCGGGGGCCTTCGCGATTGAGGCGGTGCGCCAGCTGGCGGAGCAGTATCTCTCGCGGCGCGAGCGTGAGCTGGGCCAGCGCGTGGATCCTGAGGAGCGGCCCCGGGAGCTGGCGAAGGTGAAGGCCTTTATCGCCTTGCACCAGGTCTACGGGGTGGACCTCAATGCGACGGCGGTGGAGTTGGCGGAGGTGTCCCTGTGGCTGGACACGATGGTGGAGGGACTGGCGGCCCCGTGGTTCGGGCTGCGGCTGCGGCGAGGTAACTCGCTGGTGGGGGCGCGCCGGGCCCTGTACTCGACCTCTCAGCTGAAGAAGCGGGCGTGGCTGTCGGCCGCACCGGTGGCCGAGCCGCTGAGCCAGGTGGCGGCCGTGCTCGACGACGCCGATGCCGCCTCCCGGCACCGGATTGGCGGGGCACTGGACTTCTCCGGGAGCATCCATCACTTCCTGCTGCCGGCCAAGGGCTGGGGCAGCGCGGTGGAGGTTCCCAAGCAGGTGCGAGACCTGGTCGATACCGAAAAGCTCAAGGCCCTCAAGACCTGGCGCAAGGACATCACGAAGGCGCTGAGCACCACTCAGGCTTTGCGGCTGACGGCCTTGGCCCGGCGTGTGGAGGTGCTGTGGGAGATGACCTTGCGGCGCCTGCGGGTGGCGGAGGCGGAGGCCTCGCGGCGCATCGATCTGTGGGGCCGTGAGGCGCAGGGCGACGTCGGTTCAACGGTGTCCCGCGAGGAGATCGAGGCCTACTTGGCGGCGCCGGGTTCGGCGTATCGGCGGCTGCGGCTGGTGATGGATGCGTGGTGCGCCCTGTGGTACTGGCCGCTGACCACACAGGTGACACCGCCGAGCCTCGATGAGTGGCTGGGTGCTCTGGAGGGGTTGCTGGGTAAGCAGGTCAAGGATGCCAAGGGCACCGACGGGACCCTGGTGGATGCTTCCTCCTGGGCGGAGTTGGAGACCATGGAGGAGGTTGAGCTTGGTCTCGCTGGGGCCCGCCGAGTGGAAGCAGTCGTTACCGAGCACAAGTGGCTCGCCGTGGTCCGGAATGTGGCCGAGGCACAGGGTTTCTTCCACTGGGAGCTCGACTTCGCCACCGTCTTTGCCCGCGGCGGCTTCGACCTCCAGGTCGGCAATCCGCCGTGGGTGAGGCCTGATGTATCAGTCGAGACTCTTCTGGCTGACGGCGACCCCTGGTGGATGCTCACGAAGAAGCCGTCGCTTGCAGACCGGCATGAGCGCCTGCCTCGCACTCTGGCACGTCCAGGAATCCTCGCCGCAGTGCTCGACGGAGCCGCCGAGACCGGGGTTCTCGCTGAGTTCATCAGCGACCAGACCGTCTACCCGATCATGGAAGGCCGCCCTGACCTCTATCGAGCCTTCATGTGCCAGGTCTGGGAGCACCAAGACGATCGGGGTATCTCCTCCCTCATCCATATGGAGACTCACTTCACCGACGCTAAGACCCCGGGGCTCCGCGCCGCCACTTACCGACACCTGCGGCGCCACTGGCAGTTCAGCAACGATCTACTTCTATTCGACGTCGACAATCACATCCGCTATGGCATTCACGTGTACGGGACGGAGCGGACACCATCATTTCTTCATGCGACGTCGCTCTACCACCCCGAGACGGTTCAGCGTTCCCTTGTGCACGATGGGAGCGGAGAGGAACCCGGTTTCAAGGACCCTCACACAGAAACCTGGGATTTGCGGCCGCATGCCGCCCGCATCCAACACGTTCACGAGTCGGTTCTTCGGACCTGGCAGGCAGTGACCGCAGGTGGTGACTGGCGTTCGACGCCTATGGTTTCGGCCGTCAACTCAGCCGCGTCACGAACGCTTGCGACCTTGGCCACGCAGCCACGCATTGTGAGCCTCAACCTCCAATTCTCAACCGGCTGGAACGAGACAACGGACTTCCAAAGTGGACTGTTCTCAAAACAGTGGGGACGAACCTCCTGGGACGACGCCATTCTCCAGGGACCTCACTTTCATGTCTCGACACCTCTGTACAAACAGCCGAACGAGACAATGCGCAGCAACAAAGACTGGACCGCGACCGACTTTGAGACCCTACCTGTAAACACGCAACCGGTCACCCAGTACAAGCCTGCCGGCAACCGCGACACCTACGACCGCCTCTACACCCACTGGGGCGACTCCTCCGCCCGCGACCACTACCGCATCGCCTGGCGCGCCATGGCAGCTAACACTGGCGAAAGAACGCTCATCCCGGCAATCATTCCACCTGGAACGGCACACCCTAATGGTGTTTTTTCCTCAGGCTCCGCAACGATCACAGGTAGATCCCTTGTCGCCGCACAAGCCAGTCTATCGTCACTTTTAGATGACTTCACTCTTCGAGCACTTCCCAAGTCCGGTATTTACTTCCCCGACTTCTCTAGACTGCCCGCTCTACCCCAAAACAACCCTCTCACCACACGTGTCATCCTGCGCGCCCTTCGGCTCAACTGCGTCACCGACGCCTACGCGGACCTGTGGGCAGAGTGTTGGAATGATTCGTTTGTGACTGATTCACCGATTCTGGAGCGTTATGACGAGCGTCCGATTGGTCCGGCGTGGACGGCGGACACACCTTTGCGTCGGGCAGAGGATCGTCGTAACGCTCAGGCTGAGATCGACGTCATGGTGGCGATGATGCTGGGCGTGCCGATCGAGGACCTGTGCACGATCTATCGCACTCAGTTCGCGGTGCTGTACGACTATGACCATGGCCGAGGCCAGGGCGCCTACGTCTATGACGCGAATGGTCGTCAACTGCCGACTCCGGTCCGCCAGGCCTGGGAGAAGCGCCAGCGCCCCACCTCCAACGAGGATATGCCCCTATCTGAGCGCACTCACACCCACCCTGGCTCCGGCGTCTCCTACGTCTACGACCTCCCCTTCCGCATCCGCAACCGCGAATCCGACTTCCGCCGCATCCACACCACCCTCACAAACACATGTAAATAAGGGCGAAGAGGTTTCATCATAAGTTCTGTTTAAGTAAGCAGACCACCAACTTAACTCCACCAGAAGTAAACAGCTACAAAGTCACGTAACTCCCGAGAGGAATACACCTCAACCACCCTAAAATCGCTGACATACCGCGCAAAAGTGGCCAGATCAGACATTATGTCCCGGCGCTCCACCATACGAAGCGAAAACATGCTCACGATCACGGACGATACGATCTGCCATCTGTCTGATTGTTCGACAAAGCCACATATCAGCAGGACTATCCTCGGTATAGTCAGCAGCAGCGATGCTATTCACTCGCCCTTGCTCCTGGAGTTGCGCAGCACTCTCATAGTTGGCAGGACCTGGAGCGTAAACACCAAGAGTCCTCCCTCCCTTGCTGTTGATCAGCGAGAAGCTCGGAACATCACTCGGCCCATCCGCAATGTAAATCATGTTTTGCATAGGCACCCGCCGCTCCCCCTCAGGCACAAGGGTATTAACTTCGACATTCACATTCTTGTTCACACCCTTATTGATCTCGAAAATTGCCCGAGTTTTGCTGGTGTTGTCAATGGTGTAGCCAACCTGAGAAAGCAGCCCTTTACCAAAATGACCAAGATGTTCCTTAAAACCGGAGGGCGCAGCTTCTGGAAGAAGTTCGCAAGCCCAGATGCCGTCGACCTTCTCAGCCAGACAACTCCCTTCAATCATCGAACGCAATCCAGTAGATACAACGTAATGCTCAATTGCGATATCATGTTTCAAATATGGCTCTACCTTAACTATTTCTCGGGTGCGATCAAAGAAATCAGGAAGACCTGGGGCGAGCTCGATCCGGGCCCCCAACTCACGCAACTTTACGTTCGTCAGATCCTTGAAAATGCCTTCGCGAACATATGTCAGTATGTGATTGAGGTAAATTGTATCCTTACCTACTCGAGACGGACCACCTGGACACTTCGGGTCGCCATAGTAGTCTGCTAGGGAGTTCACCTCGGCCCAGAATTCTTTGGCATTGACGCTGAACTCAGCAAAAAGAGGATCCTGCATGTAGCCGTGAGTCAATGTCTTATCAAAGTCCCAGATTAGGGCGATAATGCTCTGAGTGTATAGTGGCGGCGGCATGGTTATGCGATCTCAACTCCACCAAAAGCCACATTTCCACCTTCGACCCACCAGCCCTGGAGTCTAAAACCTTGATCGGAAAGGCGCTCGTGCGCAACCCCCATCAATGCAAGGGGAACTAGGGCACAAAGTTGCCATTCGTCGGAGGCTTTTGCTGCCAACATCTTCCAGACATCCGGATCATTACATTCAACAACATACTCAACATGACGTGCAATTGGTGCTTCTAACGACGTGAGCCGTATGCGGCTGTTGACAGAAGTCTCCCTGAGCGCCACCTGCTCACCATGAATCTCCCAAGCTCGCTTGGCAGCAGCGGCAACTTCGGTGGCCCGGTCGCATGTCGGAACTGGCACAGGTGTCATGGCAGGTCATCTTCCTCTGTTCGCGCTTGGTTCACAATACCGCGAAGACCTCGGTCACTGAGGAAGGACGCGCGGCATGCGGTCTGGACGTGATTCCGATCGATAGGGCGACGAGATTCATGAGGAACGCCTGCGAAGGAGGCTCGGTACCTCACGTAGAACTGCTCACGAACTCCGTGGACCTTAAATGGTTGCTGGAGTGCTGCGAGATCAGGTGGCGCGGATCCGCCTAAGGCGGACGCTCTGGTCATCGACTTCTCTACGGCAGGTCGTGTTGCGCTGGGCTTGATCGGCGCCATCTCAGGTGCCTGGATGTGAGCGCTGGTCACACAGCTGAAAATGGCATACTTGCACCCCGTCCGTCGGGCCACTCTTGAGAAGGCGACGTGAAGGAGCGTGTTCACACCCTGACGAGCCATCCCCGATCGCTTGCTACGACCGACAGGCATCGCGTGCGTCCATCACAGCCTCATCGAGCGCACGCTCAGCGACCCGGAGGCGTATCTGTGCGACCGCAATTTTTGCGAGAGCGGGATCGTCGACCGTAGCCACAGGATCTGGACCATCCCCGTTGTTGGCGTTCTCGATCTCGTCCAGCATCTCTTCGGTGGTCTTCATACTTCACTTCCTCCTCAAGAAGTTCCTGCATACGGATACAACATGAAGCACAAATTCGTCATGATTGACACAGAGTCTCACACGATTGGGGAGGACGCCTCTATGGGCAGATCCCATCGAGTGTGAAGGGACATACGTCTTGCGGGCCCGGCCACTCGGCGAGGTGCTGTCTTCCTATAGCGAGAAAGTCTCGAGTGAGACCATACCCAGGGTCGAGCCAGCGGGCGAGTGCCAGCACAGAGACCTTCTGAACTCCAGAGGCTCGCAGCGCTGCGACCGCCGATAGCGTGGTTCCGCCACTCACCCAGGTGTCGTCAATGATCGTAACGTGCGATGCATTTGGGCAGTCAACGACCTCGAATGCGCTGCCATGTATTCGGCGGTCGGATGTCGACCCTGGCGCTGGACGCAGACTCACCAAAGGCATGCATTCCAAGAGTACGCGATGGCAGAGTTGCTGAAGCTTGCTCAACGTATCAGCCTGGTAATGGCTGCGACTGGGGACAACTGCGACGGCTTCGCTGGGTGTTCCCATCAGTCGTCCCGCACAAGGGAGATGAAGTAGTCCGTACTGCAGAAGCAGCAGGACATTCTTGAGAGCCTGAGGAGAGGGCCGATGGTTCTTGTAGCGATACATCTCCGCACCGGACTGTCCACCCTTGACGGCGTACGTCACGAACCCCGCCGCATCCGGACGGGCGAATGGCTGACTGTTACACCGGAAGCAGAAGTCGTAAGCCTCATCGATCGGAGCTCGACACAGTTGGCACTGCCTTCCGCGCAGCTGATCAGGGACGGCGGTTGCCCGAAAGTAGCTAGGCAGAATCGCGGTCATGCGACGAGCTCACGCAGTAATTCTTCCGCTTGAGCACGTTCAGCCTGTAGGGCGCGTACCTGGTCCAAGACGTCGCTCGTGGAGTAAGCAACGCGCGCCTGGCCGGTGCGAGCAAGATCCCGTCCCCAGGAGGTGGTCTCGGCTACGCGGCGAGCGAGAACGATTCCGCGTCCGTGTTTGACTGCGTTCTTCGTCTGGGAGCGAGTGCCTGAGTGCTCGGAGGCTGTAACAACGAAGGTGGTGATGCCGTAGCCGCTCATGACGGCATTGCGCATCGGAAAGTTTGCAGGCTTCACTGGAGCATTCGGTTCGAACTGAGTCATGACCAGCCCACGGTTGGCAACGATGCGCTCACGCAGGTTCTTGTTTGTCGCCGGGTATGTGCGCTCAAGCCCCGTGCCCATGACGGCGACAGTGCGTCCTCCGGCATCCAGGGCAGCGGAGTGGGCGGCAGTGTCAATGCCAGCGGCCAAACCCGATACGACAGTCAGACCTGCCTCGACTGCCGCTCTGGCGACGTAGTCGGCAACACGGAGAGCATCGTCGTCGGCATCGCGTGAGCCGACAATGCACACTCCCTGGTCTGCCGGGGTCAGGTCACCCTGGTAGTAGAGAAGTGCCGGCGCCTCGCGAACATCACGCAGACGTGCGGGGTACTGGTCAGCCAGTACAGAGACGAGTCCCATGCCCTGAGAGAGCCAGTTGTCGACGTCCTCGCGGGCTTGGCTCAAAGCCGGGTCGTCGAGCAGGGAAGGACCAGCAATGTCGGCAAGGGCTTCGCGGGGGTCGGCACTGTCCAGGAGAACCTGAACGCGATCAGACTGAGACAGGCCGCGCTTCTTGATGCGGGTGACAGCCAGGACCTGGGCGAGGGTTTCCGCGGTCTCCATAGCACTCATAGTAGCCAGGGGTGAGTTCAGAATGTCAGTGCAGGCTGACATCCTGGGACGTGCCTCCCTTCGGCACCTCCTCCCGGAACGTCCATGTGTCCTTGCCGGGGAGGGAGGGCTTGGGAAGGAGGTGAGGGCCGTGTCCAAGCCGAAAGGCCGCCGCGCACACGTCCGCAAGGGCAAGGTAACGGCCCGGAAGGTGAGCGAACTACTGAACTCCATCGCTCGCCTTGTCCGGGCCGTCGGTGTCCTTGTGGATGCCCTCAGCAAGTGGATCGGCTAGGCATTCCCTTGCTAGAGGAGTCGCCCGGATGCGACCCGGGTTGGCTCCCCACCATTATGGCTGGCCCCGCTCACCGCTGTCCACAGCGCGACGAGACTCACCAGGATCTTCGCAAACCTGGCTCGTAACCTCACGTAGACCAACCGCGCTCTCTACTATCCCAAGGCCTGCCTTGACGCCATCCCAGGGGATGGTGCCGTGCTCAGCGATCTCAGCACGGGCGGCGTCGGCAGCCTCAATGTCCGCAAGGTCCTCCGCCGCCTGGGTGAGGCGCTCCAGGTCGCCGGCATCGATCACCGCGGCCACGCGGCGGCCCCGGCGGGTCAGGAAGACGGGCTCATGTCTGGCGCGGACGTCGTTGACGATCTCATCGAGCCGGCTACGCGCAACAGAGACAGGCAGGTCGAGCATGACCCCAGTATGTGCGAAGGTCGCAGTTTTCACGCCTCGTCACCAAGAAGCGACTCGGGCCTCCTCCTCTGCCTTCCCCTCGCTGCGGTAGCCTCTGAACTGCGGGATCACTCCCGGAACAACGACGATCCGCACGAGGTGGTGCCGGCCCCGGCAGACACCACTCCCGTACACCATTCGCCACCATCCGCCCCACCGCCCATCACCACCACGCTCCAGCTATGACGCTCCTCCTCCCTAGCCTCCAGGCCGAACGCATCCGTCGGTCCATCGTCGACTACCTCTCGACGACCTTCGCCCTCACCGACGCCGAGCCACGGCGCGTGCTCACCGACTTCCTGGAGGACGAGAAGCAGGGAGTCTTCGTCGGCCCCTTCGTGCGCCTGCGCCTGCCCTACCTGGCCGCGAGCGCCCGCCCCGGGACAACCGACCCGGCACACCCCACCGACCGCCCCCTCGACTGGGACCCGGGCCTGACCCCCTACCAGCACCAGGAGGACTCCTACCGGCGCCTGACCACCAAGGGCGGCCACCGCCCCGAGCCGACCATCGTCAC
>ERZ773003.1745-NODE-1745-length-11888-cov-6.586664_pt1 | contig 11888 bp, 12 predicted proteins | sample MGYA00580668_ERZ773003 | MGnify/ENA primary metagenome ERZ773003 (study PRJEB29015, sample SAMEA2738002) | human oral metagenome | biome: human oral; feature: human-associated habitat; material: dental | place: China | collected 2126 ... | reverse complement strand
GAAATGCTCAAGGGGCAGGGCATTGATGAGATGCGCATCCTGCAGGAAACGGTGCTCTACGCTGACCGCATCAGCTACAACGAAGAGGTCGTGCGCCTCAAGAGCCACATTGCTCAGTTCCGTGAGACGATCGAGGTGGAGGAAGCGCCCATCGGCAGGAAGCTTGACTTCCTGATTCAGGAGATCAATCGCGAGACGAACACGATTGGCGCGAAGGCGAACTTCACGCAGGCGGCGAAAATTGTCGTCGAGATCAAGAGTGAGGTCGAGAAGCTGCGCGAGCAGGTGCAAAACATCGAGTGAGGGGTCAATATGGACATCAAGCTCATCAATATCGGGTTCGGCAACATCGTTTCGGCGAACCGCGTCGTGGCGATCGTCAGCCCTGAATCGGCGCCGATCAAGCGTATCATTCAGGAGGCGCGCGACGACGGTAGGCTCATTGACGCCACTTATGGCAGACGAACGCGCGCCGTTGTCATCATGGACAGTGATCATGTGATTCTTTCTGCCGTGCAGCCGGAGACCGTGGCGCACCGCGTCCTTGAATCAGACACTTCGGAAACGAAAGAAAGAGAGGACGGAAAATGAGAAAAGGACTTTTGGTCGTCGTTTCCGGTCCGTCGGGTGCGGGCAAGGGCACGATCTGTCAGGCACTCTTAGAGAAGACGACGCTCGCCTACTCCGTTTCGGCCACGACGCGAAAGCCGCGCGCGGGCGAGGTCGACGGCGAGAGCTACTATTTCCTCTCGGTTGAGGCGTTCGAGAAAATGATTGAAAAGGACGAATTGCTCGAATGGGCAAAGGTCTACGACAATTATTACGGAACGCCATTGAAGAAGGTGGAGGAAAAGCTCACGGCGGGCGAGGACATCTTGCTTGAGATCGACACGCAGGGCGCGATGAAGGTGCGCGAAAAGTTCCCTGAGGGCGTCTACATCTTCATCTTGCCGCCGTCACTCACCGAGCTGGAAAGGCGCATCCGCGGGCGCGATACAGAGACGGAGGACGTCTTGCAGAAGCGTCTGGCTGCAGCGATCGGCGAGATTGAAGCGGGAAAGTGCTACAAGTACGTCGTCACGAACGACGAGGTCGATGGCGCGGTCGATTCCGTCTGCGCCATCCTTGCGGCGGAGAGGCGCCTTGTCGCACGCAATGGAGAGCTTTTTGACGAAATAGAAAAGGGAAGGGAAGATCCGATATGAGCATGGCAGATCCTTCGATCAACAAACTTCTGGAGGTAGTCGACAGTCGCTACACGCTCGTCGTCTTGGCGGCGAAGCGTGCGCGTCAGCTTTTGAGCGGCGATGAGCCGAAGGTGGTGGCGAAGTCCTCGAAAGATGTGACGATTGCTCTGGAGGAGATTTCTGAAGGCGACATCCTTTATCGACGCAGCAAAGGCGGCATAAAGTAATGGTTCTTGAGGGCAGGAAGATCCTTCTGGGCGTCACGGGCGGCATCGCCGCCTACAAGGCGGTGGAGATTGCGAGCCGCCTGCGTAAGAAAGGGGCGGAGGTTCACGTCGTCATGACGAAGGAGGCCGCCCATTTTGTCACGCCGCTGACCTTCCGCGAGATCACGGGACAGCCCGTGTCGCTCGACATGTGGGAAGAGCCTGCGCATTGGAACGTTGAGCACATCGCCCTGGCACGTTTGGCGGATCTTGTGCTCATCGCGCCCGCTACGGCGAACATCATTGCCAAGGCGGCGGCGGGCATCGCCGACGACATGCTGACGACGACACTGCTCGCTGTCACATCGCCGATCTTCTTCGCTCCGGCGATGAACAGCGCGATGTATGAAAATCCCGTGACGCAGGAAAATATGGCAAAGCTCCAAGCGCGTGGCTGGCATAAGATCGAGCCGGCGGCGGGATACTTGGCTTGCGGCGCCTCGGGCGTCGGGCGTCTGCCGGAACCGCAGGACATCGTGCGCGAGCTGGAAGAAGCTGGCGCATGCGGCAAGACGCTCGCCGGCAAGAAGGTGCTCGTGACGGCGGGCGGCACGCTTGAAGCTATCGATCCCGTACGCTTCATCGGCAATCGTTCGAGCGGCAAGATGGGCTATGCCATCGCGCAGGAGGCGGCGCGGCGCGGCGCTGACGTCGTGCTCGTCGCGGGCGGCACCGTCGCGCTCGCCGATCCCGACGGTGTGCGCGTCCTGCGTACGGAATCGGCGCTCGCCATGCGCGACGTCGTGTTGCAAGAAGCCGAGACTGCTGCGATCGTCATCAAGGCGGCTGCCGTCGCCGACTATCGCCCGAAGGTGCGGCAAGCGCAGAAGATCAAGAAGAACGACGCTGAACTCACGCTTGTCTTGGAGAAGAATCCCGATATTTTGCTGGAACTGGGCGGCCGGAAAAAGGAGAAGCAGATCCTTGTGGGGTTTGCGGCAGAGACGCAGAATCTCCTCGACTACGCGAAGGCGAAGCTCCAAAAGAAGAATCTTGACCTCATCGTGGCGAACGATGTGACGTGCCCCGACGCGGGATTCAATACGGAGACGAATCTCGTGAAGATCGTGGCGCGTGACGGCTCTGTCGAGGAAGTTCCCCTGATGAGCAAGCAGAAGGTGGCGGAGCTTCTTCTTGACCGCATCGAATCCCTACAAAAATAGTTGACAATTGAAATATTTTCTCGTATAATAAAGCCGAATCGAATATCACTCATCAAGAGCAGTGGAGGGACTGGCCCTATGAAACTGCGGCAACCGTTGGCGTAGGCCAAAAAGGTGCCAATTCCTATAGGTATTGCCTATGAGATGGGAGCGAAGGAAGACTCTCTTTTCGTAGGAAGAGAGTCTTTTTTGATGGATGATGTATGCTGCGAATCGGCTTCTGCTGAAGATGTTTCGCGGACGATTTCATGAAAGCGGCGCTTTGAGGCCGCCGGGCAGGGAAGGTCGCACCTTGCTTTTTCGGGTACTTGCCACAGGCGACAGTGGCGGAATGGAGCATACCATGAGCAAAACGATGTTGTTCACTTCCGAGTCGGTGACGGAAGGTCATCCCGACAAGATGGCCGATCAGATTTCTGACGCCATTCTCGATGCGATCCTTGCAAAAGATCCGCAGGGGCGCGTGGCGTGCGAGACGTTGGTGACGACGGGGCAGGTGCATGTCGTCGGCGAGATCTCGACTTCGTGCTACATCGACATCCCGCACATCATCCGCAAGACTGTGGAGAAGATCGGTTACACGCGCGCGAAGTATGGCTTCGATGCAGCGACGTGCGGCATTCTCGTATCACTTGATGAGCAGTCTGCCGACATCGCACTCGGCGTTGACAAGGCGCTTGAGGCGAAGGAGGGTGAATCCGATGTCGCCGACTCCATCGGCGCGGGCGATCAGGGCATGATGTTCGGCTATGCGACGAACGAGACGCCCGAGCTCATGCCGCTGCCGATCGCACTCGCGCATCGTTTGGCGCGTCGCCTTGCAGAGGTGCGTAAGAACGGCGAACTCGGCTACCTGCGCCCCGACGGCAAGACGCAGGTGACGGTGCGCTACGAGGACGGCAAGCCCGTCGCCGTCGATACCGTCGTCATCTCCACGCAGCACGATCCGGAAGTCGACCTGGCGACGATCCGCAAGGATATGATCGAAAAGGTCATCAAGGTCATCATTCCGGCAGAGCTTCTGACGGCGGATACGAAGTACTTCGTGAACCCGACGGGCAAGTTCGTCATCGGTGGCCCGCAGGGTGATTCGGGCCTCACGGGCCGCAAGATCATCGTCGACACTTACGGCGGCATGGCGCGTCACGGCGGCGGCGCCTTCTCGGGCAAGGATCCCACGAAGGTCGATCGCTCCGCTGCCTACGCCGCGCGCTATGTGGCGAAGAATGTCGTCGCCGCAGGGCTTGCCGATCGCTGCGAGATTCAGCTCGCCTACGCCATCGGCGTCGCGCGTCCTGTCTCGATCATGGTCGATACGTTCGGCACGAACAAGGTGGACGAAGCTCTGATCGAAAGGCTTGTGCACGAGAACTTCGATCTGCGTCCGGCCTCGATCATCAGCAACCTCAACCTGCGCCGCCCGATCTACGAGCAGACGGCGGCCTACGGACACTTCGGCCGCACCGATGCTGATCTGCCGTGGGAGAAGACAGACAAGGCGGATGCCTTGAAGAAAGCTGCGGGAATCTGAAAAGGATACATATACAAAACGGGACAGCTGCAAGGCTGTCCCGTTTTGTCGCGCATCATGGCTTCCCTTGTAATGAAGATGCTTCCATGGTATAATGGCAATAGGAGGTGATTCCATGAAGAAGATGCTTTGCGCCGCCCTTCTGGCTATGCTTGCGGTGAGTGCGGCTCCTGTTTTTGCGGCTTCGATGTCATCGGCGAAAGATACGGAAGGCGTGCAGCGCTATAATTGCTGCGGTAGCAGATACTATCGCGACAGCGAACAGAGCGGCCCCTACTGTGACGAGAACGGCTACTGCACTTACGATCGCAGATAAAGCCGAAGCTATGGAGCATTGCTCCGTGCGCCCCGTAGGAAAAAATCCCCTTCGCGACTCTTTTGAGAGAGGCGAAGGGGATTCTTCATTTCCGCATTTGTCCTAGATAGTGCACGACGAATTGCTGCGCCGTGCGGCCGCTGCGTCCGGAGTGCTCAAGCTCCCAGCGATGAGCAAGAACGCGAAGCTCCTCGGGGGCGAGGCGGATGCCTTCCTTTTCAAGGTAGTGGGAGATGATAGCATGATATTGCTCTTGGTCGGGTGCGAGGAAGGTGATGATGAGACCGAAGCGGTCAGAAAGGGAGACGGTTTCGTTCACGCTGTCCTGACGATAGAGTTCGTCCTGCGCCTGATCGCGGTCGCGCCAGCTTTCCTTGATGAGGTGGCGGCGGTTGGATGTCGCGTAGATGAGTACGTTTTGGGGACGCGCCTCGACACCGCCTTCGATGGCGGATTTCAGATACTTGTACTCCGTCTCAAATGCCTCGAACGAGAGGTCGTCGAGGAAGAGAATGAAGCGCTTGGAGGGAAATCGGCGAAGCGCCGCGAGAATGCGCGGCAGTTCGCCGAGCTGCGATTTCGTGAGCTGCACGAGCCGAAGACCGCGACCATAGTATTCGTGAGCGAGAGCCTTGACGGAGGAGGACTTGCCCGTGCCGCGCGCGCCGATCAAAAGGACGTTGTTGGCAGGACGCCCTTCAAGGAAGGCTTCCGTATTGTCTGTCAGCTGCTTCTTCTGGCGGTCGTAACCGATGACGTCAGTGAGAGGGAGCGCTTCGAAGTGCTCGACGCCTTGAAGCCTGTGCTCCTTCGCGTTCCAAGAGAACGCCTTGCAGCTCGAAATCTCGCCGCAGCCGTAGCGCCGGTAAAAATCGAGGAAGGCGTCTGAGACTTCCTCTGCCGATGCCGCAGATGCCATGCGTTCGTGAAGGAAGGAGGACGCTTCGTTCGTGCAGCGCTTCGTCGGTTCATAGTCGTCAAGGAGGTCGCAAGGCAGCATGGCGCTCGGTGGCTCGTGAAAGACGTCGGTGAGGATTTCCATATCGCGCACGAAGGCGCGGCGAAGACTGTTGCCGACATTGCCAGAAGCTTGTTCCACCGTGCATGCGAAGGTGTTTTCCACATGGGCGAGCACATGAAGAAAATAGGAGCGCAGGATATTTCCGGAAAGGCCGAGCGATTCCGCCTTCTCGATGAGTCCTGCGGTGAAGTCGTAAGCGTGCGAAGTGTCCTCAGGATTTTCCAGAAAGCGCAGGAACTTTCCGATGAGCGCATCTTCTAATATGGAACGGCAGATGCAGAGTTCGTGCAGGCGGGGTTTGAGCATGTCTTTCTCCTCTCGTCAAAACGTCAGTTTTTCCTTGATGCGCTCGACGGCTCGCTTCGTATTCTCTCGGTCGCCAAAAGCCGTGAGGCGGAAATATCCTTCACCGCATGGGCCGAATCCTGCGCCTGGCGTGCCGACGATGTCCGCGCCTGTGAGAAGGTGGTCAAAGAAGTCCCACGAGGAGAGTCCGTACGGCGTCTTGAGCCAGATGTAGGGCGCGTTTACACCGCCGTATGCCTCAAGACCGATGGATTCGAGGCCCTCGCGGATGAGTCGGGCATTTTCGAGGTAGTAGGAAATGGCAGCCGCCGTCTCTCGTTTCCCTTCGGGCGTGAATATGGCCTCTGCGCCGCGCTGGATGATATAGGAGGTGCCGTTGTACTTCGTCGTGTGGCGGCGATTCCAGAGCGGGTTGAGGCTCTTCTTCGTGCCGTCGGCGCTCCTGCCATGCACGCTCTTCGGCAGCACGATGTAGCCGCAGCGCGTGCCCGTGAAGCCCGCTGTCTTCGAGAAGGAGCGAAATTCGATGGCAACGTCCTTCGCGCCCTCAATCTCGAAGATGGAGTGCGGCAAATCGTCCTCGGTGATGAAGGCCTGATAAGCGGCATCGAAGAGAATGACGGACTCGTTCTCTCGCGCGTAGGCGATCCATCGGGAGAGAGACTCGCGCGTCATCGCCATACCCGTTGGGTTGTTCGGCGAGCAAAGATAGATGATGTCGACATGCTCCGTGGGCAGATCGGGCAGGAAGCCGTTCTCTGCTGTGCAGGGCAGGTAGACAACGCCCGAGAAGTGTCCGTTTTTCTGCAGTGCACCCGTGCGTCCCGCCATGACATTTGTGTCGAGATAGACGGGGTAGACGGGGTCGGTGATGGCGATTTTCGCCTTTTCACTGAAGATTTCCTGGATGTTGCCGCAGTCGCTCTTGGCGCCGTCGGAAATGAACACCTCGTCCGGCTCGATGCCGAGTCCCGGAAAGTTGTTTTCTATGATTTTCTCGATGAGGAAGCCGTAACCTTGCTCGGGCCCGTAGCCGCGGAAGGTCTCGGCTGCAGCCATCTCGTCGACCGCCTTGTGCATGGCGGCGATGCAGGCGGGCGGCAGGGGCTGCGTCACGTCGCCGATGCCGAGCGAGATGACGTCGGCCGCAGGGTTCTTTTCCTTATAGTCAGCGACGCGGTGCGCGATCTCGCGGAAGAGATAGCTGCCGGCGAGTTTCAGATAGTTTTCGTTGATGTAAGCCATGGTGATTCCTCCTGTTGCTTCATGCAAGGTGGGCGGATACAGTTCGAGTCCGTCAGAGTTTACGGCTACCATTGTAGCACATTTCCCGTAAATTCCCATAAAATTTTTTAAAAAAAGGCCACCCTCTTCAGGGCGGCCGTCTGAAAGCGCATCACTTTTCTTTTTTCAGCGTGTTCTGGCAGAAGTCGATGAAAGCCTGCGCGGCCTTGGAAACGTAACGATCCTTCTTCCAGGCAAGCCCGACATCGACGAAGACAGGCTTGTCAAAGGGCAGGGTCACGATTCCGGGCGTCTCCTCGACGATGAAGTCGAGCAGGAAGGCGATGCCTGCGCCGCTCGCGATCAGCCCCTTGATGGTCTCGATTTGATTCGATTCGAGCACGATGTCCGGCGTGATGCTCTCCTGCTTGAAGGTGTCGAGCAGGAGCTTTCGTAGGAAGGAACCGTCCTTGAGCATGATGAGGTTCACGTCTTCGATGTCGTGCAGAGAGACGGCCTTCTTTTTTGCCAAGGGGTGCTGTTCGGGCAGGCATGCGACGATCTGGCTCTTCGCCATGGGAAGCGTCTGCAGGCTCGCCGCCGCGTTGGAGAGGATGACGATACCAAAGTCCAGCTCATCGCGCTCGAGCTGCTCGCGGATGCGCATCGAGCCTTCTTCGTAGAGATAGACGTCGAGATGCGAGTATTTCTTTTGGAAGCTGGAGAAAATCTTGGGGAAGAGGTAGGCACCAATCATCGACGGGATGCCGATCTTGATCGTGCCTTTCTGCAGCTGTTTGTAATCGTTGACTTCGAGCACGGCGTCCTGGATATTGCGCAGCGCAAGCTCAATGCGCGTCAGGAATACAGCGCCCTCGGGCGTCAGAGACAGCTGCTTCTGACTGCGGTCAAAGAGCTGGATGCCGAGTTCCGCCTCAAGCTTCTTGATCGCGACGGTGATGTTCGGCTGTGATACGCGAAGCCTTTCAGCGGCGCGCGTGATGTTTTTCAGTCGGCTTGCCATTTGAAAGTATTCGAGTTGTCTTAGTTCCATGCTTGATCGCCACCCATTCCCTGTCGTCCATAAAGATGAATTATTTTCGTTAAACCTATCATACTTCAAAATCATCTATGATACAATAAGAAAAATTTATTTTTTATGATTAAAAACAGATGTAATTTTTTTGAAAATGTTCCTTTACAGCGACACCAATCTAGTGTACACTGTAAAGGAATCACTGATAAATTCCGTCCCGCATCTTCATACATCTGGGCGACTTCATTTATCAGCATTTCCTAAAGTACCGGCTTCAGATTCGCGAGGATGGAAGTTCAAAGAAAAATAGTGGCAAAGTCCTTTAGCCAGTCATGAATTTTTTTTGCATTTGTTTCGATATATATTAAGCAGTGGATTGTGCTCTGCACTTTTGCCATGAAGTTTCGACGGTCATGACCTGCACAGGTCGAGCGGGCTTCGTGTGAGAGGAAGGGCAGCCAAGATGCTCTATCCGACGTACTCCGTCGGTCGCAAGCAAGGATGAAGACGCCGCAAAAATCATCTGCATCGTTTGCGGGTGCTGGATGCAAGTGGGCAGACGGCGTTGCAGGAGACGCCCTGCGTCTCTGCCATTAGGGAAGAGGGGGATTTTTTTGGAAAAATCAACGCTAATCGGACTGTTGTCGGGACTCATCGCTATCTTCGGCGGCATGATCCTCAAGGGGGCTCCAATCAGTTCGCTGAACAATCCGGCGGCATTCATGATCATCATCCTCGGCACGTTTGCCTGTCTTTTCACGGCTTTCCGCATGGATGAGATGAAGATGCTGCCGAAGCTGATAAAGATGACTTTCCAAGCACCGCCTTCGCATCAGAAGGGTGAGCTTCTGCAGCTTTTCATCGAGCTTTCGCAGATTGCACGTCGTGAAGGTATCTTGGCACTGGAGAGCCGCGTCGAGGACATCTCCGATCCGTTCTTCAAAACGGGGCTTAGCATGGTCATCGACGGCATGGATCCGGACTTTGTCAGCGACGTTCTCGATGCTGAGATTTCCGTCATGCAGGAGCGTCACTCCCTGGGGCGTCTGATGCTCATGCAGGCCGGTACCTACGCGCCTACGCTCGGCGTTCTTGGTGCCGTTATCGGTCTGATTGCAGCTCTGAGCAACTTGTCGGACGTCAACGTCGTCGGTCACGCCATCGCGGCCGCGTTCGTCGCTACGATCCTCGGTATCTATACGGCGTACGTTCTTTGGCTTCCGTGGGCAAATAAACTCAAGATCATGTCAGATTCTGAGATCGGTCAGAAGCGAATGATCGTCGAGGGCATCCTGTCTCTGCAGGCAGGTGATTCGCCGACGGCCATCGAGGCGAAGCTCATGGTCTTCATTCCGCAGTCGGAGCGCGATCTACTGAAGAAGGAGGCGTAAGGCATGGCAAGAAAGAAGCGGCATGCACCGCATGAAGAAGAAGCGGGCGAGGCTTGGCTTCTGCCTTACTCCGACCTCATGACGTTACTCCTTGCCACGTTCATCGCTCTCTATGCCATGTCCGCTACGGACTCGGCCAAGATGGCGCAGATGGCGCAGGCGTTTACAGCGGCTTTCAATACGGGCGGGCCTTCGTTCTTCAGTCAGATGGGGCCGAGCGAAAGCCGCCATGCCGAACGCATGGCGACGGAAGACAAGGGTAACAGCGCCTACATTCAAGAAGCGAAGGCTTTGGAAGAAGTGCAGAAAGAACTTGATAATTACATCAAGCAGAACGGCCTGCAAGGCGAGCTGAACACGACGATGACCGATGATGGATTGATGATCCGCATCAAGGAAAAGGCACTGTTCCCCTCGGGTTCGGCGGAGCTCGTGGGCGAGGCGCAGAAGATCGGTCCTGTCGTCGCAGGCCTTCTCGCGAAGATTCCCGAGCGCGTTGTCATCTCGGGGCATACGGACAATGTGCCGATCGCTACGGCGCGCTACCCATCGAACTGGGAACTGAGTTCGCAGCGCGCCTTGAATTTCATGAAATTCCTCTTTGCGAGCAATGCGTCGCTCAATCCGGCACGGTTCAGTTCCATCGGCTACAGCGAATACCGTCCGATCGCGGATAACAAGACGGACGAGGGCAGGTCACAGAACCGTCGCGTCGAGGTTCTGATCGCCAGGACGTACCAGTTCAATCCCGACAGTTCATCGACGGAAACACTGACGGCAAAACCTGAACTGCCCGATATTTCTCCCAACCTTTCGGGCGGCGGCACGAATCCCGTCATCACGCCGATGCGCCCGACGGCGCCCGGCAATGTCGAGCAGCCGCAGGCGCCTGCGCCTGTACGGCAGGAACAGTAGAATAGTGGATGAAAGCCGGCTTTATTTCTTTCCGCATAAAGCCGGCTTTTCTTGTGGAACGTCTGACTCGCCGTGCATTTTGGCGATGGGCGCGGATTGCGAGCTGGGGTGATGCGATGGTTTTGGGAGTCGGCACGGACATTATCGAGATCGAGCGTATGAAAAAAGCGATGGGGAGAGAGGCATTTCTTGCACGCGTCTTCACGCAGGAGGAACGGGCTTACTGTGATGGACGCGGTGCGGGGCGTGCGGCGTCGTATGCAGCACGCTGGGCCGGCAAGGAAGCTGTCTTGAAGGCGTTTGGCACGGGACTGCGTCAGGGGACGCTGCTGAATGTTGAGATCGTGCCCGATGTGCTCGGCGCACCTGAGGTCCATCTTTCTGGGTTCTTTGCGGCGCTTGCAGAGGAGAGGGGCGTGTGGCGCATACATCTTTCCTTGAGTCACGCCAGGGAATATGCCGTCGCACAATGTATTCTGGAGGGGGAGAAGCATGAAGATCGCTTTGGCAGATGAGATGAAGAAAATCGACAAGAGGGCCATCGAGGAATACGGCATACCAGAGATTCTGCTGATGGAGAATGCGGGACGCGAAGTTGCCGCCGCCTTTGAGGAATACTTGGGCGGCGTCTCGGGCAAGCGTATATGCGTACTCGCAGGAAGCGGCAATAACGGCGGCGATGCCTTCGTCGCTGCACGCCATCTGATGAACCATGGTGCGCAGATCAGCATCTTCCTCGTGGGCAGTGCTGCGCATCTGACGAAGAGTGCGGCGCTCAACCGTGACATCATCATCAAGATGGGCGTCGTCGTACACGTCCTTGAAACGGAGCGCGATTGGGACAAACTGCAAGTGACTCTGCGCTTCGTGGATGGAGTTGTCGACGGCATCCTGGGCACGGGATTCAAGGGCAGTCTGCGCGACGCGGCCGCGCGTGTCGTGCGCATGGTCAACGGTCACGGCAAGCCAGTCGTCGCCGTCGACATTCCGACGGGTGTCGAGGCGGATACGGGGAACGCTTCTCTCGAGGCGATTCGCGCGGATCTCACTGTGACCTTCGGGCTGCCGAAGTTCGGGCATATGATTGGCGCCGGCGAAACGGCGACGGGAAAACTGCTCGTCGATGACATCGGCATACCGAAAGTCTTGCTCGAAGACGATACGATTCGCCAGACCTACCTTGACGATGTGACAGTGGCGCCGGTCCTGCTGCCGCGTCCGCTCGATGCGCATAAGGGTTCCTGCGGACGCATCCTCGTCATCGCAGGTTCGCGTGGCATGACAGGCGCGGCGGCGCTCGCCGCTTCTGCCGTTCTCAGAAGCGGCGCGGGAGTTGCTGTGCTGGCTCTGCCGAGAAGTCTGCAGGAGATGATGGCGGGAAAATTGACCGAGGTCATGACGAAGCCTCTTCCCGAGACGGAGGAGGGCGTGATTGACATCGCGGCGCTCAGCGAGGCATTGGCACTAGCGGAAGGTTTCGACGCCGTCCTCATCGGGCCGGGACTTGGAAGGGCGCAGGAGACGCAGAAGTT
>ERZ773003.1734-NODE-1734-length-11937-cov-4.766453_pt1 | contig 11937 bp, 15 predicted proteins | sample MGYA00580668_ERZ773003 | MGnify/ENA primary metagenome ERZ773003 (study PRJEB29015, sample SAMEA2738002) | human oral metagenome | biome: human oral; feature: human-associated habitat; material: dental | place: China | collected 2126 ... | reverse complement strand
ATCAGTTTAGGCTCTCTATGCGTTTCCAGCAACCACGCACTCTCTAGTAGAAAGGGACTAAGTGACTTGTCTCTATGCATTATTATAGCATGATTGCGAGATTTTTCAAGGATTTTGTGAAAGTTTTTTATTTTTTCCTCTCTGGAGCATATATTTAATACCTGAACCTGAAGCCATACCAAGTAGGGCAAAGAGTTCATAAGCTAGGAAATAAACGAGAATGAATTCATTGAAAGTGATGATGGTAAAGCAATAGAGAAGAGCAATACCGAGTAGCCACCACAGTGAGAATTGGAAACGGTAGCTATAAAGAAGGGACACGATGAAGGTTGCCAAAGGTGAAAAGAGGATGATGTTGTAAATGTAGAGCCCTTTCAGCGTATAAGGATCAGATATCAGCAGTAAAAGCAACTCATAGAGGGGCCAGTAAAAGAAGAAAATGACAAGGTAGTATGGAATATACTTAAGATATTTCCGCATGGCAATAGTCCTCCAATCTGCAAAAATTGAGAGAGGTTGAATACCATATAATCCTAAATGAAGGGGAGCTCTCTACCTATATTATAGCACGATTTGGAAGCTCTTACAAGTTGATCAGGTAAGTAGTGATAGTGATTTTTTTGCAGTGTTTTCTGCTATAATACTAACAGAAGAAGTAAGAGGAAAAGAGGAGAAAGAATGACTAAAATAGCAGTTCTTTCAGATATACATGGAAATATGACAGCTCTGGAAGCCGTACTGGCTGATGCAAGAGCGGCAGAGGTAGAAGAGTATTGGCTTTTGGGAGATATTCTCATGCCTGGAACAGGACGTAGAAGGATATTGGATCTCTTAGCTAGCTTGCCCATCACTGCAAGAGTGCTGGGAAATTGGGAGAACAGTCTCTGGCGTGGTTTGCATCGCAAGCTAGATCCAACAAAAGCGAGTCATCGCTATCTCCTACGCCAATGCCAGTATATCTTAGAAGAGATTAGCCCTGAAGAAATCGAAGACCTCCACAATCAACCCATGCAAGTTCATCGTCAGTTTGGTGATTTGACAGTAGGAATCACTCACCATCTCCCTGATAAAAACTGGGGTAGAGAGTTGATTCATACGGGAAAACAAGAAGATTTTGATAGATTGGTGACGGAGCCGCATGCTTCTATCGTAGTGTATGGCCATATTCACCAACAGTTACTTCGTTACGGAAGTGACGGACAGTTGATTCTTAATCCAGGTTCGATTGGGCAACCCTTCTTTTTAGATGCGAAGTTACGTAATGACTTGCGTGCCCAGTATATGATTTTGGAATTTGATGAAGCAGGTTTGTCTGATATTGATTTTCGTCGAGTGGATTATGACGTAGAGGCTGAATTGCAGCTGGCTAAGGATTTAAAGCTTCCTTATTTCCAGATTTATTATGAAAGTTTGGTAAATGGGATTCATCATACTCATAACCATGAGCTTTTGTATGAAATTGCCAAAGAACAGGGGCATGATGCTGAGTTGAATGCGTGGCTGGAAGGTGGTAACAATTGACATTACAACGCAAAAGGGTATAATGGTTATCAGATAGGATGTGAAAGGAGAAGAAGATGCAAATTTCAAGTCGATTTACGATTGCGACTCATATGTTAATCATCATTGCCATCAAGAGTCAAGAGAGTAAGGTAACCAGTGATTTTCTCGCGGCCAGTGTTGGGGTCAATCCGGTCATTATTCGCAAAACCTTGTCCCAACTCAAAAAAGCTGAACTGATATCAGTTGCGCGTGGGACCGGCGGTACCGAGATTCTCAAAGACTTACAAGATATTAGTCTTTTTGATGTTTATCAGGCAGTCGAATGTTTAGGAAAATCTGGTAAACTCTTTAGTTTCCATGACAATCCCAACCCAAACTGTCCAGTAGGGGCCAATATTCATGAAGTTTTGGATCAAAAATTGCTGGATATCCAAGAAGCGATGGAAAACCAGCTTCGTCAGACGAGTTTGGCTCAGGTTGTGGCAGATGCAGAAGCAAGAATAGTAAAATAAGAGGGCTAGGCTCCTCTTTTTCTATTGCCACAATTATGGTACAATGTAGTCATCAAAGGAGGAGACTATGTACTTTATTACAGGATTTTTCGTCCTACTTTTTCTCGTTTCGTTTTTTAGAGACAATCGCAGTCTCTGGAATCCAGCTCTCTTGCTTTTGTCTCTGCTCTTTTCTTATATGTCCATTGCCAATCTTTTTTACGAAGCTGGGCAGAAAGAAGTGCACATGGTTTTCTTTGCAGGGATTTTTCTCCTGCTGCCTCTTTTAGTTTTTCTAAGTGGTTTTTTCCTTATTTATAACGGATTTGTGTTATTGAAAAAAGAAGGAAAATCCAAGGCAAATTATTTGTCTCTGGGATTAGGCTGCGTGATTCTATTCTTTTTTGTGATCATGGCGATTCGAGTGAGCGATACCAAGGGCTTGTTCTACACCAATCATCTAGTGAATATTTTCTTTTTCTTTCTGATTTATTCGTATTTGATTTTCGGCTTTGTCTTTGCAGGATTTCTGCTTTATTCTATTCTGTATCTTTTTATTCCTAAGAAAAAACATTATGATTTTATCATCATTCACGGAGCAGGCTTGTTGAATGGAGAAAAAGTAACTCCCTTACTTAAGAGCCGTATTGACAAGGCTGTAGAGGCTTATCGTCAGTCGTCCAATCCCAACGTTAAACTCATTGCCAGTGGAGGTCAAGGTGGGGACGAGAAAATTTCTGAAGCTCAGGCAATTTGTAATTATTTGCTGGAAGAAACGGATGTTCCGAGAGAAGCCATTCTCCTAGAGGAAAGCTCGACAACGACCTATGAGAATCTCTTCTTTTCAAAAGAAATGGGAGAGAAACTGGTAGCAAATCCACGTTTTCTCTTTGTGACTAATGACTATCATGTTTTTCGTACTAGCACCTATGCCCGTCGTATTGGGATGAAGGGAGATGGCCTTGGTTGTCGGACAGCCGCCTACTATATTCCATCGGCCTTTATCAGAGAATATATTGCCCTATGTGTGAAGATAAAATGGATTTTTATCGCCTTCTATGTTTTGTTGATTTTAGCTCTGATTTTCTCTTATAGAGGTATTTTATGGTAATATGTGAAAAAATCTCCGTTAGGAGATTTTTTGTAAAATTCATGTAGTTATTATTGTCCGATTTTGCTTATGGCAAAATGGCTTTTAGTTGTTTTAGGATAGTTTGTAAGGTTACGACCGCTTGCTTTCCTTGTTGTGGTTGGTAGAGTAATTGGAAATAGTCGCGAATAGTTTCTTCAAATTGTTTAGGGAGGAGAGCGCAATGGGTCTTTGCGTACTCCAGCATTCGTTTTTCACCTGGATGAGTTTGCTCATTGAGGGCAAACAGCAAGTCAAAGTAGGAAGCAAAAAATTCACTTGTACGATGATTCATGCTAAGAAAATCTTGGCGTTTGATAGCTTTTTCAATTTGATGAGAGAAGGAAGGCATGGCTTGTTCTAGCAAAAGGAGTTGCCTTTCAATGATATGCTTTTTGAGCTTCTGAGGATAGGGAATCTGGTAAGTCTTTTGGAGAGAAGCATAGCGTCCATTTGGATCGTATAGGATTTTGCTATGGAGTAGATTGTGCCACATACAGGTTGTATAAGCATTTTGGGCTTGATGCTGAAAAACAGTTGAGTTTAGTTCTTGTTCAAACGACTCCAGCGAACGATAAATCAACTCGATTTGGATACCGTTGTTTAGTACACAGTCGTCCTCTAACTCCCAAAACTGGTTTCCAATTTCCATATAGGAGCAGTATTTACTAAAAATTTTTAGGCGAGTCGCCTCGTCAATAGGTGAGTTAAGATAGACATAGACATCATAGTCAGAATTTTGATCGTAGTCTTGTCCTGCACGTGAACCACCAAGAGCGATAGCTTCTACTTGTTTCAGTTGAGAAAATTCTTTGCAAAGTTCTTGAATCATTACTTTTCTCCTTTTTTATTTTACGATTTTAAATGTGTTGTTAATTCCAGTAAATTACCTTCGGGATCAGATACAACTGCTTCATAGTACCCATCACCAGTTGTTCTCGGACCGGATTGAATGGGAAAACCATCTTCTTCAAAGCGTTTTGCAAATGCATCAACCTCCACTTTGTCTCCTACAGCAATAGCTAAATGGTAAAATCCAAAACTATTTTTATTCTTTTCTACAATATCTGGGCGATGACAAAGTTCTAGACGTGCACCATTTTCAAAATTTAAAAAGTAAGATGAGAATTCCGTTTTAGGATTATAATATTTTTTCGTTGCAACGGCATTAAAGTATTTCTCATAAAAAGATTTCATTTTTTCTAAGTCATTTACCCAAACACCTACGTGTTCAATAGAGATTGTCATTGTGTTATCCTTTCTTGTTAAGTTATAGCTATCTTTGATAAAATATCAAACGATAAGATAAAATGGAATAAAGAGTGAAGTCAATACAACAGAGTATATAGATGCCTTAAGAATTGAATATAGTCAGAAGCGCTTTTTTCAATTTTTCCCTTTGTAGAAAATATGTTCTATCGAGTGTCTTCTTTGAGCCATAAAAAGCAAAGAAATCACGACAATGTCCACGACAATAAAATCTTAAAGGGAACCAGTACTTGTTCAAGAGTATAGTGGTATTTCCCGTCAGATTGATAATCCTTTTCCTAGTACCGCCAATGCGATTTTTCTATCTTCTAATTTATCTCCTCCATTTTTTACCATAGAACCAACCACAAATTAATACAGCGTCTATCCATTTTTTTAATAACGACGGACTAGAGAAATTAAATATAGGAGATTGAAAAACTAAGTTTTGATGTGATTCAACTAATGTTTACTCTCTTTATATAATTCGTGAATTGTATATTCTTCTGGAGATTTCCTTATTCCAAGGTCTATTAATAATTGAATGTTCCATTTATATTTTCCACTAATTATTGACATGGTATAGCCAAAACCACTTTTTCTAGGTGAAATTCCTATTTTTCCACCGATTCATAAGCTAATTGACTGTTAAAAAGTTCTTATCAATATTTTTCTACACTATTAATTATTTTCAGCCCACTCATGCATGATAAACATCAGGAATAGAAAGAACAAAAGATAGAACGGATAAACTGAAATATTGGTGACATCACTTAGGATTCCAAAAAGTTTTGGCATAAAGGCGGAACCGATATAGGCAGAAGCCATCTGAATGCCGATTAAACTCTGACTATTTTCCCTTCCAAAACGCTCTGGAGTAGAATGGATAATGCTTGGATAAATCGGTGCACAACCAAGGCCGATAGTAGCAAGTCCTATTAAGGCAATTGTATAATGAAAGCTAAAGGTAAGGAGAATCAGACCTATGAAGATTACAATGAACCCTAAGCGAATCATATTTTTATCTTCAAGTTTTTCTGCAATAAAACCAGAAATTGCTCTGCCACCAGTGATTCCTATGTAAAATATTGAAGCGAAGGATGTTGCCGTTTCTGCCGGAATATCTTTGACCACATTCAACCAACTAGCTGCCCAAAGTCCGGTCGTCTGTTCAAGAGCGCAGTATCCAAAAAAACAAAGCAAAATTTGAGGGGCACCTTGAAGTTTTAAGGCTTGGGAAATTGAAAGAATATCCCTATTATCTTCTAAGTTCATCCCTTGTTCTTTTGCAGTCCATAAGGGTAAAGAAATAAATATAATAGTTGTTAGTATAACCTGTATGATTCCAATGATTCTGTAACCGACAGGCCAGTCGTAACCACTTGATAAAATCATTCCCATGATATAAGGACCGATAGAAGCCCCCATCCCCCACATACAATGTAGCCAAGATAGATGCTTAGAAGAAAAATGCAATGCTACATAGTTATTCAGTGCGCTATCAACTGCTCCTGCAGCAAGACCATAGGGGATAGCCCATAAGCACAGCTGCCAATATTCTTGACAAAAAGAAAAACCAAATAAGGATAAAGCAGTTAGCCCTACCGAAACTGCTGTCACTCTAGCTGTAGAAAATTTATGAATTACTCTATCTGCATTTAAAGAAGAAATTATTGTACAAACAGAAATAATCAGAAAGATGGAACCTGCCCCGGTAATAGTTGAATTTAAGCTACGATACATATTTGGCCAAGCGCTTCCTAAAATAGCATCAGGTAAGCCTAAACTAATAAAGGCCAGATAGATAACCGCTAACAACAACGAAATCATTTAGTTCTCCTTGTTAGAGTGCTCTTCTTTTGATTTCTAGAATCTTGTTTTTTCCAATTGATTGAACTCCGTTCAGTATGAATGGGTCTATCTCAGTCAATCTTTCAAGGATTGGGTGGAATTCTTTAGGAAGACAGGTGTCAGAAATTTTTATATTTTCTTGTAAAGATGGACAATAATATGCAATAGCATCTGGAGCAATGACTGATGTTAATGCTGTTATCTGATTTAACAAAAGAAATGTGAAATCATTTGAACGTGATTGGCGATCTGCAGGTTTATATCCATTCATGAGATAGCCAACTTCCCCTGCAAAACCATTTCTTCCACGATGCAATCTTTTATTGATGATAATACCAGAACCGGCAAAATCTGTATCTGGCTGATAAAGAAGGGCCAATGTTCTAAATTCTGGGTGAATACTACAATAACCAAGAGAAGCAACATTAACATCATTCTCTAAAACAATGGGTATCGTTGTAAGGGATGAAAGTGACGTTAGAAGATTTTTTTGATTGATCTGTTCAAAATCAGAATAGATAATTTCTCCTTGTTCTCCAATAATACCAGGAAAACTAAGTACTAATACCTGAATCAGTGGATCACTGGTAATTAGTTTTTTTACTACATTGTGAATTTCATCTAATGTCCCTGTGGAACTTACTAAAATTTGTTCATAAACTGAATGGCCTCCCAGATTAAATGAGTTTGCACGTATTCTGTATTGAGAAAAGATGTGACTAAGAATAATAGTTCCAATATGGATATAATCTTCTCTCAATTGATATAATTTAGACTTTCTGCCACCAGTTGACCTGGCATTTCCTACAAATTCAATCTCTTCACTATTCTCTAATATTTGTAAGATATTGGTAGTTCCTGCCAGAGAAATCCCTGTTTGACTGGATAACTGATTCTTGGTCCATGTTCCTCCTTGATAAAAACAGGATCGTACTTTGTAAATATTTTCTTGCTTTAAGTCAATTATTTTTGCCATCTCTCTACCTTTCGACACGTTTTGTCAAAAGTATTGTAGCATATTATATTTTTGTTTGCAATAAGATATTTTTAAAAATCTTAGTTTCGCTTTCCTGATTTTAGGAGTGGTCCTCTCTTGTAGGAAAGGATAATGCTGTTTTTGATTTATGGTATCAATGTGCTTATGAAATTTTTTCCTTCTTAGTTTTGGGATGAGTGGTACAGATTTTTACGAGCATTTTATTATGATGGTAACTGGATGTAGTCTGCACTTGTATTATTTAGGATAAGTGGTATAATTAGTTATACAAATCATACCATAAAGGGGGTAATAGTTGTGAAAGCACCAAAAGGTAAATATGCTTGGACGGCTACAGTTGGAGAAAAAGGTCAAATAGTAATACCAAAACAGGCGCGCGATGTCTTTAATATCAAACCTGGCGATACGATTCTGCTTCTTGGTGATGAAAAGCGTGGAATTGCCATACCGCCGAAGGGAGCCTTTGCACACTTGATGGAAATTGCTTTTGAAGAGAAGGAGGATGAATAAAATGAAGTATGTTTTAGAGGTAAATGATATTACAAAAAAATATTCAGCATTTGAATTGAAACCTATAAGTTTTCATATTAAATCAGGTGAGGTTATGGGATTTGTCGGTAGGAATGGAGCAGGTAAGACTACAGCGATTAAATCCATTCTAAATCTTGTTCATCCAGATGCAGGGAATGTCCGTATTCTTGGAATGGATTATCTGGATAATGAAGATGAAATCAAACAACGAATTGGTTATGCAGTGGGAGGAACCAATTATTATAAAAGAAAAAAATTAAAGGATATTGTCGCCATTACTCGTATTTTTTATGATAACTGGGATGATGAATCGTATCGTCATTATCTTGATGCATTTAAGCTTGATGAAAATAAGAAAATTATGGAACTGTCTGAGGGGATGAAAGTAAAATTTTATCTTACTTTAGCTCTTTCTCATCATGCTAAGCTTTTAATCTTGGATGAGCCGACCAGCGGGCTTGACCCCGTATCCAGAGATGAAATGAATGAAATTTTCCGTAAACTGGCTGAAAAAGGGGTAGCAATCTTATTTTCTACCCATATTACCAGTGATTTGGAGAAATGTGCAGATACGATCACCTACATCAAAAATGGAGAATTGCTTTTATCTGAGAGAAAAGAGGATTTTATCAGTCATTACACGAAAGAAATAGGGCAGAAATCCACACTTGAAGATATTATGGTGCATATTGAAAGGGAAGAGGTGAATTTGTGATGAGAAAACTTCTCTATAAAGAAATGAAACTAACAGCAAATCCTTTGAGCTATTGGTTTATAACTTTTTCAGCTATTACGATGATTCCAAGGTATCCTATTCTTGTCGGTTCCTTTTTTATCTGTCTTGGTATTTTTTATACTTATCAACAAGTTCGAGAATGTGATGACATCACCTACACGGTCATGTTGCCAGTCAGGAAACAGGATGTGGTGACAGCTAAGTATCTATTTGTACTGCTCATCGAATTGATAGCTTTTGTCTTATGCGCATTGCTAACGATTATTAGGATGAAATTTCTAGGTAATGCCGCCCCATATGTGACAAATCAATTGATGAATGCCAATGCAACTTATCTCGGCTATTTATTAGCTGTATTCGCATCTTTTAATGGTATTTTTTTAGCAGGCTTTTTTAAGACAGCTTACAAAATTGGGAAGCCTTTCATCTTATTCTGCGTAGCCGGATCTATCATAATATTCATGGGAGAAGTGTTACATCACATTCCCGGCTTGGAAAGCCTAAATGATCCTGCAAATTTAAGCATACTGCAGGTTGCCATATTGGCGATTGGTATCACCGTGTTTATGTTATGTACTTGGTTTTCTTATCAAAAAGCTTTAAAAGATTTTGAAGAAATTAATTTGTAAATTAGAGTATATTAGTTAAACGTTCTTTGCTGATGAAATCAGGGCAAAAATGACAGACTCATGTAGGCTCATATAGATAAAATTGAAATTCTGAGAGGTTGTGAAATGAACATGTGTAAAGAATGTTATGTTGATCAAAATAGAATAACACCACTTTTAAATCCTTTGGATTGTTTAACGAATCATACACAATATATTTGTGGCACTTGTGGTCGGTGTATTTGTATTGAACATGATTCAAGTCGCGGATTGCAACGGTGGAATTTCCCATTTAAATCATTAGAAATTGCAAAGCTGTATTTGAGAACTGCCGATTATACAGAAAAAAAGCCATGTGGTATTTATGAATTGAAAAGTGAAAAGGGCAGATTTTCGTATAAAATTTTTGTAAGCAATGAAGATTTGAAATTATATCTAAAAAAGAATAAAGGAAAAACTTGTGAAAAAATGGCGTCTGTTTTTTTAGTTGAAGAATATCAGGAATTTCCCAATACACAGGTGAGAAAATTGACTGCTGAAGAAGTGGAAACCTACATGGCGGAGAGATGCTGATGATACGAGAAGCTGTTAGAGAAGATTTATATGACTTGTTGAACCTATATCTGTTCTTGCATGAAAAAGAGATTCCGAAAGATATTGAAACTTTGAAGGGTACCTGGAATGCAATCATGGAAGATAAAAATCACCATATTATTGTAAAAGAGATAAATGGTCAGATCCTTTCATCCTGCGTTTGTGTCATCATTCCGAATCTAACCAGAAATATACGCCCATATGCCCTTATTGAGAATGTGGTGACGCATGAAGAACATAGAGGAAAAGGATATGCGACAGAATGTCTCTATTATGCTAGGGAAATAGCGATAGAAAACAATTGCTATAAAATAATGCTTTTGACGGGTACAAAGAACAAAAGTACATTAACTTTTTATAAGAATGCCGGCTATAATGCCGAAGATAAAAGAGCATTTATACAATGGATTGAGTAAAATAAATGCCGGACTGTCGGATGAATTTAGGATAAATTTTGCTCACAAGAGGAAAGAATTATGAGAACAGTAGATAAAAATGATATCGTAGCGGACCTGACACAACTGGGCCTGAAACAAGGAGATGTTGTCATTGTCCATACATCGTTAAAAAGTATTGGATATGTATGTGGAGGAGCGCAGACTGTGATAGAAGCTCTAATTGAAGTCGTTACTTCTGAAGGTACCATTGTGATGCCGACACAGTCATGGAAAAATTTAGATCCGGAAACAGGTGTGCACTGGAATGCAGACGAGTCAGACTGGGATAAAATTAGAGAGAATTGGCCAGCATATGATAAACAGATAACGCCAACAAATACAATGGGAGCTGTTGCAGAAATGTTCCGTCAATGGCCGGGGAGCATCAGAACAGATCATCCAGCAAGATCAATTTGTGCATGGGGAAAACAGGCTGAATATATTACAGCGGAACACACCCTTTCAAATATATTTGGGGAGGGATCACCTATCGCAAAACTCTATGAACTTGACGCAAAAGTACTGTTATTAGGGGTTGGATATGATAAAAACACCTCCATACACTTAGCGGATGTCCGTGCAGAGTATCCTGGGAAACATGACTGTATTGAACACAGTGCCATACTTCAAGATGGTGTTCGGATATGGAAAGCGTATAATACCTTATTTGTTGACGGAGAAGATTTTAAGGATATAGGAATCGCGTTTGAGGAAAAGGGTCTTGCAAAGATAGGGAAAATCGGCAATGCCGATTCTAGATTGATGCAACAGCGTAATCTAGTAGATTTTTCCGTTTCCTGGATTGAAAAGCATCGTAAATAGGTTGAATTTAATCATTGTGAAGGAAACGGTAAACTGGCTAAACTTTAGCAAAAATAAGTCAATAATTCCCAGTTTATCTGCTAAACTGGGAATTTATAAAAGGAAATAACTAATGAAATCATATCAGGATATAAATAAAGAAACTATCGATAGACGGGTTGAAGAAGATTGGGAATGGGGTAAACCAACTTCACATGATGAGTATATTAATGCAAAAAACGGAGAGTGGAATGTTTTTCTTACTCCGACGGTTCCTGTTCCACATGAATGGTTAGGAAATTTAAATGGAAACAAAATCTTAGGTTTAGCATCAGGTGGTGGGCAGCAAATACCTATATTTAACGCATTAGGTGCAGATTGCACTGTGCTTGATAATTCGTCAAAGCAAATAGAAAGTGAATTTTTAATTGCTGAAAGAGAAGGCTATACTATTAAAGCGATTGAAGGCGATATGACAAAAGCTTTGCCTTTTGAGGATGAAGCCTTTGATATAGTATTTCATCCGGTTTCCAACTGTTATGTTGAAGATGTGCAGCCCATTTTTAATGAAGTATATAGAGTTCTGAAAAAGGGTGGAATTTTTCTGGCAGGATTAAACAATGAAATAAATTACATTGTAGATAATGAAGAAAAAGAAATTATTTGGAAAATGCCTTTTAATCCATTAAAAGATAAAACAGCCAAAGATTTTATGATAAAAGAAAATGCTGGCATGCAATTCTCTCACAATATGACAGAGCAAATAGGCGGACAGTTAAAGGCGGGGTTTATTACTCTGCTTGATATATATGAAGATACAAATGGTTTTGGTAGACTGCATGAACTGAATATTAAAACATATATTGCAACAAAATCAGTTAAATGATAGAAATAGAATTAAAATTTGTAGAGGTGTTAATATGGAAAACTGTGTTTATATTATTTCTGGGCCGCCAGGTGTTGGGAAAAGTAGTGTTAGTGAAGAGCTGGCTTATTCTTTTGATAAAAGTG
>ERZ773003.1733-NODE-1733-length-11952-cov-8.413550_pt1 | contig 11952 bp, 6 predicted proteins | sample MGYA00580668_ERZ773003 | MGnify/ENA primary metagenome ERZ773003 (study PRJEB29015, sample SAMEA2738002) | human oral metagenome | biome: human oral; feature: human-associated habitat; material: dental | place: China | collected 2126 ... | reverse complement strand
GGCCGTCCAGTTCGCCGCCTCCGGGACGATCATCACCTTCCCCGGCTTCATGGCCGCCTACCAGGAATCCCGCGACGCCAAGCGCTACGAGGACGGCTCCCAGGACGCCCGCCTCCCCGACCTCGAGCGCGACGAAGGCCTCGGAGTCTCCCAGGCGGACGCCGACGGCCACGAGACCCAGCCCCCGCCGCGGTACACGGAGGCCTCGCTCGTGAAGAAGATGGAGGACCTGGGCATCGGCCGCCCCTCGACCTACGCCACGACGATCGCCACGATCGGCGACCGCGGCTACGTCGACCATCGCGGCCAGGCGCTCGTGCCGACGTGGACGGCGTTCTCCGTGGTGCGCCTGCTGGAGGAGAATCTGCCCGAGCTCGTCGACTTCGACTTCACCGCCGCCATGGAGACCGAACTGGACCGCATCGCCTCCGGCCGGGAGGACAGGGTCGACTACCTGTCCCGATTCTGGCGGGGAGACGGGCAGCGGATGGGGCTGGAGGGCCAGGTCGGCAGCCTGGAGGACATCGACGCCAAAGCCGTCAACTCGATCGACCTGGGGGAGGGGATCGTCCTGCGGGTCGGCCGCTACGGACCGTACCTCCAGGCGGCCGGCGACGGCGAACCGCGCAACGCCTCGGTTCCCGACTCCCTGGCCCCCGACGAGCTGACGCCCGACAGGGCGAGGGAGCTTCTGGCAGCCAGCAGCTTCGACGGCCGCGAGCTCGGCGTCGACCCCGAGACCGGGCGCAGGGTTCTGGCGAAGGCCGGCCGTTTCGGGCCCTACGTCACCGACGTCGTCCGGGAGGGCGAGGTGGCGTTGACCCCGACGGGCCGCCCGTCGAAGAGGCCGCCCAAACCGCGGACCGCCTCACTGCTGTCGTCCATGAGCCTTGAGACCGTGACGCTCGACGACGCGCTCAAGCTCCTGTCCCTGCCGCGCACGGTCGGCTACGACGGCGATGAGCCGGTCCTGGCGAACAACGGCCGCTACGGTCCCTACCTCAAGCGCGGCAAGGATTCGCGGTCGCTGGAGAGCGAGGCGCAGATCTTCACCGTCACCCTCCAGGAGGCGCAAGAGCTGTTCGCCCAGCCGAAGCGGCGGCGCGGCGCCGCCCAGAAGGAGCCCCTGCGCGAGCTGGGCGCCGATCCGGTCACAGGGGTCACCGTCCTGCTCAAAGACGGCCGCTTCGGCCCGTATGTGACCGACGGGACGACCAATGCCTCGTTGCGCCGGGACGACGACCCGCTCACGATCACCCCCGAGCGCGCCTTCGAGCTCCTGGCCGATCGTCGCGCCAAGGGGCCGGCGAAGAAGAGGAAGACCGCAGCCAAGAAAGCCTCCACGAAGAAAGCCTCCGCGAAGAAGGCGTCCGCGAAGAAGGCGGGGGAGGGGAAATCCGGCGGTTCCGCCTCCTCGGCGAAGACAGGTTCCGAGGCATCCAAGGCCGCCTCCTCTAAAGCCGCCTCTGCGACTGCGGGGGAAGCGGCCGAGAAGCAGCCCGCCAAGAAGAAGTCCGCCAAAAAGAAGCCATCGGCGGCGTCGTCCCAGGCGAAGAAGGCCTCGACCCCTTCGAGCCCGTCTTCTTCGGGCTCCTCTTCTCCGGCGGCGCCTGAGGCCGGGCCCGGCTCGGATGCGGATGCCTGACATGGGCCTCTTCGTGACCTTCGAGGGCGGCGACGGCGCCGGCAAGACGACCCAGGTGCGGCTCCTCGCCGAGTGGCTGCGCGAGCGAGGCCACGGCGTCGTGGAGACGCGCGAGCCTGGCGGCACCGAGCTCGGACGCCACATCCGCTGCCTGCTGCTGCACGGAGGCGAAGTGTCACCCAGAGCCGAAGCGCTCCTGTACGCCGCCGACCGCGCCCACGACGTGGCCACGGTCATCCGCCCGGCCCTCGACCGCGGCGACGTCGTAGTCGCGGACAGGTACGTCGACTCCTCGGTCGCCTACCAGGGGGCCGCTCGCTCGCTCGGGAAGGACGAAGTGCGCGAACTGTCGATGTGGGCGACCGAATCCCTGATCCCGGACCTGACCGTCTTCCTCGACCTGCCCACCGGGGACATCGCCGGGCGCCTGGGGGGCACCGCCGACCGGATCGAGGCCGCCGGGCCGGAGTTCCACGAGGCCGTCCGCCGCGAATACCGAGCCTTCGCCGAGGCCGAACCCGAACTCGTCGCGGGGCTGATGAGGCTGCGTCAACGAATCCTCGACAACCCGGACTCGGTGAACACCATTCGCCGCCAGTTCGCGATGAAGAACACCATGGGTTACGGGATCAACTCCCTGCTGGACTTCGAAACCCCTCACGAGATCGCCAGGCACCTGATGATCGGTTCCGAGGGAACCCTCGGATTCGTGACCTCAGCCACCTTCCGGACCATTCCGGTGGCGCCCCACGCGGCCTCGGCCCTGGCCATCTTCCCGACCCTCCGGGAGGCCACGGCCGCGCTCCCCGATCTGGTGGCAGCCGGTTTCGCGGCCATTGAGCTGATGGATGCGCAGTCACTCAGGGTGGCGCAGACACTTCCCGAGGCCACCCCCGAGATCCTGGAACTGGACGTGACCGGCCAGGCCGCGTTGCTCCTGGAACTTCAGGACGCCACCGCCGAGGGGGTAGGGGGCAAGATCGAGGCCGTGGCGCCGCTGCTGGCCTCGCTGCCGTTGACGAGCCCCACCCAGGCCACCAGCCACGGGCCCACGCGTGCCCGGCTGTGGCACATCCGCAAGGGTCTGTACACCACGGTCGCCGGACACCGCAATCCCGGCGCGACCGCCCTGCTCGAGGACATCGTGGTGCCCGTGCCGACGCTGTTGGACACCTGCACCGAGCTCATCAAGCTGTTCGGGCAGCACCAGTACGAAAACTCCGTCATCTTCGGTCACGCCAAGGACGGCAACGTCCACTTCATGCTTAACGAGAACTTCACAGATCCAGCGTGCATGGAGCGCTACATCCACTTCACCGAGGACATGGTCGACCTGGTGATCGGGCACGGCGGGAACCTCAAGGCCGAGCACGGCACCGGACGCATCATGGCCCCGTTCGTGGCCCGCCAGTACGGGGATGAACTCCACCAGGTGATGCGCGAGATCAAGCGCCTGTTCGATCCGGCGGGAATCCTGAACCCAGGTGTGGTGCTGACCGACGACCCGCAGGGCTACCTGAAGAACCTCAAGCTGGTGCCCAGCGTCGAGGACGAGGTGAACCGCTGCGTGGAGTGCGGTTTCTGCGAACCTGTCTGCCCCTCCCGCGAACTCACCCTCACGCCGCGGCAGCGGATAGCGCTGCGCCGGGAACTGGCCTCCAACCAGCTTGACGAGCAGCTCCTGAAGGACCTCGACAAGGACTACGACTACTACGCCATCCAGACCTGCGCCGTCGACGGCATGTGCGGGGAGGTCTGCCCCCTCCACATCAACACCGGCGACCTGGTGCGCAGGCTGCGCGCCGAGCAGGCCAATCGCGTGCTCGGCGGGGTGTGGGGGGCCGCCGCCAAGGCGTGGGGACCGTTCACGAAGGGCGCCAGCGTTGCGATGACCACGGCACACGCCGTCGCCCCGGTTGCTTCGGGCATCACCAAGGTGGCGCGCAAGATCATCAGCCCGGACGTCATGCCCCAGTACTCGAAGGACCTCCCCAAGGGCGGCAGGCGTCCCAAGGCCCGGGAAGCGGAGGACCCGGTGGCTTTCTACCTTCCGGCCTGCATCCAGACCATGTTCTCCAGCGGTGTTCCCAAGGCCTTCACCACCTTGTGTGAACGCGCCGGAGTGCCGGTGACCACGCTGAACACCGGAAGCCTGTGCTGCGGCACCCCTTGGAAGTCGAAGGGCTTCTTGAAGGGATACGAGACCCAGCTCAAACGGGCCGAAGAGCGTCTCGCCGGCAGCCCGGTTCCCATCGTGGTGGACGCGGCCAGTTGCACCGAGGGTTTCCACGTCATGCAGTCGAAATCCTCCAGCGAGGAGTTCAAGGCCGTCCAGATAGTTGACGTGGTCAAGTTCGCCCACGAATGGCTCCTGCCGCACCTGACGGTGACCCACCGCCTGGGCTCCATCGCCCTGCACCCCACCTGTTCGTCCACCCACCTCGGGTTGAACGACGCCTTGAAGGGCTTGGCAGAAGCGATCGCGGACGAGGCCTACGTCCCGCTGGACTGGGGTTGCTGCGCTTTCGCCGGTGACCGCGGAATGCTCCACCCGGAACTGAACGCATCGGCCGCGAAACGGGAGGCCGCGGAGATCAACTCCCGCCACTTCGATGCCTACGCCTCGCTCAACCGCACCTGCGAGATCGGCATCGGCAGGGCGACGGGCAAACCCTACGTCCACATCCTCGAACTCGTGGAGCAGGCCACACGTCCCTGAACCCGGCGCGGGGGCCGGCTCTCAAACCAGCCCCCGCTCCCAGGCCTCCCGCACCGCGGTCGCCCGGTCCAGCACCCCCAGCTTGGTGTAGACGTGGGCCAGGTGGGTTTTCACGGTGGCCTCGCTGATCCCGAGTTTCCTCGCGACCGCCCGGTTTGTCAGGCCGTCCGCGACCAGCGCCAACACATCGGTCTCCCGGTTGGTGAGCGACAGCTGCGAGCCGTGCGGGGCGTCGATGTGTGTTCGAGGGGAACCGTTCATCAACTCCCGGACGGCTGCCACGAGCTGGTCACGGGGCAGGTCCTTCAGCAGGTATCCATCGGCCCCCGCCGCCATCGCTCTGCGGATGTCGCGTTCTGTATCGTAAGTGGTGAGCACGAGAACGCGGGGACGCCCGCCCCGTTCCCGAAGCTGCCTGATGGCCGCGAATCCGTCGCCGCCGGGCATCCGGAGGTCCATCAGCACCAGGTCGGGATCGCGCTCGGCCACGACGGCCAAGGCCTCGGGGCCGCTCCCGGCCTGCCCGACCACGTCGATGTCCTTCTCCAAGGCGAAGATTCCAGCGAGGCCGTCCCTGACGATCGGGTGGTCGTCCACCACCACCAGACGGAGGGTCATGAGGGAACCACTGCTGTCACCGTGCATCCTTTCCCCGGCGCGCTGTCCACTCTCAGACTGCCGCCGATCTCTGCCAAGCGATCACGCATGCCGGAAAGCCCGTGCCCGGCTGCGAAGACGGGCGTGAAGCCGACACCGTCGTCGGTGATGCGGATCCGCGGCCCAGCGGGTGTGCCGTCGAGGCGCACCCACACCTGGCTGGCGTCACTGTGCCGGGCGATGTTGGCCAGGGACTCCTGGGCGACGCGGACCAGCACCCCGTCGTGCGGCGAGGTGGCCGGGGCGTCGTCGGCATCCAGTTCGGTGACGATGCGGTTCACCCGTCCCCAACCCTTGATGATCTCGTGCAGGGCATCGGCCAGGGGATCGTCATCCAACTGGCGTGGCGCTAGGGCCTGCACCGCCCGCCGGGCCTCCGTGAGGCAGTCCCGCGCCACCTGTTCGGCTCGCCGGACCCTTTCCTGGGCGGGGTCGTCCAAGGAGGAGGGGAGCGCCTCCAGCTGGCGGATCACACCGATCAATCCCTGCGCCACGGTGTCGTGGATCTCCCGCGACAATCGCGCCCTTTCCTGGTCGATACCCATCTGGCGGGCCTGTGTCATCAGTTCCTCGTGCAGGGCCAGGTTGGCCGCGTTGGCCTTTGCCAGCCGCTCGGCGGCCTCCTCCCGGATCCGCACCTGACGTTCGCGTTCTCGGCTCAGGGTCAGCATGAGGAAGGCTATCCCGATGTTCACCAGGGCCAGCAGCGGGAAAAGCCAGGGAGTCGCTGAGGCCCCGGGGATTCCACCGGCCTGCCCGACCGCGATCACCAGCCCCGTGGCGATGGTGGCGGGCCCCCGGAAGGAACCCGTGACCAGGCGTTCGACATCCGGATAGCTCGAGAACACGTAGATGCACATGAATGGGTTGAGCAGGGAGGAGGCCAGGGCGAGCAGCAGATTGCCCGCCACGAAAACGAATGCTGCACGGCTTCCCCTGGACGGCGGCCGGACCGCCACGAGCACGCGGCCGAGCAGGATCAGGACGGTGGGGCACAGGGAGACGAGCATGCCTCCGGGCTCGATGAGCGGGCCCGTCAGGGCCCAGCCGATGATCACCGACACGGCGAGCAGCACGAAGGGCCCCCAGCGTGCCGCCCGGATCGCGATCGGGCTCTCGTAGCGTTCCACCGGACCATTGTTCCGGTCCGGTGGAGAGAACCGCCATCCACCGATCGGACGATGGTGGGGGCGAGCCCGGAATCGTAACTTCGAATCATGACCACCGAAAAATGCCTTCACGAACCCGGCGCCGCTCGTCGCGATACCCTCCCGCAACGCCTCCACGGCCTTGACGCCGTCCGTTCCGGCGCCCTGCTGCTCGGCATAGTCCTGCACTCGTTGCTGCCCTTCACCGACATCGTCTGGATGATCAACGACTCCGAGCGCAGCGTCGTTGCCCTGTGGGTATCCGGCACGATCCACCTGTTCCGGATGGCGTTGTTCATGCTGTTGGCGGGCTATTTCGGGAGAATGGTCACCCTGCGGCGCGGGCCCGGCAGCTACTTCCGGGATCGCGCGAAGCGGATCCTGCTGCCCGCCGTCGTCTTCTGGCCGTTCACGGTCATCCCACTCGGTCTCCTCGCGATGTACGGGGCCTCGGTCCGGGGTCTGCCTGCGCCGATGGCCTCGGAGCCGACCTCACCCCTGATGATGTTCACCCCGGGGCAGCTCTGGTTCCTACTGGTGCTGTTCGAGATCGCCACCCTGGTGCTTCTCGCCCGGGCCGCGCTGCTCCGGTTCCTGGGCGCGGAGCGCGCCGGGCGGGCCGCCACCCGGATAGGTGAAGTCCTGTCCCACCCGGCCGGTGTTCTCCTCCCGGCCCTGGCCTTCGTGGCAGCATTGCTGCTCCAGGGCGGCGAACCGGCGGGCGGGATCATCGCCCCGACCACCATCGTCCCGGAAGCGGCATCGACGCTCGGTTACCTGGGGGCGTTCCTGACCGGCTGGTTCCTGCACGCATCCCCGGGGTCCATGCGACGGATCGCCGGGAACTGGCTCCCGATGCTCGTGCTGGGTCTCATCGCGACGGTGGTCGTGTGGCTCCCGGGCGTGCCGCGGGAAGCGCTGATGGTCGCTGTCGCCCTGGCGGGCTGGCTGCTCGGTTTCGGTCTGCTGGGCGCCGCGGTGCGGTTCCTGGACCGGGAACACACTTGGATCCGCTACCTCGCGGACGCCTCCTACTGGATGTACCTGGTTCACCTGCCGCTGCTGGTGCTGTTCGAGATCCCGCTGGCTGACCTGGGATGGCCGGTCCTGGTGAAACTCCTGGTCACGTGGGTCGTTATCACCGCGGTTCTGCTGATCACCTACGAACTGCTGGTCCGGCACACCTGGCTGGGTGCCTGGCTCAACGGCAGGCGCTACCCGCGCCGGGCGCGCTGATCGGGCGGTGAGGGTGAAGGGACGGGATTCCTCCCGTCCCTTCACGCTTCGTCACGAACCGGTCCTGGGGAGCCCGGGCCTGACGGGGGCTGGCGACGGCGTCCCCGTCGGATCCGGTTTCGGCGGGGCCGGGGTGCACGATGAATCGTCCCCGGTGATGTTCACCTGCCGGTGGGCGAGGGTCCCCGAGGGGGTGAACTTGAAGGTCAACGTCTGGGTTCCGGTAGGTGCGGAGCAGCCGCCGGGCAGCGTGACATCGACCTTCGCTCTGCCGTCGGTCACGGTCCCGCTGCCGACGCTGGTCCCGCCCAGGAAAACCTCGACGCCATTGTTCGCGAGCGCCGGGCTGACCTTGGCCGGGTCCTTCGGGGATGCACCGGCCGCCTCACCCAGCAGGAAATCGACGCCCTCCCGTGCCTTCGCGTCGCCACCCGGCACATCGAAGTTGAAGGTGGCGGTCCCGCCGTTCCGGTTGATCTCGGTGGGGGCATCGACCAGCGACAGGCCGCGCTTGACGTAGCTGGGGGAGAGCGTCTGCCGGGTCTTCACCCAATCGGTCCAGGCCTCCAGATCGACGCGCCCCGTGTCCCGGGTCCCGGTGCCCTTCGCGAACTCCCGGAAATTGTCCCCACCCGCGATCAGGAAGGAAGTGGAACCGACGGTGTATAGCCGCTCCGGATCGAGCGGGGAGTCCCCGACGAAGACCGATGTGATCCGGTCCCCCTCCGGGCGGGACTCGTCATAGGTGTAGGAGACGTTGCTGGACAGGCCCAGGCGCAGGAACGGGCGTGAGGGGATCTCGCCCTTGTCGTTGCGCTGCCACTGCTGCTCCAGGACTGTCTTGAACTGGGCCCCGGTGAGCCGGGTGGTCATCAAGGTGTTGGCGAACGGCAGCGCGAGCGCGGCCTCCTTGTAGGTGATCTCCCCGGAATCGAAGCTGTCGCGGGTGCCGCCCGGGTTCTGGACACCGATGAAATACGGATCATCGCCGCCCAGCACCTCTCGGAACATCTGGGCCACCATGTTGCTCATGGGGGACTCCACATCCCGGACATCGGAGTTGCCGGTCGGCGTCGAGATGGCCTCGCTTGCCTGGCCGATCACCTGGGCGCCGATCTCATCGGCCTTGGTGACGGCGGCGGAGACGATGTCGGTGATCTCCCGGATGCGTGGCAGGCTCGTGTCAAATGCCTTGGCGTCGATCTTGGTGGTGGTGTTGGAGATCCCGCACAGGGCGCCGTCGCCGGTGACCCCGGCCTTGAGTTCGTTCAGGGCAGCCGCGTAGGAACCGGCCTGGGTGAACAGCTGTCCCTTGTCGTTGGTCCACGAATAGGTCTGGTGGGTGTGCCCGCCCAGCACCACGCGAATCCTCGGGTCGATTCCCGTCCACATCTTCCGGAAATTCGGGCTGGCGGTGGCCTGCTCATCACCGGTGCCGTTTCCGTTCGGCGCCCCTTCGTGAATGGATGCGATCACCAGGTCGATTCCCTCGGGAAGCTGGGAAACGGTCTCGTTCACGGCATCCACGGGGTCACCGATGGTCAGGTCCGAGATCCCGGCGGGGGAGACGAGGGATGGCAGATCCCCAGTGACGGCGCCGATCACTGCGACGTCGAGTTCCCCGACCTTGAAGGTCGTGTACGCCTTGAGTGGGGAGGCCACCTGCCTGGTTCCCTTGAGGTAGACATTCGCCCCGAGCTGATCCACCCCGGGCACCGCGGGGTTCACGCGACCCGCGAGGTCGGCCCAGCCCTTGTCGAACTCGTGGTTGCCCACGGTTCGTGCGCTGAGTCCGGCAGCGGCCATCACCTTCAGGGTGGGGTTGTCGTCGTCGGCCATGGATTCAAACGTGGAACCCCCGATGTCGTCCCCGCTGCTGATGAGCGCGACGTTCGCATCCCCCTGGGATGCGCGGGCCTTCTCCACGGGGGTGAACAGGGCTGCGGCGTTCGCCAATCGGCCGTGGAAGTCGTTGTAGGTGAACATCGATACGGTGCCGGTTGGTGTGCAGTCGGCCGGGTCGGCCGCCGCGCGGGGCTGTGCCATGAGAAGTGTTCCGAGCCCCAGACACAGGGCTGTCAGCCCGGCGGTGAAACGTTTCCTGAGCGGAATCATGAGCAACTCCAGGTGTCTCTGGTCGACGCTGTTGTCGATCTCTCCGAGGTCACCTTCCGGCCCGAGCCCCAGCCCAGTCAAGAAGTTAATCTTTTGTTAACCCAGGGTTAATCCATAGGTAATTTTGTCGGAGTTTCCAACAGGTTCGGGAACCAGTGGAGGATCCGGTCCCGAACCGCCCAGAGTGTTGGCATGGGGAGTCTTACGGAGCAACAGCAGATCGAACGGGCACGGTTGGCGCTCGTCGCCTCGGGGCAGACCCCGCTCGGTGCGGCGCGTCGAGCGGACGACGTCCCGCCCAGCAACGATGAGTCCGGTAAGGAGGAAGCGTCTGAATCCCCCGGGCAGCAGGCCCCCAAGGGATGGCGGCGGGTGGTGATGCTCGGCCGCGAGCACATCATCGTGGTGGCGGCCCTGCTGGTCGGCGTGGTGCTGATAACCGTCCACGCGCTGGGGCAGAGTTCCGCGACGGAACTGCCTGCCCCGTCGCCCAGCGCGGTCTCCGTCCCGACCATGGCCGTCTCACCCGGTCCAGCGGCCTCCGCGAGCCGCGGACCGGTGCGGGTTCACGTCCTCGGGGCGGTGGTCAGACCCGGGGTGGTGTCGGTTCCGGAGGGCGCCATCGTGCAGGACGTGATCGAGGCTGCCGGAGGGCTGGTTCCGGGAGCCGATCCCGGGGAGTTGAACCTCGCGACCCCGGTCAAGGACGGGCAGCAGGTCATAGTGGGGACCTCGGAATCGCCTCGCGGGGAGGTCGTGGATCCCGGTGGTGGCAGCCCGGCAGCGGGGTCGACAACGGCCGCCGGGGCGGGACTCGTGAACCTCAACAGGGCCACTTCGCAGCAGCTTCAGGAACTCCCGGGGGTTGGTCCCGTCCTGGCCGAGGCCATCATCAAGTGGCGCACCGACAACGGTTCCTTCACCGATATCTCGCAGCTGCGACAGGTCTCGGGGATCGGACCAAAACTGTTCGAGAAACTGTCGCCGCTGGTGACCCTGTGAGGAAACACGACTGGCGGCTCGTTCCGCTGGCGGTCGCCGCCTGGGTTGGTTGCTGGGCGGGGACCTCGGGATGGTGCCCCGAACCGGGGGTGCTTCTCGGGTGCGCAGGACTCCTGGCGGTGTGTGTCCTGCTGATACGGCGCGTCTGGGTGGGGTTCGCCGCCTGCACCCTGGTGGTGACCGTCCTAACATCCGGGATGCGCTCCGCGGGGCTCCACGACGGCATGCCCTCCAGATGGGCCGCGGAGGAACCGCTGGCCTCCGCGCTGGTTCGCCTGGAGGGAGAACCAACCTTGGTGAAGCACTCGGGGCGCAGCCTCGCTATCGTCCGGGCCACGCTGCTGCAGCTGGAGGTGAAAAAGAAGAGCCTCAGCACCTCACAACCGGTTCTGCTGCTTGCCGGGGACCAACTGGCCACCGAACTGGCCGGCATCGCGCCCGGCGCGGTCCACCGGGTCCTGGGGCGGCTCGGCGCCTCGGACCCGGACTCCCAGGAAGCGTTCGTCGTGCGGGTGAGCAGGATCTCCGGCCAGGTGCGGGCCCCGGATGTGTTCAACGCCTTCGTCAGCACGATCCACGCGGGACTGCGTGAGGTGGCCTCCCATTCGCCGCCCGAACAGGCTGCCCTGGTTCCTTCGCTGGTAGTTGGGGACCGCAGCGGAATCACCAAGGAGCTCACCGAAATCTTTCGCGCCACATCACTGAGTCATCTGCTCGCCGTCAGCGGCTCGAACCTGACGCTGCTGCTGGGTGTGTTGTTGTTCGTCGTGAGGTCCCTGGGGGTTCGCGGCTGGGCGATCCGGGGCGTCGCCGCTGGGGGAGTGGCGCTGTTCGTGCTGGTGTGCAGGGCCGAACCCTCCGTGCTGCGGGCGGCCGCCATGGGACTCGTCGTCCTGCCCGCCACAGGAATCGGGCGCGGCAGGAGCAGCATCCGCAATCTGAGCATCGCGGTCCTCGTCCTGCTCCCCCTGGATCCCTGGCTGGCGCGTTCCTGGGGATTCGCGCTCTCCGCGGCGGCCTGTCTCGGCATCAGCCTGGGAGCGGAACCGCTTGCCGGAATCATGGCAGGCTGGGCTCCCGCCTGGTTCGCCGAGGCCGTTGCGGTGCCCTTGGCCGCGCAGTTGGCCACGGTCCCTCTGACGACGGCGCTGTCCGGTCAGGTGTCCGTGGTCGGGGTGATGGCCAATGCCCTGGCCGGCCCCTTCGTTGGCCCCGCCACCGTGCTCGGACTGGCCGCCACCGTCTTGATCTGGGTCCCACCGGTCGCTGCCGCGGTGGCCTGGGTGGCCGGTTGGGTGGTGCAACCCATCCTCTGGATCGCGCATCTCGGCGCGGCCATGCCGGGGGCCGTCCTCGAATGGCCCACCACCCCGCTCGGGATGCTCACCAGCGCCCTGCTGGCGGGGGTGGCCGCGGTGCTGGCCCGGGCC
>ERZ773003.1730-NODE-1730-length-11974-cov-15.101519_pt1 | contig 11974 bp, 12 predicted proteins | sample MGYA00580668_ERZ773003 | MGnify/ENA primary metagenome ERZ773003 (study PRJEB29015, sample SAMEA2738002) | human oral metagenome | biome: human oral; feature: human-associated habitat; material: dental | place: China | collected 2126 ... | reverse complement strand
CCTACCGCCGACCCCTGGAAACATTCGAGCAGACCATCACCGCGGCACTCGCACTCTATTCCTTCAAGACCAACCCCTGAATAACCTTCCAGGCCCGCGATTCCGCGCATGGGGCCCGTCGGGCTGTTCCTCGGGGCCTTCATGCTGGTGATCCTGCTCGTGCGGGGCCGCCGTGGCCACGACACCATGCCCAGCCGCGGGATGGACACGTGTGGGACGAGCGGGACAGGGCGGTCAAGCGGAGGACGTGGGCCCTGGCCGGCAAGGCGGCCTTCACATTCCTGTTCATTCTCCTCGTGATGTCCTTCACGTTGTTTCCGCTGTTCTGGCTCATCCGGATGGGATTCCCGTGTACACGATCATCGTGGTGTCGGCCCGTTTCTACTACGACCGGACCGTGTGAATGAGCGGTGGCGGGCCGTGAGGCCACATGTCCTCCTCCTGCTCGCGGGCGGCTTTAGTGGACAGTTTGGCGGCTCTGGCGCCGAGAGACTCTTTTCGTGAGGAGGACGGCATTCCCCATGTCGATTTCTTGACGCGGTAAACGCGGTCGCGCTCTCGTCGTGTATTCGTATGGTCAGGTCGTGTGGCTAGACTTATGCATGACCGTATTCCGGGGCTGCGGTTGTGGGGTTCCTGGGTGGTGTCTGCGTCGTGTGCCTCAGAGGACTTCGTCGTTTTGAATCCTCTTGGTCTGGGCGGCAAGAACACCGATCGCTAATACTGTGCAGCCGACCGCTATGACCGCTGTGAGCCATGCGGTGTTCGCGAGGGATATCGCTATGCCGTTTCCGAGCACTGCGATCAGAACGATGGCGCTGACGATCGTGGTAATCGTGGATCCTTGGAATACGCCGATAGTTCCCGCGATCAGGACGATGCTGGCGGCAAGGAGTATAATACTCGCCAGTCCTGTGATGACAGTAGTCGACAGATGGCCCTTCTCGCCTCCCACTGCGACAATCGGTGAAAGCGCTTCACTGATGAAGAATATCGTGCCCGCAAGGATTACGCCTACGAGTGCGGCTGCACTGGTCGCAATGACGTAGGCTGTGTTCTTGGCGAGGAAGAGTGGGGAGCGTCCGGCTGGATAGGTGTAGAGTTGGATGCGTCGGTTACCAATGTAGTCGGTGACGATGAAACGTGCATAAATCGCAGCTCCGTAGACGACGATAACAAACAGGCTGATCGTCAGCCCGAGAGCGACGATGGAGGAGTAGTTGTGGAACATGGCACTGTCGGTGCTGTCATCGAATCGACCGATGATCGCGAAGAAATAGAGAGCGATGAGAAGCGAACTCGCGGTCGCTGCGGAGAGGTAGATCGCTGTAGTTGAGTACCGACGCAGCTCCAGGTGAAGGAAACGGGTCATTGTGCTTGTCCTCCTACGTGGTCATGGTAGAGACCTTCAAGTCCGGTTGGGTCTGCTGCGAGTACGTCGACGACTTCCTTCTTGGCGGAGAGGCGTCCTTCGTTTAGGATCGCGACGGTGTGCGCCGTGTGTTCGAGCTCGCTGAGGATGTGGCTGGCGAGGAGGATCGCAATGCCGTCGTCCGCCAGGGAGGATAAGTGGTGTCTTAGGTCGGCGATGCCGCTCGGATCTAGGCCATTAGCGGGCTCATCGAGCACCAGCAGTTGTGGGCGATGGCTGATGGCGCGGGCCAGCGCAAGCCGTTGTCGCATGCCGAGTGAGAATGAGGCGACTGGTGCATCGGCTGCACCTTCAAGACCAACCCGAGCGAGGAGGGCGGAGATCGAGTCATGATTGCTTGCGCCGAGCAGATCGAAGTGGAGCTGGAGGATGTCGTGCGCAGTTGTACCGGGTCGGTACTCCGGTGTTTCGATGACCGATCCGATATTGCCGAGGATCTGGTCGCGGGTGGTGGAGTTGAGCGGTTTCCCGAGGATATCGATGCTCCCAGAGGTGGGGAAGACCAGGCCTGTGAGGATCTTGAACAGTGTCGTCTTTCCTGCTCCGTTCGGGCCGATGACCGCGCATACTTCTCCGGGATGCACGGTGAGGTTGCAGCCTCGGAGGATCTCTCTGCCGGCGATGGCTTTGCTCACGGTTGCGGCCCTGACTGTCGGTTCGATATGAGTCATGGTTAACTCCTTTTGCGCAGTGCGATATAGGCGATGTTGTAGGCGACAAGTGCCCAGCTTGCGACCACGGCGACGTTGAGTGCTTGAGGACTTCCAGTGCGAAATGCTGCCTCTCGAATGATGTCTCCCAAGGGAACGAACGGGAGGAATTGGTGTAGGTAGATCGCCCACTCCGGCAGCCGTTCGGCCGGGAAGGTTATTGGCGAGAACAGCAGACCGCCGATCATGATGACCTGGGTGGCCAGGGAGTTACCGTTCGGCGGCAGCCAGAATGCAATGGCGTAGCCGATGCTCACAGTGGTGAACTGTGCGCCGAGTATGGCCGCGACGGTTGCGATGTCGGTGTGAACGTGCAGACCGAACCGTAGAGCGGCAGCGAGCATGCCGATCGCGATCCCGGGCAGGGCCGCGATGCTCCAGACCACAGCGTCTGCGAGGAGGATCGCCGACCGCGGTACGGGCAGAGTCTTCTGGTACTCCAGGACGCCCTCCTGCCTGGACGTGCTCGTTATCTGCGGTGCCAGCACGCAGCCGACGGCAATGATGCCGAGCGTCCATGCACCAGCAGAGAGATAGCGGGCGGTCTTCAGGTCGATCGCGGGAATGAGCAGGGCGAGCCCGTAGACGATCGCCACCGCGAATAACGCTTGAACAAGAGTGAAGGCCGGCAGCAGGTACTTGTGCCGGATCAGGCTCCACCTGACCAGGCCCAGCCAACTTGGAAACCAGGCTCTCCTCGTCGGGAACTCGACACCTCGGCTGAGGGTGCTGTCAGTTGACATTGGTCATTCTTTCGTAGAGCGATTCCAGGGACGAAGGTGCCAGGGAGTAGGTGTCGGCCTGTTCTTCACGGGCCAGGCGAAGCACCCAGTCGACGGCGGCGGGCACCTGTTCCATAGTGAGAGCCAGGCGGAGCTGTCCGGGCTCCTCTGCCCCGCTGATATTGATCGCTGACGGCAACCGGGAAGGCTCGACGCCTGCCTTCATGGTGACCGTCAACGTGGTGGCGCCCGCTTGCTTGGCAAGCTCGCGTGGCGTGCTGTCGACGAGTACGCGGCCGTCCTGGAGGAGAACGTATCGGTCGGCGGCGCGTTCGACCTCGACCAGGTTGTGAGTGACAACAATCACGATGTGTCCGTCGTCGGCGAGGTTGCGCAGACTCCGCCATATCAGCGGTCGCCGGACTGGGTCGACGTCGTTGGTCGGCTCGTCGATGAGCAGGACAGGGGCCGGGGCGACGACTGCCATCGCGTACGACGTCAGCCGTCGCAGGCCCCCTGACAACTTCTCACCGCTCCGGTTCCTCCACTGCGTGATGTCAAGGGCGTCCAAAAGCTCGTCGGTCGCCCTGCGCGCGGCGCGCGGCGAGAGACCGCGCAGCCGCCCAATGGAGGTGATCGCCTGAGCGGGTGTTACTCCCGTCAGCGGTGCGTAGATCTGCGGCATCATCGAGCTCACCCGGCGCGCGAGATCAGGATCGCCGACCAGGGAGTGCGACCCGTACCGGATGGTGCCACTGGTCGGCTTGGTCGTACCCACGATCTGGTTGAGCAGAGTCGTCTTCCCTGCGCCGTTGTGCCCGAGCAGGGCGACCAGTTGCCCCGGTCCGAAGAGCAGAGTGATGTCACTGTTCGCGGGCGGCCTGCCCGGCTGGTAGGTCTTCGTGACGGACTCGAGCAAGAGATCCAAGCCGTCGGCGCGGGCAACATCCATGACATAGATACTACCAGCATTTATAGGTTTGTCAACAGCCCCCTCGCAGCGCCGTCCGCTAGAATCTTGCTCCATGCCCCGAACAACCAAAGCGCAACAGCAGCACAATCGCCTACTCCTGCTTCAAGCGGCCGAGCGTGTCTTCGCTAGCCGCGGTGTCGATGGCGCCTCGCTCGAAGACGTAGCGACCGAGGCGGGCCTGACCAAGGGCGCCATCTACTCCAACTTCTCAAGCAAGGGCGACTTGATCTTGGAGGTGATCCGCCACCGGCAGACTGTCTCGCAGGAGGCCCAGGACTTCCACGCGATACTGGCGCGCGCCGCCAATAGCTATGAGCGACTGGAAGCCTGGTGTGACATCTGGATTCTCACCGCAAAGAGCGGTGAGCGGTCGAATTACGCGCGGTTAGTGTTCGACTTCATCCCGTACGCACTGCGTGACGAAGAGCTCGCCGCCCGCTTTCTGGATTATCTTGGTCCCGGAGACGTGTCCGCAGAGCAGTCGCCGATCCCTGCAGACAGCCTTTTTTCTCGAGTCCTACTGGCAGACCAGTTCCGCATCTTGACCGCGCTTGACCTGGGCTTGGCGGCCTTGGTGCTCTTCGACCCCGATAACGTCAGGCCCGAGCTTTATAAGACAGCAGTTCTGTCGCTGGCTAGAACGCAGTATGACGCAACTGGGTCATCGGATGACGCCGACAGCACACAGAACGGCTGGCCCTACCCAGACGACGAGCAGTGACAGTTCCGCAGCGATCCCGAGGACAACAAGGCTGCCCCAGAGGCGCGCAACCCGCGTTACTGCTTTGTCTCCTTTGAACGCTTGCCGTGTTTCGATCTCGATCATCGGGTTGTCGATGAGCATCTTTGCGATATGTCGCCCATCACAGTTGCGGTGGAACCTTAACTGCCAGACGATCCGCATTAAAAGAACGGCAACGCTTACGGTTGCGAACCATGACCCTGTTGCCTCACGGGCCGCGAGCGCGATGACAAGGAAGCAGAGATCCACTACCAGGCCCGCGCTCACAGCTGCCATACGCGAGGAAAGTGGCCATGTCCAGACGTGGGTGAGACTGGTCGTGGCCACTGCCCGACGGGGATCTAACCGCACTGATCCGCTATTCAGGTAGAATGTCTTGCCGAACAGAACGTGTGCGAATTCATGGGGCACCGAAGTCACTACCGCGATCACAATGGCCAGTACCACGACAACCATGGGGGGAACTTCAGCAAATATGACATCGACACCCGTCGGAATACCGTTCTTGACCAGCAGGACTGCCGCTGCAACGACCATGATAAAACCGACGATCCACAGTGCCCGTCGTGCAACTGTCCACGCCGGAGTGTTGGGCGGTGATGGCAACCGCGTCATGGTCGCGTCACGACCTGTGAGGACGAAGCCTGCCTCTGACATCATGCCGCACAATGCAGTGAAGTCCGGTCTCGTCGGAGTCGCACCGGAAGCCAGGGCGTGCGCGATCTCTTCCGGGACGACGAGAGGTTCCGAACCACTGGCCACGATGACCCATTCCCCACCTCTGAGCCGTCGCGACCTGGCGGGCTTAAAACGGACCAACGAATCCGTCACCGTGCCCACACATCCCTAGACTTGCTGAAGATAGTGGCTGAAAATCTCCCAGTCGCGGACATCGCCTTCACCGCAGGTAGGGCACAGTTCCTTCAGGCGTGGCCACGACGGATGCGTAAACGACGACTTGTCCTCGAAGTTCACCTCAAACTGCGTGCCTAGGGAACGAGGAGGTGCATAGTCGCTGAGAACTCGAACAGCTTCGTCAACAATCGTTGCGGTCAACAGGAATATTGCGGGTCCATAGGCGATGGACGGCGGATCGAAACTGATGTCGCGGAACGCGGAAAATTGACTCACGAACTGCGGATCGCGCTGCGAGTAGTGCACATTCAAGCAATCGAAGCATCCGGTCTCACCGGGAATCACAGTAAATACACGGCCGCGAGAAACTTGTGATGCACCGAAAACGCAAGGAACGCCAGCTTGGACGATGGCCTTGTTCACGAGTCGCTGCGCCACGAAAGGTGGTTCGTCGATCGCGCTGATCACCAAATCGATATCGTCCAGCAGCACCGCGACATCTTCGACCGTGCTGATCCTCTGCTCATGAGCTCGCACTTTGACTTCTGAGTTCATCCCGGCCATCGCCGCGGCGGCTGCCGAGGCCTTCGAGTGTCCGATGTCAGACTCGCGGTAGAGGAACTGCCGCCCGAGGTTGCTTTCTTCTACCACGTCATGGTCAACGATTGTGATCGACTTGGGTCCGACTCCAGCTAGAAGAGTGAGGATGTTCGATCCGCCGCCGCCCAGGCCTAGTAGGAGAATGTTTGCTGCGTTGAGCTTGCACTGCGCCGCGAAACGGTCGCCGGCCAACCCGGTGAAGCGGCTGAAGAAGTTGACGTTCGCGCGGTAGCGGGCGCCGATGGAGCGCTCCTCGGTGGGAAGCGTCTCTTCCAGGAACCCCTCGTTGTCGAGCATTTCAACCCCGTCGAGGACGTCCTGCTCAGTGAGTTCTGGGAATTCGTCTCGGACTGCTGAGATCACGCTTGCAAGGGGACGACCGTCGAGCGCTGACACCAGTGCCCACAGGTGACCTTCGGGGTCCTCGAACTCGGCGGTAATCCCGAGCTGGGCCCCGATCCGGAAGACACAGTCATCGAGCCGGTAGGCCGGATAGATCGGCTTGAGGCGGGGCTGGATCGGCGTCGTGGTCACGACAACCTCCTTGTCCTTATGAGATGAGATTGGTCCAGTGTTTTGGCCGTGACCGGCTGGTATCCAGGGCGCGGAGGCCACGACAGGGCTTCGTGACCTCCGCGGCTTCTGGAGCATCAGACGACGATCCACCACACGGTCGCCTCGACCTTCTCGGCCCGGCGCACAGTCACGTTCTTCATCGCGTTTCACCTCCCTTTCGGCAAGTCGTCCGACCTGCCTGCCCGGAGACAGTCACGCCGGAAGTGGATTGGATCTACCCTGCGCCTACGGCGTAAGGTTGGCTAGATACTAGCAGGATGTATGTGGTCGGGCAAGCCCCTGTCGCATGCTGACCACAAGTTGACCGCAGGGGGAACAAGATGATCGAGGAGTGCACCCCTGGCGCGCCGCCGTGTCGGGGTCCAGCGATCGCGTCGGAGCTAATCGGGGCGCACCCCTGGCGCCAGCTCGCGATCGGCGTCCCACTCGGCCTGGTGGCTGCGTCCGTTGCGGGCGCGACCCAGCTGGTTTACACCTTCGCCTTCCAGGCTGCGCGAACCTGGGAGCGGGCGCTGGCTTTGCCGTGGCCTGGTCAACCTCTCGGCATGACGCTTCAGATCGTCGCCGCGATCGTCGTAATGCGGTTCGTCGCAAACAGGATCGCGAACCGGCCCGTTTGCGAGTTCAGCCGTGAGAAAGCTGGACGCGAATTGGCGGTCGGAGCACTCATCGGCGCCGGAGTGATTGGGGCCGCCATGCTCGCGCTCGCCGCCCTCGGTGTTTATGAGGTCGTCGGTACGGCCTTCGACCGCTCGCTATCAGTACATGATGACATATCCGGCACCCTCGCGTTGGGGCGCGGCCTGCTGTCCGGGCTGATGCTCGGCCTTGGAAGTGCTTTCGGTGAAGAGGTCGTCATGCGCGGCATCCTGCTCCGGATTCTCGCTGGCAAGTTCGGCACCCTGCCGGCGCTTACGGTCACTTCGGTCGCGTTCGGACTTCTCCATCTCGGTAATCCCCATGTATCGGTCATCGGTGCACTCGGTGTCGCCATCCAAGCAGGACTTCTCTTCGGTGTTGCCTATCTTGCGACCAGACGATTGTGGCTTGCGATCGGGATGCACGCAGCATGGAATTTCACACAAACAGCAATCTTCGATCTAAATGTCTCTGGCGTGTCAACCGAGTCGAGCTTGCTGATTGTCGTCGTTCACGGACCCGACTGGCTCTCCGGTGGCGGTATCGGGGTCGAAGGATCAATCCTCACTATCGGATTCGGTCTCAGCCTAATACCAAGGCTTATGGTAGTTTGTCAATTGCGGTCCAGTATTACATGACGGCCAAGGTTGCTTTTATTGTGCCGCGAACAGTCTTTGTGCCTGCGCCAAATGTGGATTCGGCTATTCTCAAGATGGTGCGCAGAGACCAACCTGCCGTTGCAGTAAAGGACGAGAAATTCTTTTTCAAGGTCTCCAAGGCTAGCTTTGTTCACCGTCGCAAGACGCTCTGGAACAATCTGACCAGTCATTTTGGGAAGTCAGAGGAGACTAAAGTTAAGTTAACAGCTGCTTTAGAGCAAACTGAATTGTCTCCAAGTGTTCGGGGGGAAGCCTTGACTTTGGCAGATTTTGCCCGTTTAGCAGATGCCTTGAAGAAACAAGGCTTATAAGATTTGAAAACCAGCCCTTTTTGAAAAGAGCTGGTTTTTTGAAAGAAATTTCAAGAGGTTTTCATGATTTTTCAAAAGAAAAACTCTTGTCAACTTGGACAAGAGTTCTTGTTTGATGCGGAGGAAGGGATTTGAACCCTCACACCCGTACGGGCACATGCGCCTGAAGCATGCGTGTCTGCCGTTCCACCACCTCCGCTTGCTTTTTATTATAACATATTTTTTGAAAATAACAAGCGAAAATGGTAAGTTTTGAATGTGGTAGGCACGGAGAATAGTAGTTATGAGTGGTTTTTAAAAGCTAATTGTAGAAATTAAAAGTGGCTATCAAAGTCTAAGCAGTGATTGTTTGCAAGTGTATTTTCATTTATTCGATAGCTTGCGGATAGAGGGCTTCCTGCTCTTTGGAAGTATCTTTCAGGATAAAGATGGCCCATAGCAGCGCCAAGATGAAGACAATTAGGCCTGGAATACCTCCTTCGGGACCGAATTGGCCGCCGGTAATGAAGGTACGATTAGAAGTTGTGAAGTACATCAAGGAAGATTCGCTGTCATATCCACTGACGTGGAAGCCATAGACATTTCCCATAATGAAATTCCAAGCAAAGTGGAAGCCACAAGGTCCCCAGATATTTCCACGCTTCATGGCATAGACAGCGGTGAATAATCCGAAAATAAAGAGGTGAAGGGTCGAAAGCCAAGATGCTCCGTTATTGTCCAAATGGAAATAAGAGAATAGAGCGGAAGAGACCAAAATCGCTAAGTAGGCATTTTTGTGGTAGGAGATGATTGGCACCAACCATCCGCGGATGTATATCTCCTCTGCAGCTGTTTGTAAAATATAGCCGATGAGAACTAAGACCCAAGAAACGAGGAAGGGCAGACTAAACTGAATGCGGTCAAATTTGACATCTCCTGTGATAAAGAAGACTATCAGGACGGTCGTAATCATGATGGCACCGACCAAGACACCTTTCGCGAATTCTGACAATCCATTTCCCTTGGAGAATCCCATGGTCCGTATCGGCCGCTTTTCAATGAATCGGACCCAAAGGAAGAAGGCGATAATGGTGTAGAGGAAAGACAGCAGGTCTAGAATATTCCACCAGTCAGGTATCCAACTTTGTTTATCTAAAAAGAAATCAGTTGAAGCCTTCCTAATCGGAGATATGTACTGGGTGATGTAGTAGAGGATAAAGGGAGATAGAAACCAAGGGGTTAAAAACTTCCCTTTTTTCACATTGGAAATGAGCGGATTGCTCTTTGATAGAAATGAAAGGCTCATAAATAACCTCCTTATGCCTAGCATGGAGCATCCAAGCAGTCAGAACTTACTTCTAAGGTTAGAGGAACTTCTGTGTCATAGGATGTTCCAGTAATAAAGTAGACGGACAAGAAACCTCTAAATGCTCACTCTCCTTTCTAATCGGCCTTGTCCTCTTCCTCAAATGAGGTAGTAACCATTTGCTATTCATCGTCTCTATTATAATACTTTTGGAAAGCGCTTGCAATAATATATCTTTATTTTACCAAAAAATTTTACGATAAATAATTTTCCGCCTTTACTATCAAACTGGCAAGCTAAACTCATCATTTTTTGATATAATAATTGTATCAACTTTAAAGGAGCAGTCTTGCAAGGAATAATTATCAAAGCCTTGGCTGGCTTTTATTATGTAGAGTCAGATGGGCAGGTGTATCAGACGAGAGCGCGTGGAAATTTCCGTAAAAAAGGTCAGACGCCTTATGTTGGTGACCATGTCGAATTTTCAGCGGACAAGGATTCTGAAGGCTACATTTTAAAAATCGCCGAGCGAAAAAATAGTTTGGTGCGGCCACCCATTGTCAACATTGATCAGGCAGTTGTCATTATGAGTGCCAAGGAGCCAGATTTCAATGCCAATCTCTTGGATCGTTTTCTGGTGCTTTTAGAGCATAAGCGGATCCATCCTATTATCTACATCAGCAAGTTAGACCTGCTTGAAGATGAGCAGAGCTTGGATGTCTATGTACAGGCCTATCAGGCCATCGGCTATGAGGTTGTTAAAACCACTGAGGAGTTACTGCCGCTTCTGACAGGGAAAATCACTGTTTTTATGGGTCAGACCGGTGTTGGAAAATCCACTCTGCTCAATAAAATTGCCCCAGACTTGCAGTTAGAAACAGGAGAAATCTCTGAAAGTCTGGGGCGGGGGCGTCATACGACACGGGCGGTTAGCTTTTATAACCTGAATGGCGGAAAAATTGCGGACACTCCAGGCTTTTCTTCCTTAGACTATGAAGTAGACAAGGCAGAAGGCCTGAACGCCGCCTTTCCAGAAATTGCCGAAATCAGTCGGGACTGCAAGTTCCGAACTTGTACCCATACGCATGAACCGGCTTGTGCCGTCAAACCAGCCGTAGAAGCCGAGCAAATTGCTGCTTTTCGTTTCGAAAATTACCTGCAATTTCTCAGTGAAATCGAGAATCGTCGTGAAAACTATAAAAAGACGGCTAAAAAACTTCCTAAATAAAGAAAGGAACTATCATGAAAACATTTAAAATTGCTCCCTCTGTTCTGAGTGCGGATTATGCTAATTTTGAGACTGAGTTGAAAAAGCTAGAAGCCAGTGGAGCAGAGTATGCCCATCTGGATGTCATGGATGGCCATTTTGTCCCTAATATCAGCTTTGGTGCAGGTGTCGTAGCCAGTATGCGTCCCCACAGCAAGATGGTTTTTGATTGCCATCTCATGGTGTCCAATCCTGAGCATCATATTGAGGAATTCGCTCGGGCGGGTGCGGATATTATCAGCATCCATGTGGAAGCGACACCGCATATTCATGGGGCTCTCCAGAAGATTCGTGCAGCAGGTGTCAAGCCTAGTGTCGTCATCAATCCTGGAACGCCAGTCGAAGCGATTAAAAATGTCTTGAATCTAGTGGATCAAGTTTTAGTCATGACAGTGAATCCAGGTTTTGGTGGTCAGGCATTTCTCCCCGAAACCATGGGTAAGATTCGTGAACTAGTCGCTCTGCGAGAAGCTAATCAGCTGAACTTTGATATTGAGGTTGACGGAGGGATTGATGATAAGACAATTCAGATGGCCCGCGAAGCTGGCGCCAATGTTTTCGTAGCAGGCAGCTATGTCTTCAAGGGTGATGTCAGTCATCAAGTGCAGACTTTGAGGGATGCGTTAGATGCTTAGAATTGCTCTGTTTGCTGGCGGTGATTTGACTGCGGTCAATCGAGATTTTGATCTTTTTGTCGGAGTTGATCGCGGCGCCTTTTATCTCTTAAAGCAGGGCTTGCCTCTGGGCTTAGCGGTTGGCGATTTTGATTCTGTTTCTGATGAAGAATTGCTGCGCATCAAAGGCAAGGCCAAGGAGGTCATTCAGGCTCAACCTGAAAAGGATGATACGGACTTGGAATTGGCTGTTCTGGCTTGCTTTGAGCGCTATCCAGATGCTTATCTGACGATTTTCGGCGCTTTTGGCGGTCGTCTAGACCATGCTCTGGCCAACATTTTCTTACCCAGCAACGATAAAATCGCTCCCTATATGGAGCAGCTGACTTTAGTGGATGCCCAGAATTGCATCCGCTACGTGCCCTCTGGTCGTCATGAAATTAAGCCAGTGGAAGGCATGGACTATCTGGCCTTTCTGCCGACAGAGGATGTGGCTCTGACCATTGAAGGAGCCAAATATCCTTTGAATGAAAGGAATTTTTTCTTTAAAAAAGTCTATGCTTCTAACGAATTTATAGATAGACCTGTA
>ERZ773003.1724-NODE-1724-length-11990-cov-16.340092_pt1 | contig 11990 bp, 10 predicted proteins | sample MGYA00580668_ERZ773003 | MGnify/ENA primary metagenome ERZ773003 (study PRJEB29015, sample SAMEA2738002) | human oral metagenome | biome: human oral; feature: human-associated habitat; material: dental | place: China | collected 2126 ... | reverse complement strand
GGAATATCCTAGCCATTACCTTTACCAATAAGGCAGCGCGGGAGATGAAGGAACGAGCAGCTACACTCAATCCAGCCACCCAAGATTGCTTAATCGCTACCTTCCACTCCATGTGTGTACGCATTTTGCGACGAGAAGCAGATCATATTGGCTACAACCGCAACTTCACCATTGTTGATCCGGGTGAGCAGCGAACTTTGATGAAAAGGATTCTCAAAAATCTCAATCTGGATCCTAAAAAGTGGAATGAGCGCGCCATTATAGGGACCATTTCCAATGCAAAGAATGACCTGATTGATGAGGTGGCCTATGCAAATATGGCTGGTGATATGTACACAGAGATTGTAGCCAAGTGCTACACGGCCTATCAAAAGGAATTGCGCCAGTCTGAGGCTATGGATTTTGACGACTTGATCATGCTGACCCTGCGACTTTTTGATCAAAATCCTGACGTCCTGACCTACTACCAACAACGTTACCAGTACATCCATGTGGACGAGTATCAAGATACCAACCACGCCCAGTACCAGCTGGTCAAGCTCTTGGCTTCTCGCTTTAAGAATATCTGCGTGGTCGGAGACGCTGACCAGTCTATCTATGGCTGGCGGGGAGCAGATATGCAGAATATCTTGGACTTTGAAAAGGACTATCCAGAAGCTAAGGTAGTCCTGCTTGAGGAAAATTATCGTTCTACTAAAACCATTCTTCAGGCGGCTAATGAAGTGATCCGAAACAACCGCAACCGCCGTCCTAAAAATCTCTGGACTCAAAACGAAGACGGTGAGGAAATTGTCTACTATCGGGCTAATGACGAGCAGGACGAAGCCCTCTTTGTCGCTCGGACTATTGATCAGCTGAGCCGAGAAGGATACAGTCATAAGGATTTTGCAGTTCTTTACCGGACCAATGCCCAGTCACGGACGGTGGAAGAAGCCCTGCTCAAGGCCAATATTCCCTATACTATGGTGGGCGGAACCAAATTCTACAGCCGTAAGGAAATCCGTGATATTATCGCTTATCTCAACCTCATCGCCAATCCTAGCGACAATATCAGTTATGAGCGCGTGGTCAATGAGCCTAAGCGTGGTGTCGGACCGGGAACGGTGGAGAAGATTCGGGATTTTGCGGCTAGTCAAGAAATTTCTTTGCTGGATGCGTCAGCCAATATCATGCTGTCACCAGTCAAGGGCAAGGCGGCTCAGGCAGTCTATGAGTTTGCCAATCTGATACTCGATTTGCGGGAGCGTTTGGATGACTATAGCGTGACTGAACTAGTCGAGCTTGTTCTGAAAAAAACAGGTTACTCAGCCGCTTTGGCAGCTCAAGCAACCTTGGAAAGCCAAGCTCGGATTGAAAATATCGAAGAATTCCTGTCCGTGACCAAGAAATTTGATGAAAATCCAGACAATCCTGCTGATGAGACGGGTCTGGATAAGCTCAGCCGTTTTCTCAATGACCTAGCCTTGATCGCGGACACAGATGACGGAGATCAGGAGAGTTCTGAAGTGACTCTGATGACCCTCCATGCGGCCAAGGGATTGGAATTTCCAGTCGTCTTTCTGGTTGGAATGGAGGAAAATGTCTTCCCTCTGAGCCGAGCCTCTGAAGATGAGGATGAGCTGGAAGAGGAGCGGCGTCTGGCCTATGTCGGTATCACCCGAGCAGAAAAGATTCTCTATCTGACCAATGCCAATTCCCGCCTGCTTTACGGTCGTACCAACTACAATCAGCCGACTCGTTTCTTGAGGGAAATCAGCTCAGACTTGCTGAACTATCAGGGGCTGGCTCGACCGGCAAACAGCTCTTTTAAGGTCAGTTACACCAATAGCGATACTAGTCAGTTTGGTCAGGGCATGAGTTTGGCTCAAGCCCTGCAGGAGAGGAAGCGTCAGGCAGCTCCTAGTTCGATTTCTACAGGCAGTCTGCCTTTTGGCAAGAGCAACCAGCCATCTAAGCCAGAAGTTGCTTGGGCTATCGGAGATATTGCCTATCATAAGAAATGGGGCGATGGAACAGTTTTGGCAGTCTCTGGCAACGGAAACAGTCAAGAGCTCAAGATCAATTTCCCAGAAGTCGGTTTGAAGAAAGTGCTGGCCAGCATAGCACCGATTGAGAAAAAATAATGATGAGGCAGTCGATTGAAGCCTGGATCTTTCGTCCAGAGGATGGAGAAATCTTGCTCTTAAAAGTGGAAGCTGAGAAAGTTTCCTTTTGGCAGCCTATTACTGGTGGGATTGAGAGTGGCGAGAGTCCAGAAGAGGCCTGCCTTCGTGAAATAAAAGAAGAGACCGGATTGCTCTTGCATCGTTCAAACCTGATGGAGCTTGGAAATTTCACAGTAAAGATTGATGAAAATCTGTCTATCCACAAGAATCTCTTTCTAGTTCTGACTGAACAGAAGGAAATCCAGATTTCTGATGAGCATGTGGGAGCTCAGTGGGTAGCTTTAGACAAAGTTTCATCGCAGTTGTATTGGCCCAGTAATCAGGAGACTTTTGAGATTATATCTGAGAAGCTATAAGATATAGCTTCTCTTTATTTCTTTTGATAAGGAAATTCTATTAGTCAAGCGAGGCGTTTAGTGGTAGACTTATCACATAACTATAGTGAGGTGACCTTATGACACGTGAATTTAAATTTGAAACCCTGCAGCTTCATGCCGGACAAACAGTTGACCCGACAACTAAGTCGCGGGCTTTGCCTATTTACCAAACAACTTCCTATGTGTTTGACGATACTCAGGAGGGAGAAGATCTTTTTGCCCTACGCAAACCGGGAAATATCTACACTCGGATTACCAATCCGACCCTGTCTGCTTTTGAGGAGCGGATTGCGGCTTTGGAGGGTGGAGTCGGAGCTCTAGCAACAGCTTCTGGTATGGCGGCCCTTACCTATTCCATTTTAGCCTTGGCGCATGCTAGCGATCATGTAGTGGCAGCCTCCACCATCTACGGCGGCACCTTTAATCTGCTCAAGGAAACCCTGCCTCGCTATGGCATTACCACGACCTTTGTCGATATTGAAAATCTGGCTGAAGTAGAAGCAGCCATTCAGGACAATACCAAGCTAGTTCTGATTGAAAGCTTGGGCAATCCTCTGATTAATATTCCTGACTTTGAAGCATTGGCAGAGCTGGTTCATGCTCACAGGATTCCGTTGATTTCCGACAATACCTTTGCTACGCCTTATCTGATCAATGTCTTTTCTCATGGTGTGGACATTGCGGTTCATTCTGCGACCAAGTTTATTGGCGGTCACGGAACCAGCATCGGAGGTGTGATTGTGGATAGTGGTCGTTTCGACTGGGAAGCTTCTGGCAAGTTTCCGCAGTTTGTGGACCCAGATCCAAGCTACCACGATATCAGCTATACGCGCGATGTTGGAGCGGCAGCTTTTGTCACTGCTGTCCGGACCCAGCTCTTGCGTGATACGGGCGCTGCCATGTCACCCTTCAATGCCTTTCTTTTCCTACAAGGGTTGGAAACTCTCTCTTTGCGTGTAGAGCGCCATGTGTCCAATGCAGAGAAGATTGTAGATTTCCTAGCAGGACATCCTAAGGTTGAACAGGTCAATTATCCCAAGCTTGCTGACAGTCCTTATCATGCTTTGGCAGAAAAATATTTCCCTAAAGGCGTGGGCTCAATTTTCACTTTTAATGTCAAAGGTGGGGAGAAAGAAGCTCGTAAGGTTATTGACAGCCTAGAGATTTTCTCCGACTTGGCCAATGTAGCTGATGCTAAGTCCCTGGTCGTCCATCCAGCTACGACGACTCATGGTCAGATGTCGCCAGAGGCTCAACTGGCAGCAGGCATTACACCAAATCAAATCCGACTCTCTATCGGCCTAGAAAACGTGGATGACTTGATAGAGGATTTGAGAATTGCCTTGGAATCTATTTAACAAATAATAGCTATAATTTAGAATATTTAGAAATTGAATTTTTAAATATTCTATTTTTTTTGAATATAATGATTTTTTGTGAGATAATGTCAGTATATTTTAATTAGTGAGGGTTGATTTAAATGAGACATAAAATTTTAGTTACAGGTGGGGCCGGTTTTATAGGTACTCATACTGTTATTGAACTAGTTAATGCTGGTCATGAAGTAGTAGTAGTTGATAATTTAATCAATAGCAACAAAAAAAGTATTGAAATTGTTGAAAAAATTGTTGGGCAAAACATTCCATTTTATATAGCAGATGTCTGTGATGAGGAAAAACTGTTTGAAATTTTTACGAAAGAAAAACCTACGGGGGTCATTCATTTTGCTGCATTAAAGGCAGTAGGGGAATCTACGCAAATACCTCTTGCGTATTATAAGAATAATATCACAGGTGTTTTGACGCTTTTAAAAGTGATGGAAGAGGTTAATTGTAAAAACATTATTTTTAGCTCTTCAGCAACTGTGTATGGGGATCCTCACACAGTTCCAATTTTAGAAGATTTTCCACTTTCAGTTACAAATCCATATGGCCGAACAAAATTAATGACAGAAGAAATTTTGACAGATATTTATAAAGCCGATATGAGTTGGAATGTGGTGATTCTTCGTTATTTTAACCCTATTGGTGCACATGAAAGCGGAGATTTAGGGGAAAATCCGAATGGAATCCCTAATAACCTTCTTCCTTATGTAACTCAAGTTGCGGTAGGAAAATTGACATCAGTACGAGTATTCGGTAATGACTATCCTACAGTTGATGGAACAGGCGTTAGAGATTATATTCATGTTGTAGATTTGGCAAGAGGGCATGTTGCTGCGCTTCAGAAGCTAGAAGGTAAGTCTGGACTGAATATTTATAATCTCGGAACAGGAAAAGGTTACTCTGTTCTAGAAATTATAAAAAATATGGAAAAAGCAGTTGGAAAGAAAATTCCGTATGAGATTACAGAACGGCGTGCGGGAGATATAGCTTCTTGCTATGCAGATTCAAAAAAAGCTAAAGATGAACTAGGATGGGAAGCTAAGTTTGATATTGAACGAATGTGTCAAGATGCTTGGCGTTGGCAGAGTAAGCATCCGAATGGTTTTGATGACTAGGGTGTTTTAAGTGAAAATCTAGTTTCTTCTATATTGACAGATAAATGCGAATAAATTCTCGGAATTAGTGAACACTAATCTGAGTTTATTCGTATTTTTATCTTATTTTGGCTTATAAAAGTTAGATATAAAGAAATCTCAGTCTTTGAGTATTCTAAATTGTTTTATGCTTGAGCCTACTATAATCATTTACACAGTAGAAAATGAGGCATATATATTGTATAATAGGAGTAAACTATTTTAAGGAGAGATCAAATCAGTGAAATCTTCAGATTTGTTAATTATTATTCCAGCCTATAATGAGGAAGCATCAATTGTTAGTGTTGTAGATAATATTATTCAAAATTATTCTCAATATGACTATGTTATTATTAATGACGGTTCAAAAGATCAAACATCAGTAATTTCTCATGCTAAAGGCTATAATATTGTTGATTTACCAGTAAATTTGGGGTTGGCAGGAGCTTTTCAGACGGGGCTTCGATATGCTTATGAAAAAGGATATAAAAAAGCAGTGCAGTTTGATGCCGATGGCCAACACTTACCTGAATATATATCTGTTTTAGAAGAAATGATTGATTCGGGGTATGAAATGGTGATTGGTTCTCGTTTTGTTACAGAAAAACGAGAAAATTCTCTCAGAATGTTAGGGAATACGTTGATTAGCGGAGCAATTAAATTAACAACAGGTAAAACGATTAATGATCCTACATCAGGGATGCGGATGTTTTCTGAGAATTTGATCAAAGAATTTGCACTTAATATCAATTATGGGCCAGAACCAGATACAGTTTCCTATTTAATTCGTCATGGAGTAAAGGTCGCAGAAGCTCAGGTACGGATGGAAGAGCGTCAAGCAGGTGAAAGTTATCTGACGCTTTCGCGCTCTATTCAGTATATGACACATATGTTTGCATCTATTTTGATTATCCAAAACTTTAGAAAGAGAGGCTAAAAGAATGACGATTTGGTTTCAAGTTGTATTAACGGTTGTATCTATTTTGACATGTAGTTTCATTTTACGTAGTATCAGAAAATCACAAGTTCAAATTAATGATGCCTTATTTTGGATATTTTTCTCAATAGTTTTATTAGTCTTCAGTATTTTCCCAAAATTAGCAGAAAAAATTGCGAATGCTTTAGGAATAGTTTCAGCCGTTAACTTTATCTTTTTATTTATCATTTTTTTATTGTTGATTAATCAGTTTCAACTAACTTTAAAGTTATCAAAATTAGATACAAAGTTTAAAAATCTAGTACAGATAATTGCATTGAGGAATAAAGATGAAGATACGAACTAATCCCTCGGATAAAGAAATATATTTTTGGAATTTGTTGGGAAATCTAGCAGCATCTGGGGTATCAGTATTATATCTTTTAATTATCACAAGATTGAGTTCTGCTAAAGTAGCAGATCAATTTAGCCTAGCTAATTCCATCGGAACACTGTGGATAGTTATCGGTTTATTTCAAGTTCGGAATTATCAAGGAACAGATGTAAAGCAGCGGCATACTTTTATAGGTTATTTTCAGACGCGCATCCTCACAATTACGATAATGATACTTACCTTGTTTCCATATTTATATATAATTGGTGAAGGCCGTTATTCATTAGAGACTCTTCTATTGACTTTTCTTATGATTCTTTATCGTATGTGGGATGCAGTATCAGATCTATTTCAAGGATTGTTTCAGCAAAGAGAGCGTATGGACATTGCTGGTAAAACAATGTTTGTTCGATATTCTACGAGTGTTTTAGTATTACTAATAACGTTGCTATTATCAGAGTCTGTTCTGATTGCTTTGCTTTCTTTAGTTCTGTGGAATGGGCTACTCATTTTTTCCTACGAGATGCGTTTTGTAGCATATTTCGAAAAAATTCAAGTCCGAGAATTGTTGTCTACTCGCTATAAAAAAGATATAAAGGATATATTGTTAGCTTGTTGGCCACTATTTGTAAATGGATTTATTTTGTTATATATTTTAAATGAGCCTAAAATAATCATTGAAAAAGGTCTTAATCAGGGCTTTTTACAAACTGGAATGCAACGTGATTTTAATATTCTGTTTATGCCTGTGTTCTTTATGAGTCTTATTATTTTAATTGTTAGACCCCTTATTACAAAATTAGCCATTTTATGGAATAAAAAAGAATATAAAGAATTCTCGTTAATTATAAAAAGATTATTAGGGTTTCTATCTTTAGGCGGTTTGTTCGTCACATTTATAGCTTATTTATTCGGTGTGCCTGTACTTAGTCTAATATTTGGAGTGGATTTAAACAAATATGTACTTCCTTTTACTATTCTGATATTCTCAGGAGTTTTATATGCTTTAGCAATTGTTTTTGAGAATATTTTAACGATTATACGGAAACAGCATCTTTTAGTTGGCTTGTATATTATTCTTTTGATACTTACTAAATTGATCACAGAACCATTTATTTATCAGAAAGGTATGCTTGGTGCCGCAATTAGTTTTTTTATTGTTATGTTAGTTTATTTATTTGGAATTACAAGCATTTATTTTTTAGCAAGTAGAGATAAAGGAAGTAAAAATGAAATATGATTTAACGGTGATTATTCCTATTTATAACACTGAAAAATATTTGAGAAGGTGTTTAGATAGTATCGTCCATCAGGAGGAAATAGAAAAGTGTTCATTGCGAGTACTCTGTATCAATGATGGCAGTACTGATAATTCAGAAAATATTATTAGAGAATATGTTGAAAAATATCCATTTATTGAATTGTTTTCAAAAGAGAATGGCGGGGTATCAGATGCTAGAAACTATGGTCTTGAACAGATCAAGTCTAGTGATTATATAACATTTATTGATCCAGATGATAGTATATATAAAAACTATTTAAAGGAGTTTATGCTTGCTAAAGGAAAGGATGTTATTTATTTTGATATTGATCTGTTTGATAACACTGAAAAAATAATAAAACATTTAAAAGTTAATCCTTTCTATGATTCTACTGCTACTACAAACAATATTCGTCTTTTTATGCTTACTAAGCATGCATCGTGGACTAGAATTTACAAAAGCTCTCTTATCAAGTCGTATCGTTTCCCAAGGGGAAAGATTTATGAAGATATCGCCCTTATGCCTTTTGTTACTTCAAAATGTTCAGATGTTTCATATATACAAAAATATTTATATAAATATACGGTGAACACTTCCAATTCCATAATGAATTCAAGTAAGTCTAATATTTTTGATATTTATGATGCTTTAGAATATCTTTTCTCTTTATTTGGTGATGAATTTGAAATGTATAGGGAAGAATTACAATATCTAGCTTTGGAGCATTTATGTGTAGGGCATACTTATCGTTTGTTAAAATACCCTCAGGCAACGAAACAAGATTTCAAAGACATCATTTTATTTATGGAAAAATATTTTGGAAAAAATTGGGAAAGAAATAAATACATTAAACAAGGAGTTCAAAAAGTAAATATAAATTCTACATTAGCATATGTGGTTCCATTATTTTTGAAAATTTTGAAATATAGATGTTTTAGTTTATTAATGGTTATGAAACATAAAGTCAGTTAAAGATAAAAGGATGAGTAGATATATGTTTGATGGATATTTTAAATACTTCCTTCATTTTGCACAACAATATTGCTTAGCGATAGCTGTTAATGTAAAAAAAAGATGGAAATATTTGTTGCTATTATGGCTCATGGTTTTAGCTATATATGTTTATCTAGGTGGCTCAATTATTTTTATACCTAAAACATTATTAATCATAACGGGGCTAATTGGTAGTTTAGCTGTTTGTGTAGATGGGAAAATACATAATAAAGTATGTACAATGATTGTCTTGATGGGGAGCATCTTTGTTTTCATAACTCCAGTTTTGGACGCTCCAGATGAGAATGCTCACTATTCGCGGGCTTTGTATATATCTGAAGGACATCTTTATTTACCTAGTAAACCAAAGGAATTTCAGGTTTCTAAAGATGTGGTTATAGCGGATAAAGTTATGAAAACACCTCTAATAAAATCGGGATTAGATAAGGTGCGAACATCATCAGATAAAGCCTATTATCCGCAATTTGTTGCGACGAATGCTTCCTCTTTTGTTCCATACTTACCTCAAGTAGTAGGTATTTTAATAGCAAAAATTCTGGGACTAAGTGTATTTGCATCTATAGTCTTGGGAAGACTCTCTAACTTAATTGTGTATTCATTATTGGTAAGATTGGCTATAAAAAAATCTAACGGAAAAGAATTATTATTCTCTACAATAGCCATGATACCGATGGCGGTTTATTTAGCTTCGTCTTTTAGTACTGATGGAATGGCGAATGGTTTAACTTTCTTACTGTTGGGAATATTTTGTAGTTTGGTAGGTCAGAATAAAGTGGATATGAAAGATATTTGTATTTTTGCATCTCTATGTTTATTAATGGCAACTATAAAACTTCCTTATGTCTTGCTTGTTGTCTTATTATTATTCATTCCTAAAAATAAATTTAAAAGCCGTCATACATACTTGTATATATTTACTGCAATTGTTTTCGTTGCAATAATTAGTTTCCTATGGTTACGTTTATCTAGTGGAATTAATATAACTCAGGTAAATGATGTTGCGAATCCAGTTGAAAAATTAAAGTACACTTTCGCCCACTTAAAAACATTTTCGCTATTTTCTTTCAAAGAGATAATTAATTTAATTCCAAATCTACTCCCGTCCCTATTTACATTTGGTTGGTTAAGCTATGGTTTAGGAAATCTTATGTGGTTTTATCTTCCTTTTATTGCTTGTATCATATTTATGATTCCGCAATATAATCCATTACCTACTTTTAGTAAGTTTGGAACATTGTTAGTAGGTTTCGGTATAACATTGGGAATTTTGATGACAGCCTATCTGATGTGGGGAAAAGTAACGGAAATGAGTTTTAATGGCATTCAAGGACGATATTTTATTGGAGTCATACTTTCAATGGGATTAGCATTAAATGTTTCGCACTTCTATGTTCCTACACCTGTCGTCTTGACTAATGAGGAAGAAGAGGAGAGGGATAGTCTCGTATTATTCATTGCGTTGTTATTTATTGTTATGTCAATAGTATTGACAATTTTAGAATATTATGGTGTCAAAGCCTAGTTAAGGAGTTATAAATGAAGAAAGTTTATATTTTTATTGCTGTATTGCTATCTATGGTGTTTATAAACGTTTTGTCAGTAAGTGCAAACGATGGTGGAGTAGAAATGTATAGAATGTATAATCCAAATAGTGGAGAACATTTTTATACAGCAAGTTGGAATGAAAAAGAGATGCTAGTAGGTGTAGGGTGGCACTATGAGGGAATCGGTTGGATTGCTCCTCTGGAAGGTCAAGATGTTTACAGAATGTACAATCCAAATGCGGGTGATCATCACTATACTCTGAATGCAAATGAACGAGATTTCTTAATACGAGCTGGTTGGAGATATGAAGGAGTTTCATGGAAATCTTCAGGTCAGCATCCGTTGTATAGATTATATAATCCTAATGCAAAAGCTGGTAGTCATCATTATACTTTATCTGAAGGAGAGAAGGACTATTTGGTTCAAGTAGGATGGCGTTATGAAGGAATAAGTTGGAATGCTATCGGGCTGGGCAAACCAGCTTCTCATTCATCTAATAACTCTTCTGTAGAAAATCACTCAGGTACAATATCTGAAAGTGGAATTTATCCTAATTGTGAAGCTGCTAGGAGAGCAGGAGTTACCCCTATTTATCGTGGGCAACCAGGCTATAGTAGCAAGTTAGATAAAGACGGAGATGGAGTAGCGTGCGAAAAATGAGATAATTTATTGTCTATGCGTGTAGGAAAGGAAGAATATGACAATTTCAGTGATTGTTCCGTGCTTCAATGAAGAAGAGTCTATTCCTCTGTTTCATGAAGCCATGGAAGCGGTGAAATATCAAATCCGTGACCAGTTTGAATATATTTTTGTCAATGACGGATCAACGGACCGGACCTTGGCTGTTTTGCGTGAGTTCAGCAGTCGCTGTCCTGACGTGCACTATCTGTCCTTTTCTCGTAATTTCGGAAAAGAAGCTGCCCTCTATGCTGGTTTGCAAGAGGCGAGCGGGGAATTTGTGACGGTCATGGATGTAGATTTGCAGGATCCGCCCGAGCTCCTGATTGAGATGAAGACCATGCTGGACACGAATCCAGAGCTGGACTGTGTGGGGACCCGTCGGACTACTCGTGAGGGAGAGCCGCCAATCCGAAGCTTTTTTGCCAATTTGTTTTATAAGCTGATTAACAAGATTAGTCAGGTCGAGATGGTAGATGGTGCGCGGGACTTCCGACTGATGCGCCGCCAGATGGTAGCAGCCATTCTGGAAGTTTCAGAGTACAATCGCTTCTCCAAGGGGATTTTTGCCTGGGTTGGCTTCAATACCGAATACTTGGAATACAAAAATGTCGAACGAGTGGCTGGCAAGACTTCATGGAATTTCTGGTCTCTTTTCAACTATTCTTTGGAAGGTATTGTCAATTTCTCTGATGCGCCTCTCAACATTGCCTTTTTTGGGGGTATTCTGTCTTGGATTTTAGCTTTTATCCTGATGGCGGTGATTATTATTCGTACCTTGGTTTTTGGTGATCCGACATCTGGCTGGCCGTCCCTTATGACCGTCATTCTCCTTATCGGAGGCTTCCAGCTGCTGACCATCGGTATCCTGGGCAAATACATCGGCAAAATCTTTATGGAAACCAAGCATCGCCCAATCTATGTGATTAAAGAGAAGAGTAAGTGAGCTTTTGAGAGAGTTTTTAGGACTTGAGTAGCTCATATTAGCTGAGGAGAGATTGTGAAAAATAAAAAAATTAATATTGTCTTATGCTTATCTTCGTTTATTTATGCGATACAGTTTTATATCAATAATAAAATCACCCCAGTAGGAGACCAAACAGCATTTTTAGAATATGCTA
>ERZ773003.1719-NODE-1719-length-12006-cov-5.947034_pt1 | contig 12006 bp, 12 predicted proteins | sample MGYA00580668_ERZ773003 | MGnify/ENA primary metagenome ERZ773003 (study PRJEB29015, sample SAMEA2738002) | human oral metagenome | biome: human oral; feature: human-associated habitat; material: dental | place: China | collected 2126 ... | reverse complement strand
TGGTGTTTCAGAATTATAATCTGATCGATTATCTGACGCCGCTGGAAAACTTGAAGCTGGTTAATCCTAAAGCCACTAACGAAACGTTGCATGCCATGGGCTTGGACAACGATCACATTCACCGCAACGTCATGAAGCTTTCTGGCGGTCAGCAACAGCGCGTGGCGATCGGGCGAGCTCTCGTCTCGCATGCACCGATCATCTTAGCGGACGAGCCGACCGGCAACCTGGACGAAACTACCGCCGCTGATATCATCACTATCCTGCGCCGGGCTGCTCATGAAAACGACAAATGCGTCATCGTCGTCACCCATAGCAAGCAGCTGGCTAAAGAGGCGGATGTGGTGTTGACGCTGAAAAATAAGTTACTCCAAGGGGGCAAGGAAGATAAAAAATCAGCCCGCAAGAAAGCTTAGTCGTGATAAGTTCTATGATGTATTGGTTGTAGTATGCTGCATGTTAGCGAAATGGTGCGAGGCCAAAGCATCCTTAGCTCACGACTGCTTCTTCATATACCTCGCGGTCTCCTCCCAGAGTGGGTTATCCTTGTATGGCACGCCATCGTGTGCCCAGTACCACCAAAAGTACCCGCCAACGTAGCGTGGGGTATACTGCGGCATAGCATAATAATGCCGAAATAGCTGCAATTTGTGTGCCATCGGGGCATGCTCGCTGGGTGTGCCGCACTCGCCAATGCCAAGCTTGGCCTCTGGGAAGAGCGTCTCAAGCTCAGCAAAGACCCGCCGCCAGTTGGGCTGGTAGCCATTGTTGTCATCGTCGTAGTAGCTGACGAGGACATAATCGACGCCCTGCTTCAGATCATCAGGTAGGTATGTTTGTAGCCAGTCTTTCATGCTGAGTGTGCTCCCGCCTGGCGGGAAGTAGTAGGGAACAAGCGCCGCCGCGGCATGCTTATCCTTAATATATCGGTAAGCACTGGTCACCTTCGCGGCGGTAAGGCGCGGGTCTTCTTGGATCCACTCTTGGCCATTTATTTCATTGCCAATCTCCCATATCGCTACATAGTGAGATAAATACTGGTAAGACTCAGCAAAGCGCTGCTGGTAGCGCTCAGTGCTGTAGCTGTGCATATCAGAAGAATCAACGGGCTGGGCCATGATATCGGCCACGCGATGAATCGCCTTGAATAGCCCACGGTAACGCTGCGGTGATCTATCCTTAGACATAACGATCCGCACTGTTGGCCGAGCAGGCAGACGCTGAAGGGCCTCCACGATATCAGCAAGCCTTGCCGTACCCTCCCAGCTGTCGTCGATGGTTAGGCCATAGAGCATGCGTGACGGAGAGGTGTGCTGAGGATGTGGATGATTCGTGCCGCTCTGTGGGGTGGAGTTTGGTGCTGGTGCGAGAGTGCGCAGCAGCGCGTACATTAGCAAACAAAGCAATAGAATAAGACCAGCAATATGAACGTACTTTGGCATATAATAAGCTCCTTACAAGGTAGTATATCAAGGCGCAGTTTTATATCAAAAAAGGCGAATTTCGAAATTCGCCTGGTTTACCCTGTTTTTTCCCTGTTAGCATCGGTTCTCTTTTCTCTTCTTTTATATATTTATATATAATAGGAGAGAAATCGATATGGTTGGATATATGGAGATAGAGAGATAGATAAAGATAAGAGGATAGAGGATAGATAAGTAAAGAAAGATATAGATAAGGAGATAAATAGATATAAAGATAAGTAAATAAAGATAAAGATAGAGATAGAGATAGATAAGTAGAAATAAGTAGAGGAATATAGAGAAAGAGATGTATAGATATATAGAGATATAGAGATGGGTATAGAAATAGATAGAGAAATATGAGAGAAAGAGAGATGAGTTATAAAGATATACATAGAGAATAGATATAGTATCGAGATATATTGGTATGTATATATAGAAATATGCTTATTACAGTGTATCTACGGTGAGCAGTATGAGGAAGGAGTAAAATGCTCAGCTTCAGGTGTTACCTACTTGACTCATGCAAAAAGATATGAATAGTTTTTATAATGGAGGTGTTTTTTGCATAGATATTGGATAAAATTAAAATAGACTACGTCCCAAACACGCAAAATCGTACTGCATCGACCATCGTATGAGCTCCGATTGCAGAGCTCAGATCACGTTTTCGTTGCATAATAGCAAACGGCAATCCAAACAACAGTGCCAACACCACGATGCTGCTCAATGTAAAATTCGTTGCGTCAAAATGTATCAAGACGTGTGGTAATACCATGATGACATAGCACAAAAAATTATCGAATCTTGATAACGCCCCATCCTTGATGTAATAAACGCTCAGCGCAAAAAAGAAGAAACGAAAAATGATCTCCTCTGACACGCCGGCTTTGATTGCGCGCAGGAACCACTCGGGTTCGATCGAAATATTAAATTCCATGGCAGATCTTGCCAAGAGGATGTTGATAACTGCTAGCGTCGCTCCTGCGATTGTCGCGATGCCGACCGTTTTCATTATCTCTTTTATGTTGGCGGCCTTGAACAAGAGGATCTTGTTTTTGCTTGTCTTAAGGACGCTGGCGCCTCCGATGTACGCAACAATAGAACATATCCCCATGACAGCATGGGACGGCATAACTAAACAGCCCAGGGCAACCCCTGCAAAAATATCATGCTTGGATGTATTTTTATTTTTTATAATAAAGAGGAGCGCTAGCGACAGCACGACTACAAACCACAATGCCTTCAGTCTCTCCGGGTTGAGCAAGGTTACAAGCCAGAGAGATATAAATGCTATGTTGATAGTTAGTAGTTTTAGTGTTTGATACTGGCTGGATTTCGATTGCATATTATGATATTTCTTGCGCGGTTTTCGCTACTGTAATCAATATACCACCGATATCATAATATTGCCAAATTTCATACTTGACACATTACACTGGCAGAATATTATTCAGTTCGATAAAATGCTAATAGTAAGTTTTGTGTACTATCCTGTTATCGTATAGATTTTGAAATCAAAGAGTCTATCGATGGCTCGCCTATCGGGAACTTGACTTCCCTAGATTTTGTAGACTGACCGTTTTACAGTAGGGAGGAAGGGAGTAATAATGATGAGTCTCGAAGAAACCGTGCACGATGCACAGATAAAAATATTGCGAGAATTGCTATTCTTGCCGACTGCTCATTTCGCTGCGTTGCAGCGAGCCACTGGGCTTGATAGCGACCATGTCAAATTTCATATCAAACGACTCGTGGCGTTGGGCTACGTGACGAAAACAGCTGATGGCTACATGCTTTCGATCAAAGGTAAAGAATACGCCAATAAGCTAGACACTGATGCTGGTGTGATTGAGCGTCAACCAAAGGTGGCTGTATTACTTGTTATTGAGCGCCAGCACCATAATGAGAAGCAATACCTTCTGCAGCAGCGACTCAAGCATCCATACTATGGTTTTTGGGGTGCGCCAACTGGCAAAGTACGTTGGGCAGAGTCTGTTGTTGAAGCGGCAGCACGTGAGCTTGCTGAAGAGACAGGACTGCGCGGTACTTTTGTACACCGCGGTGTCTATCACGAGCGGGTTCGTCACAGTCAAACAAATGAAATCGTTGAGGACAAACTATTTCATCTGATGTTTTGCGATGCCGTCTCGGGCACGATGGTCAAAGAATTTGAAGGCGGCAAAAATGCTTGGCGCACGCGTGAAGAGATGGAGGGCGAGCCAAAGAAGTATAAGAGCTTCATGCGCGAAATGGCGGCATGTATTGATGGACACGGTGAACTAACAGAAGTGATATATGAATATGGCGCGACGGAATTTTGAACCACCTCGGGCGGTGCTTTGCGGTTCATACACGCGTGACAGAGACGGACTTTTCCGGGTATATGATGAGCTTGTTGTAACTGGCTGCCAAGTTTTATCGCCACGACAGATACAGTTTGATGACGACCCAGCATTTGTGCGAAACGCTGCCGAGCAAGGTATGTCGCCACTAGAAATCGAAACAGAGCATTTATTAGCAATTTGTCAAGCAAATTTTGTGATGCTTCATGCTCCAGATGGCTATATTGGACTAAGCGCAGCAATGGAAATTGGCTTTGCTACGGCCCAAGAATGTCCAGTTTTTTCACGCACTGCACCACAGGATATTGCCTTACGCGGATTGGTGAAAGTTGTTCCAAGCGTATATGACGCCCTGCATGCAGCGCATCTCCGATAAATGAGTCAGGGGCAATGCGTACATAATAAGAACGTATATCATGTTTATGTCACATCAGTAATAAAGTGGTATAATCATACGCATGAAGAAGCATATGATATATAACCATATTCCTGATTTTTGTCTCTTCGGCTTCGGCTTTGCTGCTTTAGCAGTAGCGTGGACGTGGCCAGGGACAGTAGTGATTGCCAGCGAATGGTGGCTGGTAGGTGCTGCTTGCATTGTTGTGGCTGTGTTTATAATGCATGCAACGATGCGCGCTTTGCGCCGAGCTGCAACCTCAACCAACCCGCTTGATGAGCCAAGCGAGCTGCTCACCACGGGGCCGTTCAATTTCTCGCGCAATCCACTTTATCTTGCATATATCTTAGCGGTACTTGGTTGCGCGTTGGTGAGCGGCTCATGGCTGGCGCTGCTGTGCCCAGTGGTGTGCTTTGGCGTGCTAAACTGGCTCATTATTCCGATCGAAGAGCACACCATCCATCACGTCTTTGACGAGCGTTACGAGTGGTACTGCCGACGGGTGCGGCGCTGGCTTGTAGTGCCTATGGCGTGCAAGCACATGAAACCTATGCGCTTTATGACAATACGGCGAGCGGCTCGGCCATATGTTTTTGCAGCGATATCTGGCATTGTTGTGGCAGGAACGGCTTTTGCCCCACATTGGCTTCTGCAGCTACCAGTATTTTTTGCATTAGCATTGCTATTTATAGCAGTGCGACGACTGTCGGGCATCCATCTTTATGGCGTTGGTGCTTGTTTCATGCTGGCATGGCTCTTACCAACGACCTATTGGTATTACTACTTTATGTCGCCCGGCGTGGCATTTGGTGCAAGTGTTGGATGGGCGCTTTTGCAGGCTAATCTATTTTGGATTATAGCTCTGCGTCGGTATATTCGGACATACGGTGCTGTAGTGCTCTTTGTTATTGCATGGTGTACATTGACGTATATACGAACTCATGCACCAGTGGTAGAGGATTGGTGGATTCCTCATCTTGGCTATAGCGTGTGGCGTAATAGCAGTATCACTGCGTGGAGTGCCTATGGCGGCGAAGCAGTGCTCGAAGCGATTGTATTACTTTGCGGCGTGAGTATAGCGTGGCTAATAGTGCATGCTCGTATGAGCGTATGGATACGTATGAGCTGCGGGCTTGTTGTACTCGTGGCGATAGCAAATAGTATTGCTGTGCATATGCCAGCCAAGCCACTCCCTCCAGTGATTGCACTCCAAAAGATGACACGTGGCGGCGTTGATATACCCGCTACTAAGGCTGATGTGGATGACCTCATACATCTGACAAAGCGCGCAATTGCACAGTACCAATATCCTCATGCGACAATCGTCTGGCCAGAAAATTCTATCCCACCTGCGCTGCACACAACAATTGCAGCCTTTGCACAAAGAGAATCGATCAACATCGTCTACCACACAACAGAAAAAGACGATACGAGAATATACAAAAAAGTCGCACTGGTAGATCAGTCTGGTCGCAGTATACTAACAAATTACAAAGCGCATCTTGCGCCAGATGAATCAATTGGTACAGCGCGTTATTCACGCGTAATTGCTACGCATAATGCTACGAAAGTTACGGCATATGTTTGCTATGACATACACTACCCAGATATTGTTGAGCGGCTCAAGGGGAGTGACGTTGCCTATATTCCACTGGATGATGCTGAGTATGGCTATCTGCAAAAGCAATTTCACGCAGCAGATAGTGTTATTCATGCTAGGCAGGCACAAACAGCCGTTGTTTTGGCGGGTACAGATGGGCCAACCATGATTATTAATAGCAACGGTATCATCGTTGATCGCCTGACGGGGAATGCTGCTGGATTTGTTGGATATAGCAAATAAGAGCAGGTGCTTTGCGCGGCGTACAATAGCTTGAAGTGAGCTGCGTATCTTTCTTACTGGGTAAACAATCGCTACATTTGCGCTCATCGTCTTAGCGGGGACAGTCACTGCTTGTCGTTATCATGGTGCACGTCGTGTGGTTGCTTGTCAGTCAGGGGCTATTTTTTGGCCTTGTCATCGCGATTATGTGCGATAGACACCAGCCCCTCATAGCCTGGTTCGAGCGGGTGCGAGCCCGATACAGCACGCTGATTCGCTCAAGTATTACAGTGGTCATCGTACTGTGCGGGCTTATCTTGCTTGCCGATATGGCGACCTTCTTGCTGGGTGGCCACTGGCTGCTGCCTGAGTAGTGGGCAGTAACTATCACCCAGCAACATGACACTCGCCGTGTATTCTTGTATAATAGCACTATGCACACACCCCACCACACTACAGCACAATCAATGCGCTACGCGCTGCTCCTTCGCGGTATTAATGTTGGCGGCAGGCATAAGGTAAGTATGGATCGCCTGAAGGCGGACTTGATGGAGCTGGGCTTTCGCAGCGTTGTCTCGTATATCAATAGTGGCAATCTGTTTTTTGACAGCAGCGAGCCGGAGGAGGTGATCCAGCGCACATTGGCGCGCTATTTTGACGCGACCTATGACTTCCCAGTGCCGTTTATCATCATCAGTGCTGCCACGCTCCGGCAAGAGGTAGCTCAGTTACCCAGCTGGTGGCAGGACGACATGGCCTACCGACGGGATGCGCTGTTCTACTTGCCAGAGGCGGACAAGGCAGCTATCGAGGCAGAAACGGCTACTTGGGCGAACGATCGTGAGCAGCTCTATTTTGGGCGTACGGCGTTCTTCTATTGCAATACAATCAGGCCGATTATCTCACATCAAACTATCATAAAAAGCTGCTCAAAGCCCGGTTTTATAAGCAGCTCACAATCCGTAATGGCAAAACCTTCCAGAAGATAATCGAGCTAACGGTGGGGGACTAGTGGATATTGGCATTTGCTACAATTGAGCCAACTGCACAACTTCGCTATACTAAAGATATGACAAATGCGCAATCACAGCCGCTCCTCTACGAGCACATTTGTACCGACCCAATGAACGCTGATTTTGCAGCACGGGGTTGGCCGCCGGTGTATAGCGCCTCGGCCAGCTCGCGTATCATCATTGTTGGCCAGGCACCGGGCCGTATTGCTCAGGAGACGGGAGTGCCGTGGAATGATGCCAGTGGCCGCCTCTTGCGGCAGTGGCTTGGCGTGAGCGATGAGCAGTTTTACAACCCCGATCTCTTTGCGCTCATCCCAATGGATTTTTACTATCCTGGCAAGGGTGCGCATGGCGACTTGCCACCACGCAAAGAGTTTGCCAAGAAATGGCACCCGCGCCTTCGCGCTCAGATGCCAGCAGTACGCTTGACGATTCTGGTTGGTACCTATGCGCAGAAATACTACCTTGCTGGCCAGGCAGAGAAAAACTTAACAGAAACGGTGGCGCATTTTGCGCACTATTTGCCAGAGTATTTTCCACTGGTGCACCCCTCGCCGCTGACTGCTCGCTGGCGAGCACGTAACCCATGGTTTGAGACAGAGGTTGTGCCGGTGCTGCGTCAGAGAGTTTGCCAAGCTTTAGAATAATTATGAGGGTGTAGTGAGTACTGCCGGGTAACGGCTTGGCCTTATTTCGTATCCACATAGAACATACCATGGATATGATTCGAACAAGATAAAAACTAATACGACAGAGTCGTACAATAGTATGCAAAACACTTCTCACACCCACAAAAGTATGGTATAACCAAGTGTATGAGACGATCCCCAGAAACAACCCTAGACAATTCGTATTTCACATTAGTTGCAGCAGACTTTCACAATCGGATGGAAGATGTGGGAGATGCTCCCTATACTGTGGTTGGTGGGCTTGGTCTACACGCAGTCACTCATGCCGAGGAGATCGATTGGGATGATCGTGTGGTACGGATTGGTAATATCTACCTGCCGCGGCGGCGTGAGAATAATGGCACGGTACGGGATCTCGACACATTAGTGCATACGACAGATACAGTAGCAGCATATCGAGATGAGATGGAAGATGCGCTAGGTGGATTACTTGTCCCTTCGGCATTTGGCCTTAGGCCATATGGCACTCCACTAATGAATACACTCAAAGGTTTGAGCCACTTCACTGGTGATCGCTACCTCAAAGAGGGTAACGGGGGTGAAAAGGAACTTTACTGGCGTCTTGCTGGCAGCGAAACGAAGATTCCACTTGAAAGCCTTGACCCTTGGCGTATTGAGCAAGACGGTGAAACAGTTTGTAATATCCTTGGCCTCGTTGCTCAGCTTGGTGCGTATATGAATCGATCGATTACTGGTGTGCGCAAAAAGGACGAAAGGAAACTAACAGGGCTCGAGAACGTTGTCATGCCGAACGGCAAGATCAGCGACATCCCAAAGGAATATCGCGAGCAATTTTTTGCCTTTGCTGAGCAAGCAGAGAAGGTCAAACAGGCGCGACAGAAACTTGGCTTGACTGCGCTCAAAGCACATCTTTTGGCAGATCTCGAAACGAGAGACTGGGCTGTTAAGCTTGCTCAAGGCGAGCACGATCGTTTGTTCCGGCCATTTACTGGCAAGCAGTAGCTTCGCGCTATAATAGGAAGTATGAACGCCGCCCTCCATGCCAAGCTCGCAACACTGCCTCGCAGCCCGGGGGTGTACTTTCATAAGTCGGCTAGCGGGGAGGTGATTTATGTCGGCAAGGCGGCGGTGCTGCGCAACCGGGTGCGGCAGTATTTTCAGGATTCGCGCGGGCGGGATAACAAGACCATGGCGCTGGTGGCGGAGATCCACGATACGGACTGGATCGAGACCGAAAGCGAGGTGGACGCCCTCTTTCTCGAAAGCGAGATGATCAAGCGCTACATGCCGCGCTACAATGTGCTGCTGCGTGATGATAAATCGCAGACCTTCGTGCGGATCGACATGAAGAGCCAGTGGCCAGTGGTGAGCTTGACGCGCAACCCAGCGGATGATGGCGCTGACTACTACGGCCCCTTCTACAATGGCTTTGCGCTCAAAAAAGCCCTGCGCCACCTGCGGCCAATCTTCCCGTACCTAACGCGCGAGCGCCGGCCTGGGCAGTCAAAGCTAGATGAGGATTTGGGCCTGAGCCCTAAAGTTAGCGACGGGCCGCAGGCCTACAAAGCCAACCTGCGCACGCTGATAAGCTACATCAAAGGCAACCGCAAAGCCATCGCTGCCGAGCTTGAGCGCGATATGAAGACGGCCGCGGGGCTACACGAATTTGAGCGAGCCGCCCAGCTGCGCAACAAGCTGCGCGCCATGCAGGAGCTGCAGCGCCGGGTGATGTTTGGCGATAAGGAATTTTTGGCTATTAGTAAGGATCGGGCCTTGGCGGACTTGACCACGCTGCTGGGGCTAGCCGGCGCACCAACCCGCATCGAGGGCTACGATATCAGCCACATGAGCGGCCGCCAAGTGGTGGCGAGCATGGTGGTGTTTCGCAATGGGGTGAGTGACCGGGCCGAGTACCGCAAGTTCAAAGTTAGCGAAAAAAACGACGACACTGGCAATATGCATGACGTCATCTTTCGCCGCCTGAGTGAGCGCCATATCAAGAGCTGGGGAAGGCCGAGCCTGCTGCTGATTGACGGTGGCAAAGGCCAGCTGGCAGCTGCAATTGCGGCCCGCGATGCGCGTGGGGTGCGTGTGCCGATCATTAGCATTGCCAAGCGTGAGGAAGAGATCCTGGTACATAAAACTGGCTCGCAGGTGGGGCTGGCGTATATTCAGCGCCTGCAAGCCGAACGCCCGAATGGTATCACCGTCTACGAGGATGGCGATGTCTATGTGATTAACCTCCACCCGGGGCAACGCAACGCTGGTGCGCACTCTAAGAATTTGCGCGGGAGTAGCGCGGGCTATGAGTCAGAGGCGGCCCAGGCTGCTTCTGCCGTGCAGGAACAACCAGCCAGCAGTACCAGCCAGGTAGCTACTATGCCGCTTGCAGCCAGTGACATTACCAAACTCTTCCAGCGGATTCGTGACGAGTCACACCGCTTTGCCGTCAGCTACCACACGGCGTTGCAGCGCAAAGCCGGCGTCAAGAGTGCGCTCGATGGTATTCCTGGCGTTGGCCCCAAAACCAAGCAGAAGCTCCTGCGGCGGTTTGGTAGTGTACGTGGTATCATGCGCGCCAGCCAGGCAGAGCTAGCGGCAGTGGTAGGGGAGGCGCGTGCGGCGCAGATTCGGCAGGGGTTGGCAGTCGATCAGAAATAAATGGCTATCTCATTTATAAAAGCCAGCATGGATACTATACAGATATGCAACCACATGCTATAGTATTGACATGAAAGACCCTGAGATTCCCGGTAAAAATGATTCAAAAACAGCACTGACGCGTAAACACGAACGGCAGCATAGGACTGATGCATCCCTTGTCTTCAGTGATGAGTCGGGTCAGCAACGCTGGCACGATTTGCGCACGCGCTGCCAACAACAAGAGCACACTGCTCACACTGCAGTTGATGGGCATCAGCGTTATGCATACGCAATCCAGACCAATGCGGCAATGGATTTTGCTGCTGATATTGCAAAAAATATACAGATAGGCTTACACGAAGCAGGATCACTTAGCTCAGATAATGAGAAATCAACAGCCGCTCAGCTGACGCCAGAGCTTATCCGTAGAGTGTTCACAGAGGTCCTGGAGTATCAGCGCTACAGTGATATCGATCCTGATACATGCTACATGGGACTTGATATGCTTGCACTTGCTGACTGGAAGTATAGCGAAGAGCTTCACGCAGTATTAGACCAGCTCGCTGCCGAAGAAACTACCGAACGCATAGCATCATAACCAATAGAATACTATAACCTAGCAAACTTGCTGATGCATACACGCACGCAGTTAGTAATCAGGGCCGTACAACCCGAATAGCCTTTGCCGGGTCTTTATACGCGCGAATTGTCGATACCGCCGGCAGTGCGGCGTGTTCTCCCTCGGTCTGGGCGAGGATGGTGGCCGGCTCGCGGAAGGTGAGTGTGATATCAGTGATTTTTTCGGCCGGTGTGTGGCCCGCTATGGCACTGCAGACAAAGGGGATATTTTTCCAGATAGACGAGAAGTCAGCTTGACGGTAGCCAAAGAAGTCGGTCTGCGGGTAGTCGATCGACGAGCGAATCAGGCGCCCCATACATTGGCTGTTGATCATCATCACATCGGTTAGATTAGTCTGTTCTATAGTAGAAAGGTTGGTTGTGAATGGTGGTAAGTAGGTATCGTGTGCACGCAGGTAGGTGGTGGCAACTTGCCCCATGCTGCGCACAAGCTTGGTGTGGGGTGGTGTGTGGCGCATGCGTTCGCGTGATGCCGTGCTGGCGAAGCCGCTGGCAATCAGAGCAGTTAAGCCAAGTGTCATATACCCAGGGGCGTATCGCCATGGCTCACCATTTACCTCAATAGAGAGTGGCTGATGAATAATAGTGTGGCGGTTGGTCTGCAGCAGTGGTAAAGGATCGCGTTGGCCTCTTGCGAGATCGTTACAATTGCCATAGCCAATAAAGCTATACACCGCGTCATCAAGCTCAGCCCTCAGCCCCGCATTTACCACCTGCGTACTTGTGCCATCACCTGCCGCACTGATGATGTGAGCGTCTTGTGGCAGGTGATCGGCAAGATCCCTAATGTTGTCTTCTGCCCGTGAAAAGCGCGTCGTTATGGTATCGTAGGCGATACCCGCTGCATCAAGCCGATCAAACACACCAGCCTGCACCTCGCTATGGCGGGTGCTATAAGGGTTCTGGACAATGACAAGCTTACGATCATACATAATAAAAAATAAAAAACACCCCATGCAACGTGTGGTGTTCCTCCTCATGGTGCGGGTAGAGGGAGTCGAACCCTCGTCTCATGCTTGGGAAGCATACATAAT
>ERZ773003.1716-NODE-1716-length-12041-cov-3.185717_pt1 | contig 12041 bp, 13 predicted proteins | sample MGYA00580668_ERZ773003 | MGnify/ENA primary metagenome ERZ773003 (study PRJEB29015, sample SAMEA2738002) | human oral metagenome | biome: human oral; feature: human-associated habitat; material: dental | place: China | collected 2126 ... | reverse complement strand
GTTATGCTTCTTCAAGTACTGGAGTTCATACTGAGTCGTTAACTTTGAAGCTTAATCAAATCAAGAAAGAGGTAATTTCCAGTTTAGGAATAGTACTGACTGAGCCAATTGAATTAGTAGTTGACGATAAAAAAAGTGCTTACCAATCGAGCAGAATAAGATTTCATACTTCGTCTCACTTTGCGCAAACCCCATGTATGGAGCTAATTCTTGGCACATCAGTAATTAAAATAGCATCATCTTTTGAACTCATGATTGAAATGGCCCAAGAACTAACGTTGCTAGAAACTATCATGCTAATTTCAGAATTCCAAGGTAGATTTGTTATCGATCCATCTACCTCTGAATTGAGATCTAATTGGTATGAACCAATTTTTCAAAAGGTAGACTTTGAGCGTTATTTGTCTTCAGTATCTAGATACAGTGGAATAAGGAATGCAAGATTAGCGTCTTTGTATTCTTTCGAAAACGCTGCTTCTCCGATGGAAATTAAACTTGCTCTTCGTGCTTCACTTCCTGTGTCTGCAGGTGGTTATGCAATTCCTAAGGTTGAGCTTAATAAGGAAGTAAGGATTCAGCAATTAAAGAGTAGGGCATTTACAGAAAAAATTAGGGCTATTGATTTATTGCTTTCAAAGGGTAATTGCGATACAGATGCAAATAAACAAGTAGCCATTGAATACAATGGAGCTGTGCATGAATCAGCAGATGTTTCAATACGTGACTATCGACGTAATAACGAACTCGTTTCAGCTGGAATAATGGAGTTTGTTATTGGAAAAGCTGAGTATGATGACATCATTTTTATGGATAACATGTTTAATTCAATTAGAAATCAGCTGGAAATGCCAAGAAGGCATACATCTCTTAAGCGCAGAAAAATAGAAAGAGCTAAAAGAATTAAATTATGGAATGAATTAGAGCAGATCCGATAAATTCTGGAGAAGTGAGTCCGTGGTGCTTTAAAGTTGCCTAAAAAGTGCAAAGAATCTGTAAATTGGCCACAAAATCTTTAACAAAATCAGGTAAATCCACAGATTCTTTGCTAAATTTAGGCAAAGTCCACCGAATCTTTTCACTTTTCAGGCACATCAGATACACCTGGTGCCAGGCACAGCTTACGAGAAGGACGCACCAGGTGTATACCTAGCGCACCAAGCGTTCTCCCCAACAAAAAACGGACCTGGAGAAAATCCAGGTCCGTCGCTTTAACTAACAGGCAGAGCACACTGACGTGTCCTCAGTACTTGCCGCAGGGATTAATTCCAAGCCTTACCATCGGAACCAAACTCGCGAATAAGCTCTTTGGTACGCTCAACAATTGCCTCACGACCAGGCTTCATGAGCTTACGAGGATCATAACCCTTGCCGGTATCAACAAGTCCAGCCTCAACGTACTTCTTAGTTGCTTCAGCAAAGACAAGCTGAAGATCAGTGTTGACGTTAATCTTAGAGATGCCCATAGAGATGGCCTTCTGAACCTGCTCTACAGGAATGCCGGTACCACCGTGAAGAACAAGTGGAAGATCACCGACGCGCTCCTTAATAGCCTTGAGCTGGTCGAAGGAGAGACCCTCCCAGTTAGCTGGGTAGATGCCGTGAATGTTACCGATACCACAAGCAAGGAAGTCAACACCCAGATCAGCAATCTTTGCGCACTGCTCAGGATCAGCGAGCTCACCCTTAGCGGTAACGCCGTCCTCAGTGCCGCCGATACCACCAACCTCAGCCTCAACAGAAATGCCCTTTGTATGAGCTGCCTTTACAACCTCTTCAGTACGCTTAAGATTGGTCTCAAAATCAGGCTCATGAGAACCATCATACATAATGGAAGTAAATCCAGCCTCGATGCACTTAAACGCATCCTCATATGAACCGTGATCAAGATGGAGAGCAACTGGAACAGTAATGTTCTTGTCCTCAACAAGACGACGAACCATATCTGCAACAACGCGGTAGCTTACCTGCCACTTTGCTGCACCGCTGGTGCACTGGATGATGACAGGAGACTGAAGCTCTTCTGCCGCATCAAGGATTGCTGCAGTCCACTCAAGGTTGTTCTCGTTGAATGCGCCGATGCCATAGTGACCCTTCTCGGCACTCTGGAGCATGGCTTTTGCACTTACAAGCATGCTAAACCTCCGTTTGACGGAAAACTGATACATATAAATGATACCTTGTTTCATCACCTTTGATACGGTCGTTTTTAACAAAACATCGCGAGAAACCCAATGCAGATTCTGGAAGAAATCTCACAGTCAAAATGGCGAGAAGTCCTCGCGCTTACCACGAGAAATCCACACAGCAAAAACCAGGTTTCGTCGTATCGACGTTACCTTTTCGGAGCTTCTTGCCAGCTGATGTTGCGATTTAGCGACGAAACATTACATCTTCACAGAAATGAGGTAGGCTATCAGTTCAAAGAAAGGAGCATCTTGTGAGCTATAAGCACTTTGATGCAGACAAAACTCGATTTGTTTCGCCTGCTCAACCTACAAATGAAGCAGCCAACGAAAAACCTAGCCTTTTTAAGGACGTTTCAATTACCCAAATTTTGGCAACCTCGCTTGCTGCAGTAACTTCATTTATGTTGTCAAACCAGATTGGTATTGCTGGCTCGATTATCGGCGTGGCTGTTGGTGCTGCCGCATCGGCATTTGCTTCGCAGATTTACCAGAACGTTATTAAGCGTTCCACGCATAAATTCCGCAGTAGTGATAATAATGAATATGACCAGCAGGTATATCCTAGCAGCAACCAAAATACTCTAGAGAACACGCAATACATGCCTCAACCTCAATATGCACCTTCTCGCAATTACTATCCCAACACCACCTCTCATGCAGGACAGCCATCGCGGGTAAATCGCACGCCAACAGTATCGCGTAAGCATACAAGGGCACTAACTGTTGTAACCATTCTCTCGATTATTTTTACCATTACTGCCGTCATTCTTTATGCCATGTTCCTGAACTTTATCACCAACGGATCTGGCCTTGGACCAAAGGTAAGCACCAGCTCAGTTGTGACAGAAAAAACTGCGGACACAAGTAATTCGACAGATAAAAAAGATGACTCCAACTCATCTAGCGAGAAAACCGATGAATCAAGCAAGTCCACTGATTCCAAGGATTCTTCTGAGACTTCTGACTCCAAAAAGTCAGAAACTACCAGTTCAGACAGCTCGTCTAGCTCGGAAAAGAAAAGCGACTCAAATAACTCTAGTAACTCTAGTAACTCGTCGGATAATTCTTCCAGCAATAATTCTGGAACAGACAACTCTAGCAGTAATTCTGAATCAAATCAGAACTCTAACTCTGGTAACAGTTCTAACAGCGGGTCTAACAGTTCTAGTTCTAACAGCTCTAACGGAAGTAACTAGTTGACGGCACATTTAAGTGACCGGTACATCTAGCAGCACTTTCGTTCACATAGTAACTACAAGCAGCAACTCTCACTGAGCTTGCTACAGAAAGGATGGGTATGGAAACCACAAACGCATGGAAAAAGTACACCTCGCAAGACCTAGATAAACTCCAGTCTTTTACCGAGGACTACAAAAACTTTATCTCCAAGAACAAAACTGAGCGTGAGTGCGCTTCAAGTGCTATTAAGCTTGCCGAGGCAGCGGGTTACGTTAAACTTTCTGATGCTATTGCCGCAGGTAAAACTCTCAAAGCTGGCGATAAAGTCTATGCAGACATTCGCGGTAAGTCCGTCATCTTTATCCAGATTGGCACCAAATCCCTGGAAGAGGGCCTTAACATCCTTGGCGCTCATATCGACTCCCCTCGCCTAGATGTCAAGCAGAACCCTCTAGAGGAACGCAATGAGCTTGCCACCTTTGACACTCACTACTACGGTGGTGTCAAAAAGTACCAATGGGTCACTATTCCTCTGGCAATTCACGGTGTTCTTGCACTTAAAGACGGTAGCGTCGTGAATGTATGCGTTGGTGAAGACCCATCGGACCCAGTTTTCTGCATCTCCGATCTTCTCATCCACTTGAGCGCTGAGCAGCTTGGAAAACCTGCTTCTAAGGTCATCGAGGGTGAGATGCTCGACCTCATTGTTGGCAACCGTCCACTTATTTGGGATCAAAATGGCGAGAAACCCGCTGATACAGAGGGCGATGAGCCAAAAGAAGCTGTTAAGACTAACGTCATCAATATCTTGAAAGACCTCTACGGCATTGAAGAAGCAGACCTTCTCTCCGCTGAGCTTGAGATTGTTCCTGCTGGCCCTGCTCGCGACATGGGCTTTGACCGCTCCATGATTTTAGGCTATGGCCACGACGACCGCAGCTGCTCCTACCCTTCCCTCATTGCGCAACTCGAATGCGATGCTCCTGTACGCACCTCTGTAACTATCCTGACTGACAAAGAAGAGATTGGTTCTGTAGGAGCCACTGGCATGAATTCCCTCTTCTTTGAAAATGTTATGGCAGAGGTTTTGGCTCTTGCCGGTTTTGAGTCTCCACTTTCTCTGCGCCGCTGCATGGCTAACTCCTACATGCTTTCCAGCGACGTTTCTGCTGGCTATGATCCTAACTTTGCTAGTAGCTTTGAAATCAAAAACTCCGCCATCATGGGTCACGGACTTGCGTTTAACAAATTTACCGGTAGTGGCGGCAAGGGTGGCTCCAACGATGCTGATGCTGAATATGTTGCTCTGATTCGTCGCATTATGGACAACGCAGGCATTCAATTCCAGACCGCTGAGCTTGGTCGCGTTGACGCAGGCGGCGGTGGAACCATTGCATACATGCTGGCAAAATACGGTATGCATGTCATCGACTGTGGCGTTCCTGTCCTCTCCATGCACGCGCCTTGGGAGATTGCAAACAAGGCCGACATCTACGAGGCATATCGTGGATACCGCGCATTCCTCGAGTTTAGTGAGTAAGCGCGGCGCATAAACAAACCCTGCACGCAAATCAAGCTAACAAGAAAGACGTGAGAATCAAACCTTTCACGTCTTTCTTGTATCAAAAACTAAAGCGAGAAACTCGTATATCCTCAATCAACAAGTACAAGGCAACTACCCTAATAACGAAAGCACTTCTCGCTTAGCTGCCAAAAATTCATCACTCAGATCAAACGATGCTAGGTCAGCATCTTGGCTTGAATCTGCATCCACTGTTTCAACGCAATTCTGAGGCTCAACAAAGCCCACAATCTTGGTCACCACGCCCTGTGCGGGACTTCCCGCCATCACGTAAATGCGAGAAGCCATTGCAACAGCCTCATCAACATCGTGTGTAATAACCAAAACCGAAAAACCAAACTCTTTCACAGAAGACATAAGCCATGCACGCATTTCTCGACGTGTAAGCGCATCAAGTGCCGAGAAGGGCTCGTCCAACAGCATAATATCTGAACCAATAAGTGCCGTACGGAGAAACGCAACACGCTGTCTCATGCCGCCCGAGAGCTCGTGAGGCCAGCTTTGAGCCACACGCTCAAGTCCGCCGCGCTCCAACATCTCCTGAGCCCGTGTGCGCGCCTCAGAACGTGAGATGCCCTTAAGCTCAAGCGGGAGCGCAACGTTGTCGATAACGCGCTTACTTGGAATGAGTAAATCTTTTTGAAGCATGTAGCCGATATGTCCTGGATGCCCCGTAACATCAACACCATGCAACAGCACTTTTCCCTCTTGCGGTTGCAAAAGTCCTGCAAGCGCGTGGAGCAACGTTGTCTTACCGCAGCCCGAACGTCCAACCAGGCAGGTAATAGTACCTGGTTGCAGCTCAATTGAGATATCTTTGGCAACTACCTGACCGTTACCCCAAACAAGCGTAAGATTTTGTGCTTCAAGCGCAGGTGTGCTCTGCTGCGATTCATGTGCAGGTGCAACCTCCAGGCCTTTCTCGCCAAGAGCGCCCATCGCACCGCCTTCTGTTATGTCAGTAATTTTCTTATCCAAGATACTCACTAGTAAATCCTGCAGATGGATCAATCTTATTCTCAAGTAACTGCTGGTTGTTGAGCCAGTTATAAAAACGCTGCCAGCGAGCTGAATCAATAACGCCCCACTTCTCAGCGTCGTCAATGTACTTAGAGGCTAAGAACTTCTGAGAGGCTTTGACCAAATCAGCATCAAGTTCTGGAACAACTTTGAGCAGAATCTCTGCTGCCTCATCGGGGTTAGAAACACAGAACTCATAACCCTTTCTGGTAGCACTCAAAAATGCTTTAACAGCATCTGGGTTCTTTTTTGCAAAGTCATCGTTTGCCGCAATGACTGGCGTGTAGTAATCAAAGTTTTGATCAATAGCTGAAAAGGCAAAATAATTGTATGCAAAATTCTGAACACGAGCGTTTTGAACAGCCCACTGCTCATACACCCAAACAGCATCAAACATCTTTGCTTTTAAGCCAGATACCTCATCATCTACCTCGTAAGGTACCATCTTAAGCGTTGAAGGATCTCCGCCATCGGACTCCATAACAGACCTAATAGTAGCCTGCTCAACAGGAAGATTCCACGTTGCGTAGGTATGATCATTAAGATCACGCGGACGAACAATGTGATCCTCTTCACGACTCATAATGCCCGAAAGATTATGCTGAATGATAGCAGCCACCGCAGTATACGGTAGCGGATTAGATGACGAAAGACTATTAGCAATATAGTCCTGATAGGTAACACCCATCTGAGCACCACCAGCACCAATCAGCGCATCAGCACCGTCAGCGGGTGGCTGCTGAATGGTTACCTTGAGGCCTACTTCATCAAAGTAGCCCTTTTCCTGAGCTACATAAATGCCGGTGTGATTGGTATTTGGCGTATAGTCTAGGGCAAACGTAATCTCTGTAGTACCACCAGTATTTTGGCCCGTGTCATTGTTGCCGCTGTTTGACGGAGCAGATGGTTGTTCAAGCGAGCAACCTGCGCAAAATCCTGCTGTCGAGAAACCCATCGCAGCTAAAAAGCCTTTTCTTGTCATGCCCTTGCAATTTAATGCATTCATGCGTTTAATCACTTCTTTCTTTGAGTTTATTAAGGTTATTTTGCAGATTCTTTGACGTTTTGAGACGTATCCCAAGGAAGTGCGCACTTTTGGATAAGCTCTACAAGCTTCATCAACACCAGCGACAATGCAGAAACCACCACGATTGCCGCAAACATCCTATCGTACGCAAATGCTTTTCTGACGCGCGTCATGTAGACGCCAAGACCAGCATCGCCTCCCAGCCACTCTGCGATTACTGCACCAATTACGGCATAAGTCACACTCATTTTTAGCCCCGAGAAAAACTGTGGTGCAGCAGCAGCCAACTTGACGTGCCAAAAAACCTGCATACGAGTGGCTCCCATGGTGGTCATCAGATCCACCATATCAGGATCAATCGCTTTAAATGCTGAGTTCAGTGCCACGGTAATAGGAAAAAACGTTGAAATAGCTACAAGAACAATCTTGGGCAAAAGACCATATCCCAACCAAAGCACCAAAAGCGGAGCGATAGTTACAACAGGAATAGTCTGTGAAATAGTGATAAGTGGGGAAAGTATTTTGTCCAGCGTTTTAAAGAAGTCCATAAGGACCGCAAGCAAAAAGCCGACAAGTACACCAATAGCAAGACCAACAAAAGATTCTAGAAGCGTGATTCCTGTGTGTGTCATAAGAAGCTGAAAATCCTTAACCAGCGCAAATACAACCTGAATAGGAGTTGGGACTAGATAATTTGGAATAATTCCCACAACAATAACAAGCTGCCAAAGTGCAAGAAAAGAAGTAAGGGATATGGCTTGCAATGTAAATTGAGAAAGTTTTTTCATATGCCCTCCTTCTTGTAATGCGTAAGGACGGCATTTGCTCCCTACGCTGGCATTACCCAGATCAGGTTCTTGGGTCGCAGTATTAGATGCTGCCTCTCAGCCGGGCCATTTCCCAGCTCCCCATTAAAATCATTATAGCGTGGACGTCGCTAACATCAAATAAATTATTTAACAATCTCTCAAATGAACATGTTCTAGCCATGTGATCTTAATTTGACAAACACTAACCCAAAAGCTCTTTGAGTCCCAACTTGTCTAACTCAGTAATTTTTTTATTTAAAAGCAAGAAGTGTAATAAAAGAAGAGCCCCTGACGAGGCTCTTCTACGCTAGTTTAAAGTGCTTGTAACCAATTACATTGCATCAAAAACATTTACCCACTTAAGCAGGAACTCTGTTTCTTTTACACGACCGCGAGCAAGCTCTGCTGCAGCAATAATGCCAAGCCACTCGTTTACGTACTGACGAGTGCAGCCCTGCTTGGTGCAATAAAGATTGATGTATTTCTCGGCAAGCTCTTCATCACCATGAAGAAGCAAATGCAGATATGTTGTAGCACAATCTGCAGCACCATTACCCTGAGTTGCGTGTGCCCAGTCAAGAATTACGGGAGCGCCATCTTCAGCGAGAATAACATTAGAAGGCACAAAGTCACCGTGACAGACCTTAGTATGAGGCTTCATGCCATCAAGCTTAAGCAGGAGCTCATACCTTGTAGCCTCATCAAGAATGTCTGGAATGCTATTAATCATTCGGGTGAACTTATCTTTTTGACGAGTCAGAAGTGGTGCTTTATGTGCATGAATAGCCAGCTCGATATTAACAAACTTATTGAGATACTCATCCTCTTTTTCTGGATGCTCCTCAATAAGCTGCCTAATTGTTTTACCTTCAACTTTTCTGGTTGAAACAGCCCAGCAATTACCAACCTTACTAATCTCTACAAGAGATGGAACGTTAATACCGGCCTGCTCAGCACGAGTGAGGTTTAAAGCCTCATTCAAAATATCAGCAGAAGGTTTGCTTCCGCTGAACACCTTAACGACTGTGTCTCCGTTGTCATACACAACCTTGTTATTACGCTCGACAATTACTTTTTTATCAGCTTTGAGCTCCATAACAACCTCCAATAAGGTACTCATGCAGATACTCAATATCTACCTAGTAGTATTGTCGTTCTTCTTATACATCCCATGGCGAGAAGAACACTATTATTGGTTAAACGGTTGGCAAATTCGGCGAACGTAAACATTCCCAGGTAAAACAAGAAATCAATCTTCTGACAAACAATTAATATAAAGGCGTAAAACAGTACAACTTTAGCGTACTTTACTCTTCTTTGTCTAGCTGTTCAGGCTCTTCTGGACGATGTTTTAGGCGATCGTATTCTTCTTCGGTCAAAACATCTTCAATTCGCAGGTTAACACCAGAAACTTCAAGGCCTGTCATACCGGTGATTTTCTCGACAATAGTATGTTTAACGTCTTCAAAAATCTGAGGCGCATAAGAGCCATACTTAATAAGTACTGAAACGGTAACATTTAGCGAGCTATCAGGCAGCACCTCAACGGTGACGCCTTTAGCCGTATCAGATGCCCCAAGTACGTCCTGAACTCTGTTAAGCCAATTTCCGCGAACACCTACTACATTAGGAACATCACGCAAAGCCAACGAGACAATCTTCTCGACAACTCCACCAGAGAAGGTAAGAGAGTCTGTATCCTCAAGATCTGCATCGGAAGGAACATCTGTTGTCTCTTCTGCAGGAACAATTTCTTCAGAGGTGGTCTCTTGCGAATTAGTAAGCTCTTCTGCCACAGTTCTCTCCTATCTAGTTTCTGTCCGTAAATAAGGAACGAATCTTTGCCAAAATAGTTGCTTTTCCGTCAAAAATCTGACCAATGGCAACTCCTACCAGTACAAACAATACAACAATCAGCATTTTAAAAAGACCAAATGTAAACAAAAGAATTGCAAACAAAAGACCTGCAAATCCGCCAATAATAGCACCAGGATGATCAAGGACGTATTTTTTGCACTGCTCCTGCATCTTTTGAAAAAAGCTTTTATCCATTATCTTTGACCTCCTTTGCCTCTGGCTCTGAAATGCTCAACCGAATGTCTTTACCAGTCTGCTGTGCAGAGGCTTGTTCAGAAAGTTGGTCACAAGCTTGCTCTTCTACAATTTCTGATTTTGCTACAACGTCTTTTGACTGAAGTAGAGACGTACCTTCTTCATCTTTTGGCGAGAAGGAACTTGGCTTGATAAAAGAGAGATTAATGTTGGAAACACAAGGTCCACACACGATAGCAAGACCAGACTGAAGAGCACTATAGAACTCAGAACCCTTTGCGGTGACATCGACAGGCTCTTTAGGAAGAATATCAATCTGTACAGCTACAGAATTATTCTTAGAAATCTTCACGTTAACACGGTGCGCAAGGCAAGTTCCGTCTTCTTCAATGATATGTGTTGCCTGGGAAGCAATAGCGTCTTTAGTAACGGAAATTGTTCCGCCTTCAACAGTTGCAACAATAAGTTTTACAGTCTTTCTAATGAATAGAGCTCTAAACAGAACCACAATAAGACCAAAGATACTAATAGCTGCACAAACGTTAAGAGCAATAAGATATGGCTTGGTAAACAAGAGGCTAGTTGCCTGATGTGTCCAAGAACCAAACCACGTTAATGCAAGAGCTAAAAACACAAATGCACTTGCTAAAACATAGAGTATGTAGCAAAAACGCTTGAAACCGCTCATAGCACCTCCACTTTCTTTTATATAAACAGTTTAACCCCAATATCAAATAAAAACAGAATATAAAAACTGCCTCCCGGTGGAAGGCAGTTTTTAGTCTTTATGTATCATCTACAAAAACGAACTTAAGCATTCTTCATAACAACAGAGCGAACAACTCCTGCTGCATCGTCACAAGAATCTAAGACTGTCTCCATACGGTCAAAAATACGAAGCCAAGCAACAGTGTGACGACCAGGCATTTCATCACGGAATAAGCGAGAAAGTGCGTTGTGGTAAATAAGATCGCCCTCGTCCTCAACGTGTCCAACAGCGATGGCCTTCTCCATAACGGTAGGATCTTTTTTGTAGTCGCTCAGAATACTCAACATCTCCTGAACCGTCTTGCATGCGCGAAGAGTGAGTTCAGCAAGCTGCATGGCCTCTTTACGAGTGTCGTCAACGTTAAAGAGATCAAGACGCTCTGCAACAGAATTCATTCCGTCAACAATGTCGTCAAGACGAAGTGCCAAATCTGAGATGTCTTCACGCTCAAAGGGAGTAACGAAGGACGCGTAAAGCTCTTTCATAATGTGCTGGACCTTCTCGTCACACTCACGCTCATATACCTTCATCTGAGGAATACGTGCAGCAGTCTCAGGATAGCCTTCCATGATGACCGCGTACTCTTCAGCGGTTTCTACAATTTTGTCGCCAAACTCACGAAACATGGTGTAGAAGACGTCCTCTTTTGGCTTACCTAGCATGAATCCTCCAATAAAGTTGAGTGGTTCAATAGAACTCGTAAAAGACAGTTATACGTACTTAGAAAATCATCAGGAACAGTTTTGCAAAGAGAAAACCAATTAGTCCGCAGCCAGGGAAGGTAAATACCCATGCTGCAACCATTTCTTTTGCAACACCCCAGTTAACTGAACGAATATTTTTTGCCGCGCCCGCACCCATCATGGCGGTCATTTTTGTATGAGTTGTTGAAACAGGAAGACCAGTCAGCGTGGAAAGCAGCAAAGATGCAGACGCCGAGAAGGACGCAGCAAAGCCCTGATAACGCTCAAGCTTTACCATTTCCATTCCGACTTTTTTAATAATCTTTCTTCCGCCAATTGCAGTACCGATAGACATAAGAGCAGCACAAAGTACCTGCAGCCAAGGGGGGAACACATCTGCACCAGCAACCCCATGACCTGCGGAAAGTGCAATTGCAAGCATGGCAATGGACATGAACTTCTGACCATCTTGTGCACCATGCATAGCAGCAACAAATGCTGAGCCAACAACCTGCAAATGACCAAACATCTCATCAGCGCGCTGTCGATCAACGTTTACACATAGCTTGTTAATTGCCTTAACAATAATCCAACCAGCGGCAAAACCCAGTGTGGTCGAGAAGAGCAGACCAATTAAAACCTTGCTCCACTCGCCCCAGTTAACTGCACCAAAATCACCATGAATAGCAAGTGCCGCACCGGTAAGGCCTGCAATAAGAGCGTGTGACTCAGAA
>ERZ773003.1714-NODE-1714-length-12053-cov-15.860393_pt1 | contig 12053 bp, 14 predicted proteins | sample MGYA00580668_ERZ773003 | MGnify/ENA primary metagenome ERZ773003 (study PRJEB29015, sample SAMEA2738002) | human oral metagenome | biome: human oral; feature: human-associated habitat; material: dental | place: China | collected 2126 ... | reverse complement strand
TTCCAAAGGACAATATTTTAAAACTAAAAAACAATATTATGATATTAGTAAAAAAGTTAAGAAATATCCTGAGAATATTATTTTAAAAAAGGAACAGGAAAGATTAGCGAAAACAATAAAAGAGATAGAAGATAAGTCCATAAAATCTAATAAGTATATTAATATTTTTGCGAATTTAGAGACTAAAAGAGTTAGTACTTTGGATACTTTAAAAGCTGAATATTCTAAAAAGTTTAGAGATAAATATCTCTCAAAAGAAGAAGAAAAGATTAAAGAAAAATACCAAGATTATGATGTACTTAAATTAAAGATAAAATTAGAAACAATTTCTAATGAAAATCCAACTGAAAAGGCTATGAATTTATTGACAAATTATGAGTATAATTTAAAGTTTGTTGAAGCTTTTGAAATGCAAGAAAAGAAGAAAGACATTGAGAATAAATACAATGAAGCAGCTTTATTTAATCCAAGACAAGCCAAGGACTTTAAATTAGCATTGAGTATAGAAGAAAAAAATATTGAAAATCAAGATAATACAGATTTAACTAACAATAGTAGTAATAACAACAATAACAATAATAATAGTATTTATGCAAGAAAGTTTGAAGTTTCTGACAAACAAAAAAAAGCATTAGAAGATTTTTTTAGCATGAATAGTAATAAAATAGAATATGGAAAAAATGTATCTTCTAGAAGGGAACATAATAGAGATAGAAATAATATAGAAAGATATAACACAGATTTAAATAATGGTAAAGTTGTTAAAGAAGAAACAGTATTATCAAATCTTTTACTAGATGAAAGTGAAGTTGCAATAGATAAAGATGAAGCAAAAAAAATAGGAATTGATTCTAAAGAATTAGAATATGGTACAAATATTGACAATATAGATCTTGAAGGTAAACCAATTTTAACTAAAAAAGAAGTATTAGAAAATATACATGATGATGATACAAAAATTGTACATGAAAAAAGAAATATATTATATATGTCATTAATGATATTAGAAGTTTTAATACTTATAATAGTTGTATCATATGCGATAATACGTGTTAAAAATCCAGGAATTCTAAAATATTTCACATTTATACCAGTAGAAAAAGTATTATTATTAGATGGAAAAAAAGAAGAGAAAAATAAGCAAGATAATAACATAAATAATGGAACAACAATTACTGAAGGGGAAGCAAAATATAATATAAAGCTTAAAATAGCAGGTAAAGAATATAATGTTATAAATAATGCAAAAAAAATATCTGAAAGTGTAGTATTATTAGGGACAAGAACAAATATAGAACCTAATAAACAACATTTAGTAATAGCATCACAAAATATAGAAGGAAGACTTTCAAATTTGGAAGGATTAAAAAAAGGTGAAAAGATAACACTTGTAGTAAATGATAAAGAATATAATTATGAAATAATTAGTGTAAAAAAAGTTAATTCTGATGATATAGAAAAAATAGAAGATAAAAACAAAAAAGAATTAACATTGATAACAAATGCAGAAGAAGGAAAAAGAGTAGTAGTATATGCAAAATAATTTGAAGAATATTGAATATTATAAATTTAATAGAATACATAGGAAAAAAGCACATATTGTGCTTATTTTCATATTCATAGTGTTATACATATTATTTAGTTTTAATATGATAATATATGGTGCTGAAGAAAAAGATATAGTAGGAGATACAAAAGTAGGATTAGATGTAGGAGAACAAAAAGAATTAGTATATACAATAGACAGAAAATATATATTACAAATAGATAAAATTAAAAAAAATAATTCAAATATATCTGTGATGAAAACATATACATCTGAAAGTTCACCAAATAAAGTGTTTATAGAAATTAAGGGAATATCAAAAGGAGTAACAGAGATGAGTATATATTATAATTATACTACAACAAGCAAGATAGTTGATAAATATTCATCTACAATAAAAAAAGTGATAATAGAAGTTGGAAAAAATGGAAACTCTACAAATAATAGCTCTGAAAGTACTAACAATAATAATATAGAAGGGAAAGTTTCAGATACTAATATAGATAGAAATATAAATGCTAAAAAGAATAATGGGGAAAATGGAAATACAGAAAATCTTACATCAAATGAAGTAAAAGAAGAAAATATTATAATAACTTCAAAAGATATAAATGAAATATTTGATGGTTTAAATAATGATAATAATAAATTAAAAGAAGAAGAAAAGAACAATCAAGAAAGTGATAAAGAAAGAGAACAAAAAAAAGAAGAAGATGAAAAAATATTAAAAGATACTGAAAAAGATGAAAATATATTTAGAAATATAATCCTATTAGGAACAATTACAGCATTATTAGTTCATATATATAAATATATTAAATTTGAGAGATAAAAAAGAATGGGGAATAATAATAAATGGAATATATAAAAATAAGAGGAGCAAAAGAACATAATTTAAAAGATATTGATGTTGATATCCCTAAAAATTCTTTAGTTGTTATAACAGGAGTATCAGGCTCACGGAAAATCATCACTTGCATTTGATACAATATATGCAGAAGGACAAAGAAGATATATAGAAAGTTTATCAGCATATGCAAGACAATTTTTAGGAACAATGGAAAAGCCTAATGTAAGACATATTGAAGGACTTTCACCATCTATTGCGATAGAACAAAAAACAACATCAAATAATCCAAGATCAACAGTTGGAACTGTAACAGAAATATATGATTATTTAAGATTATTATATGCAAGAATAGGTAAAATGTATTGTCCAATATGTTCAAGACCAATAGAGAAACAATCTGTTGATCAAATTGTAGAAAAAGTATTAAATTTTGAAGAAGGCAAAAAAATACAAATACTTTCACCAATAATAAGAGATGAAAAAGGAGAACATAAAAAGACTTTAGAAAATATACAAAAGATGGGTTTTGTAAGAGCTATAATAGATGGAGAATTAAAAGACCTATCATTTGATGAAATATTCTTAGATAAAAATAAGAAACATAATATTGATATAGTTGTAGATAGACTTGTTATAAAAGAAGGAATACGTACAAGACTTGCAGAATCAATAGAAATAGCGATGAAACATGCAAATAATAATGTTGTTATAGATGATATGAAAGAAAAATATAAATTTAGTCGGAAATTATGCATGTCCAGAACATCGGAGGAGAGTATACAGATATAACACCAAGATTATTTTCATTTAATGCACCACAAGGAGCATGTGAAAGTTGTTTAGGAATAGGACATCTTTTAAAAATAGATCCTGAAATGATAATACCAGATAAAGAAAAAACATTATATGATGGTGTAAAAGCATTTGGAGCAAGTACAATGATGAAAAATGATACTGTAGCAAAAATGTATTTTGAAAGTGTAGCTAAACATTATAATGTTAAGATAAAAGGAGTAAAAATTAAGAATTTACCTGAAGATTTTGTAAATAAGATATTATATGGGACAGGTGAGGATATAATAGAGTTTGAATATTCAAATGCAAGAGGAACAAGAAAATTTGAACAACCTTTTGAAGGTGTAATACCAATACTTGAAAGAAGACATAATGAAACAAAATCAGAAGGAGCAAGACGCTTTTATGAAATGTATATGAGACAAATGCCATGTCATGTATGTGAAGGGAAAAGATTAAAAAAAGAAGTTTTAAATATATTTGTAGGTGATAAAAATATATATGAACTTACGACATTAAGTATTATAAATATACTTAAATATTTAAAAGAACTTAAATTAACAGAAACAGAAAAGATAATTTCAGAAGAAATATTAAAAGAATTAAATAAAAGGTTAACATTTTTATTAGATGTAGGACTTCGGATATTTAAGTCTAGCAAGACAGGCACGGAACATTATCAGGACGGAGAAGCACAAAGGATAAGGCTTGCAACACAAATAGGTTCAGGACTTACAGGAGTATTATATATATTAGATGAACCAAGTATTCGGACTACATCAAAGGGATAATGATAAACTTCTTCGGAACTTTGAAAAAATTAAGGAATCTTCGGAAATACTGTTATAGTTGTAGAACATGATGAAGATACAATGAGAGAAGCAGATTATATTTTAGATATAGGACCTGTTGCAGGAAGAAATGGTGGTTATTTAGTAGCAGAAGGAACTATTGATGAAATAATGAAAAATGAAAAAAGTATTACAGGTAAATATCTATCTGGAGAAAAAGAAATAGAAGTTCCTAAAAAGAGAAGAAAAGGTAATGGTAAGAAAATATCTATAGTTGGAGCAAAAGAAAATAATTTAAAAGATGTATCTGTAGATATACCTCTTCGGAAAGATGGTATGTGTAACAGGAGTATCAGGCTCACGGAAAATCATCTCTTATAAACGAAGTTATGTATAAGGGAATATATAAAGAGATAAACAAAACATTTATGAATGTACGGTAAATGTCTGAAAATAACAGGGATATCAAATATAGATAAAATAATAGGGATTGATCAATCACCAATAGGAAGAACACCAAGATCAAACCCTGCTACATATACAGGTGTATTTGATGATATAAGAGATATATTTGCATCAACAAATGAAGCTAAAATGAGAGGATATGCTAAAGGTAGATTTTCATTTAATGTACCAGGTGGTAGATGTGAAAGCTGTTCAGGAGATGGTGTTAAAAAAATAGAAATGCATTTTCTTCCAGATGTATATGTACCATGTGATGTTTGTCAAGGAAAAAGATATAATTATGAAACATTAGAAGTAAGATATAAGGGAAATACAATAGCAGATGTACTTGATATGACAGTAACAGATGCATTAGTACTTTTTGAACATGTACCTAAAATAAAAAATAAACTTAAGGTATTAGAAGAAGTAGGACTTCGGATATATTAAACTTCGGACAATCATCAACAACATTATCACGGACGGAGAAGCACAAAGAATTAAACTTGCAACAGAACTTTCTAAAAGGTCAACAGGAAAAACATTATATGTATTAGATGAACCAACAACAGGACTACATATAGATGATATTGCAAAACTAATAGAAATATTAAATAGACTTGTAGATGCAGGAAATACAGCAGTTATAATTGAACATAATCTAGACCTTATAAAAACAGCAGACTATATAATAGATCTTGGTAAAGAAGGTGGAGAAGCTGGTGGAACTATTATTGCAAAAGGAACACCTGAAAAGATAATGAAAGAAGAAAATTCATATACAGGTAAATATCTAAAAATGCATATAGAAAGAGAAGAAAAAAGAAAATAAAAGAAAAAATTGAAGGGAAAGATGATGTTAGAAAATTTTTTTAAGGCAACGTATCTGATGTTTAATCAGATAAAGGTAGTACACAGTATTCCTGGAAGACTTAGACTTTTTGTTCCAAATTTATCAAAAATTCCAGAAGAATTAAAAAAATATATAATTAATAAGAATTTTAAATACTACAAAATTTATGCTTCATATGGATTTAATGGATGGATTCTTTGCGAAGATATAATGTTGATGGGGACATAATATAAGTAAACTTAACCTCTGGGGATATATAAATGATGACTTAAATAACAAAAAATGGTGATTTTAATTCGGATTTAGATGCGATAAATACTTATAATCGTATGATGAACGCAAATAAAAACGATATATTTAAGGTGTTGACTCAATATAATTTTGGAGTGAAAAATAACGCAATAAATAGAGTTAGTGAGTTTTATAAAATACACGGATATGGTAATTATGACCAAGGAAAAATAGCAGTAGAAAGAATAGTAAACACTGATACAATAGCTAAAAGATACATATCTTCAGAATATACAAAAGAGCAAAAGAAAAAACACCAAGAAGATTTTTTTGATTATTTAGAGAGAGGTAAATTTAAGAATGTTGAGTAGAGTTTTCAAAGTAATATTATTACTATTTATGGTAGCTCCAGTAATAGTCGTTTTGTATGATGTATTAGAAGCTCCAAAAGTCTTAACTAGAGAAAACAATAAAGGTAATGAATTTGAACAATTAGATAGATTAATGAATACAACGAGATACGCTGAACAAATAAGGAAAGCAGGGTATCAAGTAGATGATTATGATTTGAAAATGATGGATAGAATTCCAAAGCTGGAAACCAAAGGAGAAACAAAATTCATTATTCAATCTCCTACGAATACCAAAGAAATATTTGTATATATAAATGGGTATCGCAATCTCATAATTTTTGATAGGGATATGAGTATAATTGACAGCGCTATAGATCAAGGTAGAGATAAGAGTAGTAGGCTCGCAACAGAAGAAGAAAAGAGTAAGTATGAGAAAGAGATAAGGCAAGAAATAAACAAACTATTGGATAATGTTTATAAAGTTGGAGGAAAATAATGTTAATACAAAAATAATCAAAATAATATCCAGAATTATTACGGTGAAAAATAGGTGTTATAATGAAGAAACTAAGTAAGAGCTGGAAAATATTTATAATAACAACAATAGTATTAATAGGTAGTATATATGGATATTATAAAATAAATAATAGAAATGCATTTGAAGAGATGTATAATTCATATTATAACTTATTACCACTTAGAACAGTAGATAATATGCCGCAGATAAAATATGTGCGTAGAGATGACCTAGGAATAGAGATTGCAAAACTATATTATAAAGAACAAGTTAATGGAAGTAATATAGAATTTTCTTTAATAAACTTTAATAATAAACAGAAAATATTCTTAATTAGCTCGACATTAATTGCTGAAGAAGTATATCTAGATATACACTACCTATATGATATGAATAGCCATAAATTGATAAATGATGTATCTTTTCGTGGTAAAAATGCCCCACATGTAGATGATGAGAAAAAACAAACAAGAGAACTCTTAGAAAAGCACAATATTTCAAAAGAATACTTACAGAAGAAGTCAGACGAACTGTTAGATACAGTTTTAACAGATTGGCAAAGGTATAGTGGAAGTTTATATTCAAGGAGTAATATGGGAAGATTAACAATAGAGAAAGATGAGTTTTTGAGATAATATACTATAGTCGTAACTTTATTTTTAAGGTTGCGATTTTTTAATATATTTTGTTTTAAACTATGAAAATTATAGTATAATAATATAAATTAAGTATAGGAGTTTGGAAATTTGTTATTACTAACAAAGAAAGGACAGAGGAATGAAGAAAGTACTGTTAGGTATACTAACTACAATAGTAATAATTGGGATATTAATAGTTGGAAAGATAAAAATTGATGACTATAGAGTGAAAAACATCGTACATAGTGAAGAAGTAAAAGTAGTCGTTGAGAAAATGATAAAAAAATTTGATGACACTAATTTAACAGAAAGAGGAGTTATAAAAAGTTACAGAATAGACTATGATTATAGTGAAAAGAATCCAATGGGTGGAATAAATATAAGGATTATAGTAAATAATGATGAGGAACAGGTAATTAAGACTGTGATAAACAAATATTCATCAAGTAGGTCATATGAAAATGGAATAATATTTACTTCTCCTAAACTGTCAAAAATATTGAGGGAACACAGTAAGGAGAAATAAAGGATAAACAAAGAAATAGTGGGATAGGAATTTATCATAAAAGAATGTTGGGTAGTAAAGAGCTACTTGGCATTTTTGTGTAAACAAGAATTTTCACACTAAACTAAATAAATCAAAGAATATAATAAAAATATGATATAATAGATAAAAAAAGAAAAGACATCAAGTAAACTTTTTTGATTATTTAGAGAGGTAGGTTTAAGAATGTTGAGTAGATTTTTCAAAGTAATATTATTACTATTTATGGTAGCTCCAGTAATAATTGTTTTATATGATGTATTAGGAGCACCTAAAGTCTTAACAAAAGAAAACAATAAAGGTAATGAATTTGAACAATTAGATAGATTAATGAATACAACGAGATACGCTGAACAAATAAGGAAAGCAGGGTATCAAGTAGATGATTATGATTTGAAAATGATGGATAGAATTCCAAAGCTGGAAACCAAAGGAGAAACAAAATTCATTATTCAATCTCCTACGAATACCAAAGAAATATTTGTATATATAAATGGGTATCGCAATCTCATAATTTTTGATAGGGATATGAGTATAATTGACAGCGCTATAGATCAAGGTAGAGATAAGAGTAGTAGGCTCGCAACAGAAGAAGAAAAGAGTAAGTATGAGAAAGAGATAAGGCAAGAAATAAACAAACTATTGGATAATGTTTATAAAGTTGGAGGAAAATAATGTTAATACAAAAATAATCAAAATAATATCCAGAATTATTACGGTGAAAAATAGGTGTTATAATGAAGAAACTAAGTAAGAGCTGGAAAATATTTATAATAACAACAATAGTATTAATAGGTAGTATATATGGATATTATAAAATAAATAATAGAAATGCATTTGAAGAGATGTATAATTCATATTATAACTTATTACCACTTAGAACAGTAGATAATATGCCGCAGATAAAATATGTGCGTAGAGATGACCTAGGAATAGAGATTGCAAAACTATATTATAAAGAACAAGTTAATGGAAGTAATATAGAATTTTCTTTAATAAACTTTAATAATAAACAGAAAATATTCTTAATTAGCTCGACATTAATTGCTGAAGAAGTATATCTAGATATACACTACCTATATGATATGAATAGCCATAAATTGATAAATGATGTATCTTTTCGTGGTAAAAATGCCCCACATGTAGATGATGAGAAAAAACAAACAAGAGAACTCTTAGAAAAGCACAATATTTCAAAAGAATACTTACAGAAGAAGTCAGACGAACTGTTAGATACAGTTTTAACAGATTGGCAAAGGTATAGCGGAAGTTCATACTCAAGGAGTAATATGGGAAGATTAACAATAGAAAAAGATGAGTTTTTGAGATAATATATTATAGTCGTAACCTTAAATTAAAGGTTGCGACTATTTAACATATCACTGCCTAGAAAGATAAAAATATAGTATAATATAATAAATCATTTTTATTTTTATAGAAAAACAGCGTATGAACATATTACAAAGTAGTAAAGAACAAGCTGTTTCATCTAGAACATCTTTAAAAAATGTAATTAATAATATTTCCCAAAAAATAACAGTAACAAAAGATACGTAAACAACAGTAGTTGGTAGCACCAATGCACCTAGAGTTAGAAGATAATCAAAATGGTGGAATACAAGTAATAGCAGTAGCGCCGATAAATAGCGTGGGAGAGGTTGATATAAGAAAGATAGTAATAGTCTAAGATAGAGCACGAATTTCAAATAATAAGTGAGATTAGGAGTTCTATTTTTTGACAAGAAATATGATATAATAAGGAAAAAAATGAAACATAGAAAGGAAGAAGATCGTGAAAAAGAATATATTAGTTATACTAAGTATTTTAATAATTACAATATTATCTGGTTGCCAAAAGAAAGAAGAAGTAAGTACATACGAACAAGACAGGGTAGCGAAATATATATTGGATAATGTAGAGCTGGTAGATGGAAACGAGATAAAGAAGATAAAATTTTTGCAATTTGATAAAAATATTTCAACTCAGACTTGGCGCGCGACTGTGGAGTTAAATTCAAAGTATGATGTATCGTTAACAGAAAATTATATAGGAGGAGAATTGCGTTTTTCAGGTTTTTATGAGGAAGAAATAAAGATAAGAGCTAATGAGAATAAATCAAAAAGTATAAAGGAAATAAAAATAGAGTATATAAAAGGATAGTAAGTTTATGTCGGATAAAAATTATAAAGAAATATCTATGGATGTATACAGTGTAGATAGAAAAAAAGAGAACAAACCTTTGCGAGAAAATCAAAAGTTAACGAAGAGTAACTTTAAAATTCTGCAAGTAGAAGACAACCAAGAGAACGGAATGCAAGCAATGGCAGTGGCGCCAGTAAATGATAGAGGAGAAGTAGATACAAGACGAATAGTAATAGCTTATGCAGGAACGAACTTTTCAGACGGTAATGATAGAAGTACAGATGTACAAAGTGTAATGTTTGGCAGGAAAGAAAAGTATACTTATAGGGCTTTACGTTTACACGAAGTAAATCCAGGGCAAGTAGAAACGGCGTTAGACTTTGCTGAAAAAATAAAACAAAAATATCCAGATTCGTTAATAGATTCAACAGGACATAGTTTAGGCGGGTATTTAGCAATGGTAGTCGCAATAAAAAACAGGTGGACAACAACGGTGTTTAATGCTCCAGACCCGTCAAATATGCTAAGTGAAAAAGAAATAGAATGGGCAAGAGCGAATCCTCATTTACTTGTGAATTATAGAAATTATAGAGATGTAATAGGAAACTTTGGGGGAAATCCATTAGGAATAGCAAGATATGTAAATATGGGATTAGCAGACGACAATGTATTTATACCAAGCAATCCAGTAGAATTCTATAAATATCTAGTCAATATACCAACACAATACCACGCCTTAGCAACTTGGAAATTTGATAAAGATGGGAATTTAATTAACATCAAAGGGGAGATAGTAAATCCTGAAACATCAGTGAGAAGTATAGATATAGATGGAGATGGTATAAATGATATATCTTTGAAAGCAGGGGATTTGAGACTTACCAATCTTTTAAGTGAAAGAGGAGATATAAGTATAAGTGGAGAAAAGATTCAATTAAATCCAGAAGTACTAAGAATTCTAAGTAGTAACATAAGAATCAAAGTAATAAATGATTTAGCGACGATAAAAAGAATAACAAAGTTATGCATAGAAAAAAATAATAAAGTAAGAATGGACTTTAACTAAAGAAAAGAACAAGTTACAGAAAGTATAAAAGAGGAATTAAACAACACAGAAATGCCATTTATACTAGATAATCTCAGAGAATCAGTAGGAGAAATAATAAAAAATAAACATTTGTTGGAAGCCCTACAACAAAAATATCAATTAAAAATGGAACAATTCGGCTCTAACGAAATACCTCTAGTAAGTGGTATCAGACTATATCCATATAATTATAACATACAACTAGATACGTTAAGACGAGTAACAGCACCACTGCTAAATCAAAGTCAAAAAGAGGAAACAAGTGATATATCAAACATTTTTATGAGGAAACCAACTATACTGAAATCATGGCAAGAAATAGAAAATAATACTAAGAGACTATTAGAAGAAAGTGATAGGACATTTGAGGGAGATGGACTAAGAACAGGAAAAGAAGATGGAATAAGTCAATCTTTAAAACAAGTACTAGAAGTAGCTGAAAAAAATATAGATGAATTAGAAAAACAACTCCAAAACACAGCAGAATTAACGCAAGGATTAGCGGAAAACTTTGAAGAACAGGATAGATGGATAGGCGCAAAACTACAACAAGGTATTTTTGTAGGAAGTAATCCGGTAAAAAACATGCCGCAAAGCTATAAAGCCTACTTAGAACGCGACGAAATATTTGATGATGTAAAAGATGTAATTCAAGCATTCGACAAGCAAGTAGAAAAAAGAAGTAAAGAATATGCGAAGAGAATGGCTGAAATAACAGGAGAGAGTTTGGATATACTCGCAGAAGGGTTGGAAGCTTGGGGAGATAATGTTGGTGGAGTTGAAAGAAAAATAAAAGAAATCGAGAGGAATTATGATGTAACGGTAGAAGTAGAGGAAAGATATAAAGAAGACGATGAACTAAAAGTTAAAATAAGATACTGGGGGAAATTAAAAGAACTGTATCCAAAAGAATTAGTAGAAAATATGGCTGCCACGCAAGATAAAATAATATCTAAAAAAGAGAGAATAGGTCAGACGATACAGGTAATAAAAATAACCAAAAATAATTTAGGTTACTTAGAACCAATGCTAAAGAAAATAATAGAAGAAGGAGTTTATAAGGCTTTTGATTTAGACGAGATAGTAAACTCTCAAAAAATAGTAAAGAGTATGATAGAAAAGAGCCAAAGTGAAATAAAATATGTAAAAGAACATATAGGGACAGAAGGTATGAGCGGAGAAGCGATAAAAGCGCTGAATCAGAAGTTAGAAGAGGTAAATAGAAGTTTAGAATATTATAAGATGTTTATAGGTGATTGTT
>ERZ773003.1699-NODE-1699-length-12124-cov-34.924683_pt1 | contig 12124 bp, 6 predicted proteins | sample MGYA00580668_ERZ773003 | MGnify/ENA primary metagenome ERZ773003 (study PRJEB29015, sample SAMEA2738002) | human oral metagenome | biome: human oral; feature: human-associated habitat; material: dental | place: China | collected 2126 ... | reverse complement strand
GACAACCAGGACAACCAGGACAACCAGGACAACCAGGACAACCAGGACAACCAGGACAACCAGGACAACCAGGACAACCAGGACAACCAGGACAACCAGGTAAAGGTAAACTGGCAAATACAGGTCAAACAACGACAAATGCAGGAATCGCTGGAGTAGCTCTAGCTGGACTAGCATTAGCAGCAATGCGTCGTCGTAAAAATAAATAAAAACTGTAAAGTTTTAAATTGAATATAAAATAGGGAGCATAAGAACTCCCTATTTTATGCAATTTTAGAATGAGCAAGTTATTTTGCTTTTTAGCAAAATTATGATAAAATACTCATCTGTGGTTACACAAATAAAATATAAAATATAAAAAATAAAAGGAGAAAGGAAAACAATGAATAGATTGAAAAAAATATTTAGTATTTTATTAATGGTTGTTTTTCTTGTAAATACATTTTTAGGTTCGACATCTAAAAATGCATTTGCAGATGGAACACTAAAAACTCAACTAAGAATTATCAACTTAAATGGTGATGGTACTATTGATGATAATTCAGAGTTTTGGGTAAACAAAGATATTCCTGCTGCGGCAGACTTAACAGTGTCAGGAACAGGTGTAAACATTCAAAATCCAAAATTGAAAATTACTGTTCAAAAGACAAACTCAATAACAAGACCAGAGTTTGTAGACTCTAAAAAAGCGGTTAAAAATGAACGTTCAGAAGATAATGATAATTATTATATGACGTATACTTTTGATCAATTAAATGGGGGAGCAAAGTTAACATTCCCAATGCCATTTAAGTTTTTGGAAAGTGCAAATAAAGGTGATACTGTAACGATAAAAGAAGAACTTTTTGATGAAAATGGGGGGCTTATCGACTCGGCAACAAAAACATATGTTGCGAATAAGAAAACATACACATATAACGAGTCAAGTGTTTCTGCACATACGCCAGACCATCTGAAACAACTTATTGATTCATCAAAACCAGCAAAAAATAATACACTTTTCGTTTATCCAGTAAATGATTATACTGATTCTGATAAAACAAAAGAAGATGGAGAGGGTACACAAATATCAACGTACTTCAGCTTTACCCTTAAAGATACAACAGTACGAGATCCAAATACAACATATGTAGCCCCTAAAAACATAAAGTGGGAAATAAAATTACCAGAAGGTGTGGAACTAGCTAATAATAATAATTTCACTTATGATCCAGCTACAAGAACAGCTACTCGTATGATAAATTCTCCAGGGTTAGGTAACGGCTCGTGGGTTAGTTACGATGAATTATCATATTGGCAACAGGCAGACCTTATATTTAAAAATAAAAAGTATAACGAAGTTATAAATATAGAGGCGAAATTTACGCTAAATGCCGGTTTAGAAAATGAACAAAAATTACCAGATAGAATACTCCCTATTAAACTACTGAAAAACAAATTAACTTTCGGGGCAGATAACTGGGCTGAAATAATTAAATATAGATTAAATGATACTGTTGATAATCCGATTCCTACTAGAGTAGAGAATGGAACTTATACATTATATGATAAGAAATTATATGATAAAGAAAATAATGACCAGACTGATAATGGACTAATGTATATATCTAGAATTGGGAATGAAAATAATGGTTCAAGTCTGACTAACCCTGGGGGAGGTCAGGTTATGCACTTATGGTCTATAGAAGATGTCTTGATGAGGGATAAACCTGTCCAAGATGAGAAAAAAATCTACTATAAATACTTCCAATTAGGAAAAGTAGAGAAGTTTAGAAGTCGTGGTGGAGATAAGGCTAGAAGGCAGCAATTAGTAGATAATGCTATTAATCAGGTTAATAACACACCTAATAAACTTTATGGTATTAAAGAAGATGGTTCTAAAGTAGAACTTGCATCTAATATCAAGTTAGGACAACGTGTTGATATTAATGATGCAACTGGGCAATACCTACGTCTTTCATTAGAATTTGAAACGCCAATAATATTAGATAATACGGCTCTATATTATTATACAGGAGCTTATCCGAGTGAAAAAGAAATCAAAAAATTTGAAGATGGTGAATACGATAAGATTCAATATTACTATGGTACTTTAAGTATCAAATCGGAAAGAAAAGTGAACTCTACTACTAGAGAGAATGCAGAGTTACTAAATGGTAGCTCGGCTTGGATAGGTCTTTTCCTAGCAACACCAAAAGCTTATATAAATTCTCTTGGAGGTACAGGAGTACTTCCATATAAGGCTGATGGTAGTTATGCATCTATTACATTTAACCAGGCAATATTACGAGGAAGATACGGTTCATGGGGACCATATTTAGGGAAACCAGTAACTAATCCGAAAATGATTTATCTATTACCAGCGGAGTTTAAATATGTTGAAACAGAAGGTATTTGGACTAATGGTATTGATAAGAGCAAAATAGGGAAACCAGAGGTTATAGAAAACTTCAGAAATACTGGACGAACAGCGGTAATTTATTCTTTACCTGATATGACTCCTACATTACAAGATATAAATGATACAGTTACTATTCAGATAAAAACAGAAGCTAGTGCTTATGCTAAACAAGGAAATAACCAAGTTGATGGATTCTTTACTTATGATAACAATGATGTAATTCTTCCATGGGATGATAGTATGACGTATGTGGATGAGTTGGATTTAGATGGAGATGGTAATAAACAGGAAAAATTCAGTTATAGAAGCCACAATATTAACTTTATACCTCCATTAGAGTTACTTATGTATAAAAACGTAGGTTTAACTACAGATAAGATGCAATATGCAGAAGTTGGAGATGTTGGAGAACCATTCTATTGGAAAGTTAGTATCAATAACAATACAATATCAGAAGTAACAGATATTAGCTTTATCGATACACTACCATTTGTTGGAGACCATGTTATAACACCTAATAAAACAGGCGAGTATAAAGAAAGAGGCTCTAAATTTATGACTCCATTAGCTAATAGCTTAGAGTCAGTTAAAGCAAACGAAGAAGTATTGAAAAACTTTGACGTTTACTATCAATTAAAACCTCAAAATATTTTAGAAACTGTTCGTGATGGTGAATGGTTAAGTGCAGGTCAAGTAACAGACTTTAGCCAAGTAAAAAGTATAAAAGTAATGTTGAAACCAGGAGCTAAATTAGCATCTAAAACAACAGTTGACTTCTATATTCCATCAAAAATACCATTTGATACAACATTAACAGAAACACAAACTGCTAATAACTCAGTAGCTATTTCTACGGATAAGTACTCTTATTCAGAAGCTAATACTGCTAAGATTGGGGTTGCAAGATACACAATAAAAGGTACAGTATTTAGCGACTTCAACAAAGATGGTCTTATGGCTGATAACGAGGATAAATTATCAGGTTACAAAGTAGAGCTTATCGATAAGAAAACAGGTGATGTAGCTGTAGATGTAACTGGTCAAAAATTAGAAACAACTACAGACAATGAAGGAAAATACACAATTAATGCTTATAAACGTGGAGATTACTTTGTAAGATTTACTAAATTAAGTGATGAAGATGTATTAACTAAATCAAATGATAAAGCAAATGGAAATAATGCGACAGAAGAAATCGCAGGTACAAAATTTGTTAAAACAGCTGATTTTGCTTTAAGTCCTACAAATAACAATATAGTTAAAAACGCAGGATTTGAAGGGACTAAGAGAGATGTTACTGTTGAAAAAGTTGATTCACAATTAAACCAAGACGGAAGTAAGAAATACCTAAAAGGTGCTACTTTTGAATTAAAACAAAATGGTAATGTGGTAGATACTCAAACAACAGATGAAAATGGTCGTGCAGTATTCAAAGGTGTTAAATTCGGAAGCTATAAATTAGTAGAAACACAAGCACCAAACGGATATAAACCTAATACTGAAGAAAAAGATATTACGGTTGATGAAAACGGTGATGCTAAGTATGAAATACAAAATGAGTTAGCATTAAAATCAATATCAGGAACAGTAAAATGGGAAGATGCGAATAACCAAGACGGAAAACGTCCAGAAAAAGTAACAGTAACTCTAAATAAAACAGTAGATGGAACAACAACTAAAGTAAAAGATGTAGAAGTGGCAACACCAGCATCAAGTGCGGATACATCAAATTATGAGTTTACAGACTTACCACAATATGAAGGTGGAAAAGAAATTACTTATACAGTAGCACAAAACTCAGTAGATGGCTACACAACAAAAGTAGATGGATTCAATATTGTAAACAAATATGAACCAGCTAAGAAAACAGTATCAGGAACAGTAAAATGGGAAGATGCGAATAACCAAGACGGAAAACGTCCAGAAAAAGTAACAGTAACTCTAAATAAAACAGTAGATGGAACAACAACTAAAGTAAAAGATGTAGAAGTGGCAACACCAGCATCAAGTGCGGATACATCAAATTATGAGTTTACAGACTTACCACAATATGAAGGTGGAAAAGAAATTACTTATACAGTAGCACAAAACTCAGTAGATGGCTACACAACAAAAGTAGATGGATTCAATATCGTAAATACACATGAACCAGAAAAAACATTTGTTGAAGGAACAAAAACTTGGGAAGATGCAAATAACCAAGATGGAAAACGTCCTTCTGAAATAACAATCAGACTATTCAAAAACGGAACAGAAGCTGAAGTTAAGAAAGTAACGGAAGCAGATGGATGGAAGTGGAAATTCGAAAATCTTGATAAGTACTATAACAAAGGAAAAGTAGTAGAGTACACTATTAAAGAAGATAAAGTAGATGAGTACACAACAGAAGTTAACGGATTTAATGTTACAAATAAACATTTACCAGAAAGAACGATTGTATCAGGAACAAAAACTTGGGATGATGCAAATGATCAAGACGGTAAACGTCCAAATAGTATTAAAGTAATATTAAACAAAACAGTTGATGGAGTAACAACAAAAGTAGAGGTTAAAGAAGTAACAAAACAAGATAATTGGCGTTACGCATTTAACCTACCAAAATATGAAAACGGAAAAGTAATAGTATATAGTATAGATGAAGAAGATGTACCAGGATATACAAAAACTATAAACGGACACAACTTGAAAAATACTCATATTCCGGCTCCTAAAACTTCTAAAAAACCAAAATCTACATTAGCTAAGACAGGTCTAGCAGAAACATCTACAACTCTACTAGGAACAATGTTGTTAGCATTAGCAATGTTATTCAGAAGAAAATCAACAAAATAATAAAGTTGATTAGGTTATACCTTGAAAGAAATTTATATTAAATAAATAAAAGCAAGTATAGCGATAAAAAGGCTCGTCCTTATTACAAAATTGTAATAGGGGCGAGTTTTTTTGTCGTTTTGTGATTTTGATACTAAATACAGACTAAATTAATAAATATAAATAGTTAGTATTTTCTTATTACCACTAAAATTTCCGGTAATTTCATAAAATATTATTAGTGTTTTTTGTAGAACTAAAGTTATTTTGTAAATAAAAATGAATTTCCTAAAATAATTTACCGTTTAAATTCAATATAGGTGAAATTAGTTTTTATAAATGGATTATATGATTTAACGATTTTTTTTTATAGGTTTTTATTTTACAATATAAGAAATCTTTGATACAATTTTTATAGATATGCTATATTGATAAGTTTGGGAATATTAATATAGTAAAAATAAAATCATATTAAGGGGACAAACTATGTTAGAAAATTTTAAAAAGTCACAATTTTTCGTAAGAAAAATACCAGTGGTGGTAATTGCTTTGTCAATAATCATATCACTAATGCAACCTACAATATCAAGTAAAAATATTGCTAAAGCATCTGAGAATGAGGAGAAAACAGTTCTAAAAGATAAGGCTAATACTAAACAAGAGCTACCAGTTAAAAACAAAAATGATTCAGAGGTGGCGCTAAAAGATGAAGTCAAGCGTATCAAAAAAGAGTTGAAAGTAAATTCTAAATTTTTAGGTAGTTCAGAAACAATAGCAGAGAATTCAAATCAAAATCTATTGTCTACATCTTTTGAGAAACTGGCACTTGAAACTAGGGATAAACCTTCAGAAGCTAAGTATAGAGTAACTTACAAATTTGAGGGTGGAATGCCAACATGGTCAGGAGATATAACACCACAGGAATTACCTGAAGAAGTAATGGATATTATTGAGGAAATCAAAGATGACAATAAATATAGCGATAAAGAAATTGTAAAAGCTATAATGCCTAGAGAACTAGAAATAATTATACCAGGTTATGGAGCAGATGTGATTTGGAGATTTGTTGGTTATGATAAAGATGAAAAACAGGTAAATGGACAAGATATTACATTTGTAGGTAAATGGAGAAAATATATATCTCCTCATGATGGAGGGAGAGAGCCTGGAAGTGTATTAGTTCGTTACGTAGATGAAAATAATCAAAAACTACAACGTAGTCGCTATGATATGTGGAAAGAACCTGTTGGAACGCCTTATAATACAGCCGAAAATGAAACAGAAAAACCGTCTGAAATTACAAAAAATGGTGTTACTTATAAGTATTTGAAAACAATAGGGCAAGAAGTTGGTACAGTACAAGCTGGTGTAACAACAGTAACATATGTCTATAAAGCAGATAAATACAAAGTAAAATATCAATTCAAGAGTTCTGATCCTAACAAAGAAATACCAGAAGAGGTATTGAAGCAACTTCCAAAAGATGATGAAGAATATGTTGATGGCACAACGGTTAAAGCCAAACAACCAACGAAAAAAGAACTAATAGCAAATGATGGTATTTTATGGAAATTTAAAGGATATGATAAAGATGAGGAAACTATAAAAGGTGCAGACATTACGTTTGTTGGAACATTAGAGCCAGAAGAAATAATAGTTCCTTTGGATCCGAATAATCCACCAAAAGTCAAAAGAGGTAGTGTAGTTGTTCATTACCTATCAACTGATAATAAGAAACTTAAAGAAGATTATATAGATACAAAAGATGCACTAGTTGGAACGGATTATAATACGGCTGAGAATGACACAGAAAAACCAACGTCAATTACAAAAGATGGTAAAAAATATAATCTTGTTGAAGTAAAAGGTACAGAAAAAGGTAAGATTGTAGAAGGAACAACAGAAGTTATATATGTCTATAAAAAAGTAGAAAAAGACACACCACCAAAAGATAATCCAATACCAGAGAAGCCAACACCAGAAAATCCAAAACCGAAGTTGCCTAACACTGGTCAAACAACTACTAATGTGGGGGTAGTAGGATTATCATTAATAGGATTAGCTTTAATGATACGTCGACGCGAACGCTAGATTAAGTAGTATAAATATAAAATATCATGTGGAATATCTTAATTTAAAAATTAAGATATTCTATAAACCCGAAGTATAGATTTTTATATTTCGGGTTTGTTGTTGTAAGAGCTAAGAAATAGCTAAAATATTCCTCTAGTAAATTCTTTTAATTTATGAGATAATATTGTTGTTAATTAATGAACGTATAAGAAAAAATCACTCTTAAGGAGGTTTTCATGAAAAAGGCAACGATAGGAAAAATTTCAGTGCTAGCAGTCTTTTTAATTGCCTGTGCTATTGGTTATTACTTCATGTTCGGTGGAGGTAGTGACAAAAAAGTTAAGGAAGAGTATCAAAAATATGTTGATATGATTAATATAAATCATAATTTTGATGCTGGTAGCAAAGGTTTGGATAAAATGACGACAGATGCTGCCAATAAATTAATTCCGACTATAAAGACAGATATAAAAGTATCTAAAGAATTAAAAAACACGGCTATAAGCTTGGAAGATAAAAAGGTTGATGATGCGAAAGAAAGTTTGGATAGAGCAGAAAAGCTAGATACAGCAAAGACATTTGCTGAAGCAGAAAAATGGCTTCGTAGTGATATTGATAATTACAAAAAAGCTGAGGATGAAATAAATAATTTAAAACAAGATTCTAACTTTAGTAAAAATGTTAATCAAATTTTAGAAAAATATAAATTTAACTATAATTCGCTAGAACAAGCGCTAAAAGAACTTGGAAACAAGATTCAAGAAAAGGCTGATGAGAAAGTTAAAAAAGAAAAAGAAGCTGCTGAAAGAGCTGCAGAAGAAGCCAAAAAGAAAAAATCAGATGTTGAGTTAGGTGGTCCTAATCCTGATTTATTAAATGACAGTAACTCATTACCAGCAAATGCTCAAGGAATAGGTGGGGCGATTGATGAAGCAGGAATTCTCAAGTTGAATAAAGAAATGGTCAATCGTTATCAAGGATATTTGTTGAGAAAATATGATGGCAATTCTATAGAATGGGATTCTTCTGGGAAATCATTTAGACTTATAAAAGCAAATGCGAAATCAGTGAGATTTACAGCACAACCAGAACTTTATGCAAGAGTAGCAGATAGACTTGTAACAGCGGTTCGTCTATCAAGCAGTGAAGGTTCAGAATTGCTTTATAGAACGTAAAAAATACCTCGAGAGTTTTTCTCGAGGTTATTTTTTATACTTCTAATATTTCTATATCAGCTTTTGATTTATAGATTACATCTTTTCGTTCTATTAAAATAGTAGCTTTTTTTGATAGTTCTTTATTATCTTTTATTTTGTTAAGAAGTTCATGACTAGGATTCATAGCGACTGGATTTCCAACTCTTCTAAGCATATTGTAATCTCCGTTTGTGTCTCCATAGGCAAAGGATTGGTCAAGGTCGATGTTATATTTATTGACAAGTTCATCAATCATTTTATTTTTACTGTCTGAATCCCACATTGGAATTACTTCGCCGGTAAATTTATTATTTTTCATTATATATGTGCTACCGATGGCTAAGAAAGCATGATGTTTTTTGCCCATTGCTTCTACAAGGTAGTCGGGACTTCCTGAAATAAAGATAATCAAATGTCCTTCTTTTTTATGTTTTTCTATGACACTTCGTGTGTATTTGTAGACACGATCAGCTTTTAATTTAATTACTTGTTCAGTGGCAAAGTCGATATATTTTTTATCTAATCCGGTTATAGCCTCTACATACGCTTTTGATACGTCAAACAGATAGTTATCGTAGTCTTCAAAGCGCTTATCCCAGTTAATATAAGTATCTTTAACCCCGTTTATCCAGTAACGTTCATCAACTGCTTCATATTTGATTAATTTTTTAAAATGTTCAGTCATTAATGAATCCCTATATAATGTGCCATCTATATCAAAAAAAGCGGCTATTTTTTTATCATTCATATCTTCATCTCCTTAATAAAAAGTTTTAAATATATCAAGTGCTAACTTTTTATATCTTCTATTTTATTTCAGTTAATTTAATTATAGTTAAGGGAATGGCAAGGTTAATACCATCCCCTTGATTTATTTTAGAATTTTGATGTATCGACAGAGTCAATATATTTTTTAAGCTCTGGAACGATATTTGAGATTGTTCCACTTTCGAATGGATTTTCTAAGTTTGCTTCTTTTACAAGTTCTGTAAATGGTTTTGTACCACCAAGTCTACATAGGTGTAAGTATTCTTTCCATGCTTTTTCACGATTGTCGTTTGCTTTTTTCCAAAATTGGAAGGCGCAAACTTGGGCTAGAGTGTAATCGATATAGTAGAATGGTGCTCCAAATAGGTGTCCTTGACGATAGAAGAATAGTCCTTCATCAAGTTCTGGAATATCTTCATAGTAACGAGATGGAAGGTATTTTTTCTCAACTTCTAACCATTTCTTACGACGTTCTAATGGAGAAAGCTCTGGATTTTCATAAATTATATGTTGAAATTCATCTACTGTTACACCATAAGGAAGAAATTTAAGAGAGCCAGTAAGGTGGTAGTATTTGAATTTTTCTGTATCCTCTTTAAAGAATAAGTCCATCCAAGGCCAAGTTAAGTATTCCATACTCATAGAGTGAATTTCACATGCTTCATATGTTGGCCAAACATAATCTGGCATGTAGTTACGACTTTCATAAACTTGGAATGCGTGACCGGCTTCGTGAGTTAGTACTTCTGCATCATGTGGAGTACCATTAAAGTTAGCAAAAATAAATGGTGCTTTATAATCTGCAAGGAAGGTACAGTAACCACCACCCGCTTTTCCAGGTTTAGTATCAAGGTCTAATAAATTGTTTTCGGTCATAAATGTAAAGAATTCATTGGTTTCTGGTGATAATTCCTTATACATAGTTTTTGCTGCTTCAACTAGGTAAGGTCGATTTCCTTTAGGATTTGGGTTACCTGATTTGAAGTTTACACTTTCGTCATGGAACGATAAACTTTCTAAACCTAAACGCTTAGCTTGGTATTTTTTGATTTTTTCTACTAACGGAACTATTTCTTCAAAAATTTGTTTTCTATAATTAGCAACATCTTTGGCGTTATAGTCAGTGCGACGTAGGCGTAGGTAAGCTACTTCAACGAAGTTCTCAAAACCAAGTTTTTTCGCGATACGTGTACGAACTTTAATAATGCGATCATAAATACTATCATATTGTTCTAAGTTGTCTTTGAAAAATTTAGCAACTGCTTTTGCTGCTGCATGGCGAACTTCACGATTAGCATCTTGTGTATATTTAGCCATTGCGCTTAGATTATGCTCACCACCATCGAACGGGATTTTTGCACTTGATGTAAGTTTTGTATATTCTGAAGAAAGTTTGTTTTCTTCTTTTAAATCATCTATAATTTCATCACTAAATACTTTTAATGTAGTTTCGATTAGATTGAAGTAGTGTTCACCAATTTCTTCTTTTAATTCATTTTTAAATTTAGAATTATACATCTCTTTATTAAATTTACTCTGTAGAGACGATAGTTCAGGAGAGAATTCGTCCCAAAATTCTCTTTCTCCCTCATAGAATTTATCAGTTGTATCAATAGTAGCACGAATTTCTACTAATGTCGACATAGTTTCTAGGTGTTCACGAAGTTTATTGTATTCATTAAAAATTTCTAAAGTTTCTTTTGTACTATTAGCTGAGATAAGATGTGTTACAAGATTAGATAATTGCTCTTTTACCTCATTTACATTAGGTCTAGTGTATTGGTAATTTTCAAAAGTCATAATCAACCTCCCAATAAATTTATTAATTATCAATAGTATTATGATACCATGAAAGGTGAAAAAACACAAAAATAGCTTTTAGGATTTTGAGGAATAAGGCGTTATATTGCAAGGGAAATAAAGGACTAGGTCTTTAATAGAAGATAATAGTGATAGTCTCTTTTGTGCTTTAAACTTCTATTTTTTTGTGTTAAAATTATCTAGAGAAAAGTATTTTAAGCAAAGTACTGCTAGAAAATTAGAGAATTAGATAAGAAGGAGAAGCTTATGGTACTTCAAAACAAACTAGGAATAACTGAATCAGCAAAATTAGCCCGTGAAGAAGAGCGTATCAGTAAAATAAAAGCAATAGAGCTGTTTAATAAAAATATTTTAGTTGATAAAAAAGCAGGAACATTTGATACTTTATCTTATATCCATGAATTCTTATTTAGTGATATTTATGAATTTGCTGGTAAGGTTAGGGTAGAAAATATTGCGAAAGATAATTTTCGCTTTGCTCCTGTAATGTTTCTAAATGCAGCATTGGATAATATTGATAAGATGCCACAAAGTACTTTTGATCAAATAATAGAAAAATATGTTGAAATGAATATAGCCCATCCTTTTCGTGAAGGTAATGGTCGTAGTATGAGACTTTGGCTAGATCATATTTTAAAGAGTGAATTAGGAAAAGTAGTTGATTGGAATAAAGTGGATAAAGAGGACTATTTGCTTGCTATGAAAAGAAGTCCAATAAGAGATATAGAGATAAAACATGTATTAGGAATTGCCTTAACATCTGAAGTTGATAGTAGAGAAGTTTTTATAAAAGGTTTAGATACTAGCTATTATTATGAAGGATACGCTACTTTTAATTCAGAAGATTTAGATAATAATAATTAGGATAATGAATTTTCAGGGTAGAAAAGTATATAAAGTAAGTTTTATAGTTGGAATTATATTTTTGATTTTGAAGTAGTCGAAAGTAATGTTCCAACTTTTCATTATTAGCAGCAACCTAATAATGAAATCTTTGCCTTTTGACATTCATTGTTATTTATGAAATAATTGTACTATGATATAAAGAAGTATT
>ERZ773003.1695-NODE-1695-length-12138-cov-245.234627_pt1 | contig 12138 bp, 7 predicted proteins | sample MGYA00580668_ERZ773003 | MGnify/ENA primary metagenome ERZ773003 (study PRJEB29015, sample SAMEA2738002) | human oral metagenome | biome: human oral; feature: human-associated habitat; material: dental | place: China | collected 2126 ... | reverse complement strand
TGCGCGATTTGGCTAAGCAGGGCATGACCATGGTGATTGTCACGCATGAAATGAGCTTTGCCCGTGAAGTTGGCACACGGATGATTTTCCTTGACAAAGGCGATATTATCGAAGACGGTCCGCCTAAACAAGTAATGGACCGCCCAAAGACTGAACGAGCGCGCCAGTTCTTTGATGCTGATAAATAGCATAAGGTTAACAATACATGCTAAAATAAAATAACTATGGTAAATTCAAAAGTATCATCTACTGAACACGAAAAGTCTAGTAAGCGCCTGCCGGAACGAAATGTCAAAAATGAAACCATCATAGTTAGCCAAGCGGTTGGCATGTTGCTGTTTGGCGCAGCGATGGTTGGTTTGCTAGCAAACCCATTTCTTGTTGTTCCGTTGTTTTTTGTGCCGCCTTTGTTTGTAGCTTATCTATCATTTATTGCTTTATTGTTTGTAGAAGGCATTGTCATTTTGAAACAATACCGGCGCGTGGATCGCTACCGTCAGCGTATTACTGCGCTGAGCGTGATATTACTTTTGCCTGTATTTGCTGTGATTTTTAATACATTAGCAGCGGCTGCTACATTATTGCATGCATACGATATTGTTTATATCGCGAAATTGCTTACATCGCCTTGGGTACTTCTGGGGTTGTTCGTTGTGGCTGCTGTTGGCTTGTTATATTTGTGGCGATTGCTACGACTTCCGGATCGGTTATATTGGGAGCCTCTTCCGGCATCTTCGTTGTCAAAAACACAATATAAACAGCAAGAGCGCGGCTTGCGGCTGCAGCGAATTGGTTTTGGGCTTTTTAGTATTCCGTTAGCTATAGCTATCGCAATTTCTTTCGCGGTATCGCAGATAATGGTTGGCCCAGACGGTGGTTTTGGCGGTAGTGCCATATTTAACTACGCGTCGCTAGCCTTTCTTTGCGCTGGCATACCGTGCATTGTGGCTGGTTTGATGTGTTTTGCTAAGAGCGAGATGTAATTGTTTAAGCTTTGAGCCGATAATCTCCTCTGATATAGTCAATAATCAGAGGAAAGAGTGGTTAGTAAACGAGAAAAACCAGATAAAGATAGTCAGGCGCCGCCGGTTAAAAAGCGTGCTAGTGTTAAAACTGCGTCAAAGAATCGTGAAAAATTACATGATGATTTGGCAAATAAGAAGTCTGGCGGCAATCTAGATCCTGGTTTGTATTGTTTCACGGCCATCGCTCAGTTTCATGGTATTCCTGCTGACCCGGAGCAGATTGCTCACGCGTTAGCGATAGATCCGCGTGCGGGTATGGGTGAAATGGATATGTTACGGGCAGCGCGTTCACTTAAATTGAAGGCGCGGGCAGCTACGGTTAATTCTAAGCAATTAGCGAAATTGCCACTACCGCTGATCGTTGGTATGAAGGATGAAAAGTTTGCGGTGTTGGCGCAAGTTGCCGAGGATAATATGGCGGCGCAACTTACTGATACTAAGAATGACAGTCGCCGCAAAGTCAAAGGTTCTGGAAAAATCATCAACAGTAAATTCCTCATTTTACCGCCAAATGGCGGGCCGCCGCAGGTGATGTCGGCCGAGGATTTTCAGGACAAATGGACTAGCCGCGTGGTGTTATTTACGCAGCGTTTTTGGAAAGAAGCGGACAGGAAATTCAATTTCAAATGGTTCATTCCGACGATTATCAAATACAAAAAGCCATTGCTGCAAGTCTTGCTGGCGGCGCTGGTAGTGCAGATTATTGGCATTTTCACACCGATTCTCACGCAAGTGGTCATTGACAAAGCTCTCGCGCATCATAGCGTCTCGACGCTTGACGTCATCGTTGGCGGGCTGGTAATTATCGCGCTGTTTGAGGGGATGCTCGGCATCGCTCGCAATTATATTTTCACGCACACCACCAGTCGGATTGACGTAATTTTGAGTTCGCGGCTGTTTCGGCACTTATTTGCTTTGCCGCTAAGGTATTTTGAAACCCGTCGAGTTGGCGATACCACGGCGCGGGTGCTGGAGCTGGAGCGAATTCGGTCTTTTTTGACTGGTACGCCGATGACGGCGCTGATTGATATTAGTTTTATGTTTGTCTACATCATAGTTATGCTGTTTTATAGCACAACATTGACGTGGGTGGTGCTGGGTAGTTTGCCGGTATTTGCGATATTGTCTGGTATCATCACGCCGCTGCTTCGCCAGCGTTTGGATGAAAAGTTTAATACGGGCGCCGAATCCCAATCGTATTTGGTTGAGTCGATCACTGGTGCACAGACTATCAAATCGTTCGCGCTGGAGCCGCAACTGCAGAAAAATTGGGAGGGTCGGCTGAGTAATTATGTTCGCGCTAGTTATAAAACTAATTTACTGTCAGGCAATGCTGGCGCGCTCGGTCAACTCGTTCAAAAGATTTTTGACATCGCTATTTTGTGGGTTGGTGCGCACATGGTGATGGCGGGTAGTTTGACTATCGGCGGGCTGATTGCTTTTCGGATGTTGAGCGGTCGGGTGAGCGGGCCGGTACTGCGACTGGTGCAATCATGGCAGGATTTTCAGCAAACAGGTATTTCCATGAAGCGGTTGGGTGATATTTTCAATACCAAGCCAGAGCCGACACTTGATCCGAGCAAGTCGCGCTTGCCAAGCATTACTGGTGATGTGCGATTTGAGCATGTACGTTTTCGCTATGCGCCAGATAGTCCGGAAGTTATCCGCGATGTGTCGTTTGGCATTCGTCCTGGCACGGTGGTCGGCGTGGTTGGGCGCAGCGGTTCGGGCAAAAGTACGATTTCCAAATTATTGCAGAGGCTGTACGTGCCAGAATCAGGCAAGATTTTGATTGACGGTGTCGATATTGCTACTACCGATCCGAGCTGGTTGCGCCGGCAAATCGGCGTGGTTTTACAGGAAAACTTTTTGTTCAATGCTAGCGTGCGCGATAATATCGCGGTGCATGTGCCGAGTAGCAACATGGATGATATCGTAAGGGTGGCGAAAATTGCTGGCGCCCATGAGTTTATCACCGAATTGCCAAATGGTTACGACACGATGGTTGGCGAAAAAGGCGAGGGCTTGAGCGGCGGACAAAAGCAGCGCATCGCTATCGCTCGGGCGTTGCTGCATAATCCTAAAATCCTCATTTTTGACGAAGCAACATCAGCGCTTGATTATGAGTCGGAAAATATTATTCAGAAAAATCTCAAACAAATCACCGCGGGTCGAACAGTCGTCATCATCGCGCATCGTTTGTCAACGCTCAAGTCGGTCGATAAAATTATGGCCATTGATCGCGGCCAATTGGTTGAGTATGGTACGCCAAATGTGCTTCTGAAAAAGAACGGTTTGTATGCATATCTGCACCAGCAGCAATCAGGAGACGAAACATGAGTTGGCTAAAGCGCGACCGGTTGCAGTATGAATTTTTGCCAGCGGCGGAGGAAATTGTTGAAACGCCAGCGGCACCGCTGGGTGCGTTGGTGGTTTGGCTGGTTACATTGTTGCTGATTGTGGCGTTTGCGTGGTCATATTTTGGCAGGATTGATATTGTAGCAGTAGCTAATGGCAAAATTTCTACTGAAGTTAGCACTAAAATTATCCAGCCGGCAGTTTCTGGCGTGGTGACAAATATTAATGTGCATGAAGGTCAGCGCGTCAAAAAAGGTGAAACTTTGCTGGCACTTGATAAAACAACTGCCGAAAAAGACGTTGCTACTGTCAGTCAAAGTCTGAACACGGCACGAGTCGAGCGCGATATTTTGCGGCGGCTAGCTGTTGGCGGCAACACTGATGAGATAATCAACAATGCAGATTTGGCAGATGAGACCAAAGCTATGTTGCGACAATTTGCTAGTTCACAAACCGCGCTTTCTGTAGCTAGACAGCAAACTGCAAGCGGTATAATTTATAATTATCAGCAGCAATTACAATTTAACCAGCAAGCGAAAAACCAGCTGGAAACCAACGCGCAGAATCTGAAAAATCGCAAAGCCGAGATTGAAAAGCAATTACCAAACGCCAATCCTGTCGATAAGCTGCGCCTACAGAATGAACTGAGCAATATTGATCAGCGAATCACTAACGCTGATAGTGCCGTGCTTGGTCAGAATCAGCAACTACTGCAATCGCAGTCGGTGCTCACTCAGGCGCAAAATCAGTCGCAAACCCAAAATGCCGAAACTAACAGTGCTTTTAATAATCAAATCATCACGACAGAAAAGAGAATCATTGAACTGGAAAATAATCTGGTCAAAGCTAGGCAAGTGTTGGCGCAAACTACCATCACTGCGCCCGTCGATGGTACGGTGCTGTCGCTGACGGTGAAAACAATTGGCGGTGTGGTGAATGCTGGACAGCAGCTGGCGCAAATTGTGCCAGAAAAAGTGCCACTCTACGTTGATGCGGCGCTAGATAATCAAGATATCGGTTTTGTTAAACCTGGCCAACGCGTGGTCGTCAAAGTCGCTACCTATCCATTCCAGCGTTATGGCTACTTGGAGGGGACGGTTGAAAATATTAGTCCTGATGCTATTCAGGACGACAAGAAAGGTCTCATTTATAAAGCTAAAATTAAATTGAATGATGATAAAAGCTCCAAGCAAAATCAACTCAAATTGCTGCCAGGCATGAGCGTATCTGCCGAAATTACTACCGGCCAGCGCCGCATCATTGAGTTCTTCCTCGACCCGCTGATGACCAAGGCGGATGAGAGTTTGAAGGTCAGGTGAAATAATGTTTGGCGTGCGGCATGGATAACGCAACTTATTTATATTTCTGACGTGCTGTCAAAATAACGCATCGTCATGAGACGTAGTAGCTGATATAATTTATCAACGTCGCTATCTTTACGGATGATGCCGCCTGGACGCGAAAGCTTATTGCCTGCCTCCATCTGGACGATAGTATAAGTCAGTAGATTGAGTAAAAATTCGACGCTGTATCCTTCGCTGTGAACAATTTGGCGGCGGGCGCTGTCGATTGATTTTAACATTGGCTGGTAGTCGGCGATATCAATATTAAATTTGGCGAGAGCGATTTGCAGTGATTGTATAAATGTCGGGCGAGCAATTAACTTATAAATATCTTTTTCTGGACGCAAATAAAAATCGCGGACGTTGTCCGCTAATTCAGGATCAATTGATTTAATCGCTGCTAAAACTTTTTGGATGTCATGAATGGTCTGCTGTTTGGCGCTACGATTTTGCCGGCTAACTTCACGTTCGGCAACCGATTCGGCGAAACTTTGTAAAGCGAAAATTAGACTGGTAATATTCATATGTACAGCATTGGAACTGTTACGAAAGCGGTAATCAATCAGCCGCGAGAATGCCAGTCCAATTTTGCTCGACGAACCAAGTTTTTTATAATGGCCGGGATTCAGAAAAAAGTAAACCATCTTAGCTAACTTATCAGCGTGCATCTGTGACTGAATGCGCGGGATTGAGCGATAGGATGGCGAACTGGTTGATAGGGCATACAAATGAGGATTGGCTAAATATAAACAAATATCATCGCCAAGCTGTATCGAATCAATCGTGCAGTCTGTTGAGTCGAAAAAGCTAGTCCAATATAACTGAAAAGCTAGCAAAATATTGCCTAAATTATTAAACGAAAAAGCGTGTTTTTGGTAAGCAAAACTGTATCGTAACTGCGAATCGAGCTGGATAGGCGGTTCGTCGCGGACTTGGCTGGAATTAATTTTGGTGACGTATCCAGCGAAGATTGACGCGCGTACGCCGCGGTGAATGGAAGAATCCAACTTCGTCGAGACGGCGCGTTTGATGAACTGGCCGGACATGCCGGCAGCGTGCGATTGAAAACCTAAGTTGTCTGGCGCATGTTGAGCGAGAATGGTGATATGAACGTTTGAATATTTGCACAGAGGTATAGTTAAGCTATCCGCTTCAGTAGATTGCCAGTGCAAATAGGCGCGGATATTGTACACGATATTTTCTGGCGCGCCTTGGATGAGGGTTTTATTATAAAAGACGAACGGCGTGATGCAGTCATTTCTGGATTTGATAATAATCAGTACTTTGTCAAATTTCCCAGACGCCAGAAATGTCATTGATGCGGTTAGTTCGGAGGTTACGATATCAAACTGACCGTATCCCGAAGCGATTATTTCTTTACTCTCGGCGTCCAAGTAAAACACCTCGCCGATATGTAAGTTGTTGCGGCGATTTTTATATTTCATGGCTTTATTATAGGTTAATCTTTTGTGTTTGTGGTAATTTGATACGATCGCTGTAAGATCGCCAGACTGGTGACATTTCCTGTGTCCCATTCGTAAGAATTATTCCCACTATTTAGAAAATACCAAGAGCTCTCTAGGGGTCTTTATAGCCCAGACCAATCCAACCATTCCCAGGTATGTGAGTATATTGAATTATCTAGTATAAAATAATAGAATAAGCTTATGGCAAGCAACGGCCGTCTTTCCAAAGATAAAAAGTTGATAAAGCCAGTGGCAATCGCACTAGTTTGCGTGGTCATATGTTTTGCCGCTGGAGCTGCAACAATTCTATACCTACAGCAGCACGCCCCTCGGCTTAATACTAGCTCCGATGTTGACGGTACTAAGGATGAGTTTTATCATGAGACCCACTCCAAGATCAATAACAGACCATGGTCAACTAAGGACGAATTTTATTAGAATATGAGAGATGTCAAGATTGGCACAGCTAGAGACATAGTCGAGAGGTCTATAGGCAAACCAGACCTATGCAGTAGAAAGATATATAGAGGTGAATATGAACTACAGCGTTGTGGGTATAACCTAGGAGACCCTGAGACCTACCAAGAAATAGTTTACATGAATGGGGCAGTATGGGGTATTAGCTCAGTGGTCGGATCTATTAATCAGCTGAATAGCTTCTGAGATTTTGGTCTATCAGGTCTTCAGCTCTCCGCCCTCAAAGATTTTTCTCATCCTCTTTGCTCCTGGAAACTCCTCGATTTTATCTCTACCCCCTCCAGCCTCCGCGCTGTCGCCTTTCCATTTCTTTCTGGCGAGATAGCGGTTAGTTTCAAGAGCTCTACAAGTAAACTAATTTGCCACTTGTATGTAGCTTAAGTTTAATTTAGAATAAAAGTTAATTAGCTAACGCAAATGGAGGACTCGTGACTGCTAACAGCGGAAGTGTCAAATGGATTACGAGAAATAAAAAGCATAGATTGATAGTGTATGTTGGCGTGGTCATAGTTATCCTTCTTTTTGCCGCATGTGCCATCATGGTTTCTGGTGTAATGAAACAGGCGAAGATGAATAAGTATCTTAAAGACAAGTATGGGAAAGAGTTTATATTAAAGAATCTCAGAAAAGAAGGTAGCGGTCTGGGCGTAGAAGGTGATTTGACAGCTGATGCTTATGAGGAAGCCAATCAATCAAGGAAATTTAGGGTATGGGAAGACCCTCCAGGTGTGTATCATGACACGTATTTAAATGTAGTATGGAATGCTTACGAGGAGCCTAAATTGAGGGCATATCTGAATAATAGCAGCATACATCCTGTAAGACAGTATATAGACATCGGATTGGAGCGTAGACTGAGAGACGGGCTAAGAGGAGCGCCGTCTTTGGACTCTGTGATATCGGCTAATGGAAATGATGTTACATATGGCGTAGTTGTGTTGTTCTCAGGCGAGCAGGTAACGGATAAAGATAAAAAACAGCTTAATAAAATTATAGATTATGCACGTTCAAAAAATAGTCTTAACTATAGCGTTAGATATGTTATAAATTCCAAAATAGCCAGCAGTAGCTATGTATGTCAATACTACGGCGGCTATCAAACGGATAGTAATCAGAATATAGAAGCATGTTTCACTAAAATGGATGGAAAGGAATAATTATTATGTCTCTAACACCAGAACAATACATGGCATTAAGCACTGCCGCTTATGGAAAATATACAAATACTAATAAAAATACAACTTTTAGAGATATGTTAGGAAAGAAAGATCAGAATATAATTTCAGATAGCGACTCCAGCACGTCTATTGAACTACACGCATCACTTTCTGATTATAAGCTTCTAGACTTTACTTCTACCTCTTCCGGCTTCCGTGCTGCTGCCTTCCAATCTCCATCCGGCGAGATAGTGTTTAGCTTCAAAGGCACCGACTTTGATCCTTCAAACCCTAAAACATACACCGATACTGCTAAAGATATTGCTAACGCTGACGCTCAAATAGCTTTCGGTAATTCTGTAGGATTGCCTGCCCAATTTGCTGAAGCTGAAAAGTTTGTTGACAAAGTATGCTCGTCTCATTCGCATTCTGGGTATACATACACTGGGCACTCTCTTGGCGGGGCCTTGGCTCAGTACATGACTTACAAGACAGGACACAACTCTACTACATTTAACGCTCCTGGTGTAGCTAACTTAGTTGAGAGTGTAGTCGGACATAAGATAGATTATGCCTATTATAAGGATAAATCTACCAATTATGCTAACGAGAGCGATTATATTGGAAATCTTTACAACGACGGAAGGATAGGCAGTAACAAAGTTGTACGTTCTAAGCTTAACAGCACTACGACTAGTGATCTTGTAGCGATGTATAAAATGCAAGCTATGGTTGCGTTGGGCGGTCCGTTTATGCCGTTTATCGGAGGTGGAGTAACATTGAAAATATTTATTGATGGTTTGAACGCTATGGGGAAGATTGCCAAGAATATGGTGCCTACTGCGAATCACGGGATGTCTGATATGCTGACAGATGACGGAAAAATGATGCCAACCACAAATCAGCCTGATTACGGGATCTCTTACATGGGCTATTTAACGCGCGGTACTAAAATAGCGCTTGAAGGCGGTGCATTTGTATTTTATGTGTATGGCGGCTTGGTATATCACGGTGCTGATGGTGTGTGTAAGTTCTTTAATACCGCTGGTAATATACTTGCAGATGATATTTGGATTAGGTATAGTTTCTTGCGCAATCTGTTCACTGGCGATTTGCAAGGTATTTTTGATTTATTTAGTTCTGCAACAGTTGCGGCACGCGTTGATCCGCTAATTCTAGATTTGAATGGCGATGGCTTAGCGACTACAAACTTGGATCAATCAGACGTATATTTTGACCTGGATGGCAACGGCTTTGCCGAGAGGACGGCTTGGATTGATGCCAATGATGGTTTGCTGGTGTTAGACCGCAATGGTGACGGCAAGATAACTAATGGACAGGAGTTATTTGGTGATCAAACATTGTTGTCTAATGGCACTCGCGCGACGAGCGGGTTTGAGGCGCTGCGTGAATTTGATGATAATAAGGACGGCAAAATAGACGCCAGCGATATTGTTTATCTCAAGTTGAAGGTGTGGCAGGATTTGAACAGAGATGGCGTATCGCAAGCCGAAGAGATGAAATCGCTAGCTGATGTTAGTATCAAAGCTATTAACCTCAGTTCGACGGTTACGGGCGCAGCTGATGCTATGGGTAATATTCAACGCCGTTTGGGTAGTTTTGTGAAAACTGACGGTAGTGACGGGCAAATTGGAGAATATTTATTGAATAGAGACACCGTGGGTTCTCGTGATACGTTTGGTGACTCGGTTGCCATACCAGACGATATCGCAGTATTACCTGATTTACAAGGGGCGGGTAATGTTTCTTCGTTGCGTATAGCTATGGCAAAAGATGAGAGCGGACAGTTAAAAAAGATGGTGTTGGAGTTTTTGGAGACTAAAGACGCTGCCGCTCGCGATGAGTTGTTTACAAATATTGTTTATAAATGGGTGGGTGCTGACAAGCTAGACCCTAAAGGTCGCGGTGGACTTGTTGACGCTAGACAGCTGGCAGTTCTCGAAAAATTTATGGGCATGAATTTTACTGGGACTAATGGCGCGAACCCTAATTCGAACGCAGCGCCGCTGCTGCAAAAAGCTTATTATAAGTTGGTCGATAGATTATACGCTGCAATGGCCAGCGCCACTTATTTGAAGGACATTATCAGTAGAGTTAACTACAAAGTTGGAGAGTCTGGAGCTGTAATTGAGTTTGCTGATGTCATTAATGACATAGATAAGGCTATCGATAACGATAGTGTTTCTGGAAAACAATTGTTGGCTGACTTTTTGCGAGTTGTTTATGGGTCTGGTTTGAGCAATGATACGAATTTATTACATTTTTGCAATCATTTTGCCGCCAAATCACCAGAGCTAGCGAGAATAGTTTATTCTGCTAACAGAGATGCTATTATCGGGAGTGACAAATCAGATTCGCTTTATGGGACTGCGACTGATGATTTTGTATACGGTGGTGCTGGAAACGATACTTTATATGGCGGTATCGGTAATGATACTTATATGTTTAATAGGGGCGATGGGGCAGATTATATATCAGAAGCGGGCGGTATCGATGCTGTAAGATTTGGCGAGGGCATTAGAGCTGAGGATATATGCGTGAAACGTGTTAAGGCGTATAGCGGCTCCAGTCATTACTATAACCTCGAGCTTTCTATCAAGGGGTCTGAAAATGACAAAATAACTATCGAAAGGTATTTTGGGTATTATGACGGAAATGTGTTTAGCTCGGGATTCAAAGATATGCCGCATCAAGTGATAGAAAAGATTATATTTGCGGACGGTACTGTCTGGACACAAGATAATATATACCAAATGACGCACAAGCTAACTGGTACTAATGAAAATGACACGCTAGTAGCCTATGACAAGGGCGCTGTTGAATATCACGGTCTAGGGGGTGATGATACTCTGAGAGGCGATGAGGGAGACGACCTCCTTTATGGCGATGTTGGCCAAGATTGTCTATATGGCAGTGCTGGCAACGATATGCTTGTTGGGGGTCAAGGTGCAGATGAATTGAGAGGCGGTTCAGGTGATGATACGTATGTATTTAACAAAGGAGATGGGGTCGATTACCTAGTAGAGGACGGCGGTATTGACACAATCCAATTTGGTGAAGGTATTAGAGCTGAGGATGTGTATGTGAAACGTATTGTAATGTATAGAGGTTATAGTCAATATTATAATTTGGAATTATCCTTTAAGGATTCTAGTGATAAAATAACCATTGAGAAATACTTTGGTTATTATGAGGGCAGTTATTTTAGCTCAGGATTTAGGGATACGCCAAACCAAATGATAGAGAAAATCACTTTTGCGGACGGTACTGTTTGGACTCAAGATAATATCAATCAGATGACGCACAACCTAGTAGGTACAGACAAAGACGATACCTTTATAGCTTTTGATAAAGGTGCTGTAGAATACTATGGTTTAGACGGTAACGATTATCTTCACGGAGATGCTGGCAATGATGTAATCTATGGAGGTTCTGGAAAAGATCGTTTGCATGGTGGTGCTGGAGACGACCTCCTTTATGGTGAACAAGACGCTGATGAAATCAGCGGTGACGATGGTAATGATATTCTATATGGCGGTCAAGGTGCGGACAGGCTGAATGGTGGTATGGGTGATGATACTTATATATTCAACAAAGGGGACGGATCAGACTATATTGTAGAAGGTAACGGAGTTGATACTATTAAATTTGGCGAGGGTATTAAACCGAAAGATGTAAGGTTGAAGCGCGTTATAGCGCCTAGTGGCTATAGTCAATACTATAATTTGGAGTTGTCTATTAAGAATTCTAACGATAGTATAACTATTGAAGGGCAGTTCGGATACTATGACGGCAGCTACTTTAGTTCTAATCCAAGATTTAGAGATATGCCAGAGCGAGCAATAGAGAAAATCGTCTTTGCGGATGGTACTGTCTGGACACAAGATAATATATACCAGATGACTCATAAAATTACGGGTACCGACGGAGATGATCATCTAGCCGCTTTTGACAAAGGTGCTGTCGAATATCATGGATTGGAGGGTAATGACTATCTTTACGGCGGCGCTGGCGACGATAAATTATATGGAGATTCTGGTAGAGATGATCTTTATGGTGGCGATGGCAACGATATTCTCGTAGGCGGTCAAGGTAATGATAGTATTGAAGGTGGTAATGGCGATGATTTGTACATATTCAATAAAGGAGATGGAGCAGATTATATATCGGATGCGTCTGGATTAGCAGATGAAGTGCATCTTGGTTATGACTCGCTAGATATTATATTTGAGCGTACTGGCAGTAACCTCCGCCTCCGCATGCCAGGCTCGCTTGACGCTATTACGGTTAG
>ERZ773003.1691-NODE-1691-length-12154-cov-3.366559_pt1 | contig 12154 bp, 11 predicted proteins | sample MGYA00580668_ERZ773003 | MGnify/ENA primary metagenome ERZ773003 (study PRJEB29015, sample SAMEA2738002) | human oral metagenome | biome: human oral; feature: human-associated habitat; material: dental | place: China | collected 2126 ... | reverse complement strand
TAAATTTTACTTTGGCGATAGAGGCACGACGAGCGGCGCAAGAGAGCCTAATACCTACGAAGCATTGAGATGAAATTTGCCGAAGCGGATCAAGAAAAGCCCTGATTTAACGATATTTGAGGCATACTAAAATTATCGCAGATTAAGTCTATGAGAGGTATATTGCGGAAAATTTTAGGAGCAAAATTTGAAAACGAGATATTATCTGTGCTTGGTCTGCATCATAATAATATGCGCTTTGTGCGCGATACTTTCGATTATCGCGGAGTATAAATACCCAAATTCAGCCGAAAAAATTAAAACCGATCCGTATGAGTGGGTATGCGATCTAGATGGCAATCTTACAGATATACAGCTTAAGGATAGGGCGTTAAAGTGCATGCTTAAAAAGACCTATAAATCTATAAATATTTCAGCGGGGGAATTCCGTGATATGGAAAGAAAAATAAAGAAGCAATACGGTAAAGTGGACGATGAATTTTATAATTTTTATAGCGGGTTGGCGGAAAGATGCGGTGGAAATAATCGTCCAGATAAAGCTTGCGAATTTTTCATTGTAGATGACAATATAAATTTAGAATATTTTATGAGTTTGGGAGACAGGGCTTGCAACGGTAAACAAGCCGTAGCAAATTTCAAAGATTTTGTAAATATGTCCATGCTCAAAGGCGAAGTTGTTTACCCTTGGGAAAATAATAATAGTTTAATCTTGTCGGATGGAAATTTAAAGTACAAATTATATTTTAGCGGATTAGAAAATGATAAACATGTATTTGATATGTTATTTACGGAAAAAATATTTTTAAATGAAATTAATCCTAAAATATACGACCGCAAATATCCTAATGATAAAATTTTTTCTATTCCAACCGACATGCTATTTTTTGATATGTAAGCCTAATAGATAAAAAATACGATAACTTTTGTAATTTATATAACTTTAAAAAGAAAGATATAAAGCCGTATAAAGCATTTTTTGAGTTAGAAGGTAGAAAATATAGTCGGTATGCTTTTTATCTAGGTATTTTTGATGAAAATTATACATATAAATACGATATAAAAGATAATTTGCTGGGTGTGGAGCAAGGATATTATTACGATGAAAAAACCAAAGAGATAAAACGAGAGCAATAAAATAGAATTTATAAATTTACCCGCCGCGCTTACTTAAAATTTCTTGCTTAGCGCTATTTGCCTCTTGCGCCGCGAGTGATCATCAAGGACTGCTCGTAGAAAATGAGCAGCGTTATCGAGACACCCGTGCCGAGCGCCAGCGAGATCGAGATCGTGGCGAGGGCGTTGTCGAAAAATGAGATGAGGTGAGCGAGCTTCTGCTGTGCGCCTGCGGCTTTGATATAAGAAAACAGCGCCAAGACCGCCTTATAGGCGTAGATGCCAGGGATCATCGGAAGCAGCGCAGGAAAGGCGATGATCTCTGCGGGTATCTTAAGGCGCTTGGCGCAGAGCATTCCCAAAACGCCGATCAGAAACGACGCAAAAAGCGTCGCGGCGGCGATCGAAAAAATTTGGCTCTGTATCAGCAAAAACCTGCACGAATGCGCTACCGCTGCAAGCAGCGCCGAAAAGACTAGCGTCTTTTTAGGCGGCATGCACGCATACGCAAACCCGAGCCCCGCCGCAGCGGCAAAGCAAGCGTCCTTAAATACCAAAAGCGCTATATCAAACATTTACAAGCCCCAAATTTGAGATGCTAAGCGTCAGAAAGAGCCCGATTGCGATGCAGATGATCAAAAGCCCCGTGTTTAGCCCTCTGCTGATGCCTACGAGCATATTTTCGTTTAGGATGTCAAATACCGAGTTGATCAGCCAGACGCCGGGGATCAAAAAGAGTATGCTCGATCCCACGGCTATGTCGGGCGTGGCGCTAAGCCCGTAGCGAGCGCCTAGCGAGACAATGAAGGAGACTGCGAACGAAACCGCGATGTATTGGATTTTTAGATTGATTTTGAGCCTGCTAAGCAGATAGCGGGCGCAAATTCCAAAAGCCGTAGCCGCAAAAACGAGCGCCATCGCGCCGCCATCGCCGCCGAAAAGCTCGCAGAATGCGGCATTTGCGACGCTGAGCAAAACAAGAGTTTTGGCAAAGCTTTTCTTCTGCGAGGCTAAAATTTCGGCAAATGAGGCTCTGGCGCGCGCAAGGGGGATTTTTTCGTCGTAAATTTCCCAGCTAAGCGCGCTTAGCTCCGAGATCAGATCGAAGCTGATATGCGCCGCAGCGCCCGTTTTGACGTAGGTGCGGCGGATAGAGTTGTCCGCAGGATCCATCACGCTGATGATGAAGTGGCGCACAAAGATCATCAGGCTAGCCTCATAGTCGTAAGCGTCCGCTATCCTGCGCACGCAGTGCTCTATACGCGCGGTGTAAGTGCCGATACTAAGCATCTTGGCGGTGTATTCGCTAAGAAAATTGGTAAGCTCTTGGATTTGCGGTCTCGCCGCTTCCGCTTCTTTCACTGTCGCCGCTCCTGCTGACGTTGTTTTTGCCGTTGCGATAGTGTTTCGTGTTGTTTCCACGCCTGCCTCTGCCGCCTCAATATCGTTTTGCGCTGTCTCCGAGGCTGTCACGGCTTCTGTTTTTACAGCGCCTGCCGCCGTTTTTGATGTCGCTTCGGCGTCCGTTGCGGCGGTAAAATTTTGATTGTTTAAATTTGACATCGTTTCGGAATTTGAGTTATCTAAATTTAGCGCCGAGGCGGAATTTTGCTCGCTTAAATTTAACGCCGCCGCGGAGCTTTCATCGCTCAAATTTGAAACGGCGGAATTTTGCTCTTTTAAAGAATTCTGCTCACTTAAATTTAAATCGCAGCCCGAGCTTTGCCCGCTTAAATTTAAACTTCCAGCGTCCTCGCAAGATCCGCTAAATTTAGAATTTTCCCCGCTCACGGCTTCACCTCAGACTTATGAGATCGAGCGGGTTGATGTGGTAGTTCTGCTGCGTCACTTCAAAGGTCAGATCCGAGCCGATGCGCCCGATGATGTAGCCCTTTTTGACGTTGGAGCCGACGCGCACGGTAGGCGGGATCTGATTTAGATGCGCGTAGATCGTGTGGATGCCGCCGCTGTGCTCTAGGATCACGACCTTATCGAGCACGGCGGTTTCTTTAGCAAAGACCACTTTGCCCGGCAGTACCGCTTTAACCTGCGTGTCGCCGCTGTTTGAGCCCAGCACGATATTTTCGTTGAAAAGCTTGATGTTATACACGGGATCGTTGTAGTTGCCGAATTTCCGCTTCAAATACGCGCCGTTTAAAGGTGCTGCGGTCTTGGCTCCGCTGTATTTTTTGACGCGCGAGGACTGATAGCTCGAGCCGTACTGCTTGACCTTTTGGTTGATCTTACTTACGCGCTCATCCGCTGGCTCGCTCACTTCTGGCTCGGGCTCGCTAGGAGGTGCAGGCTCGGGCTTGCCCGCCTTTTTGGCAGCCGCCTTTGCTTTGGCGTACTCTTTTTCGCGTGCCTGACGCTCCTTTTGCTTCTGCGCTTCAAGCTTTGCTTGGCGCGCCGTTTCCTCCTTCTGCGCTTTGGCTTTTTCCTCGGCGTCATCGATGATCTTAAGCTCCTGCAGGGTCTTAGATATGGCGTCTTGCTCGTCGTTTATCTTCTCCAGCCTCGCGATGTAGTCCTCTTTGTCCTTTTTCATCTGTGCGAGCTTTTCTTTTTGGGTGGTTTGCTTGGCGTCAAGATCGGTTTTTTTCTTGTCGTAGCCCGCCATGCTCGCCTGGATCGATTTGATCTTTTTATTCTGTTCGTTGATAAAATTTTGATTATTTTCGTAGTCTTTGATTAACCCCTTCAGCTCGTCGTTCATAACGACGCCGAGCCCCTCTAAAATTTCGCTAGCTACGATAGAATCGGGCGTAGTGGTGGAATTTACGTCGGTGATTAGATCAAACGATAGCTCTTGCGAGATCACGCTTATGATCTTGCTTTCTAGATCATTTTGCACGCTAAGAAGGGTGACGTTTTGGCTATTGAGTTTCTCAAGCTCCTGCGCTTCGGCGGCGTATTGATCCTTTAGCCCTTCGATCGTTTCGCTTAGCTGTTTGATTTCGCCCTCGCGCTTTTTAAAGCCCTCCTGCTCCTTTACGATAAGGCCAGCGATCTCGTCGATCTTTTGTGAGAGTTGCATCCCCTCCTTTTGCGAGCTTTTGAGCTCTTGACCCGCTTTGGCGATCTTATCTTTCGTGCTCTGCTGCTTTGCGGGTGCGGCGTAAGTAAGAGCTGCGGCGAGCCCCAGCGCAAGAAGCGGCGCTAAAAAAGCTCTTTTCATGCTCGTTTATTTCCGATTTGCAGCATCACAAAACTTACCGCGATGATAGATAGCGCCAAGGCAACACTCAAAAGGATCAGCGCGTCGTAAGGCAGCACTATGGCGGTGCGTAGATCGCCGATACCCTTAAGCGTTGTCGAAAACACCTCCCAGCCTGGAAGCGCAATGTAGAAGCAGGTCACGATCAGCGTGGCTATGAATGAGTCTATTATCGCCATTCGGTAGAGTTTGCCGCTTTTTATCAGAAACGATGCGCCGAAAAGCTCCATGATCTCGATGCGCTCTTTGTGTTCGTAAACCCAGATACGCATCTGGCGGTGAATTAACATCACGCCTAAAAGTACGATGAGAAACGCAAAGCCATAAACGAGGCTTTTGATAAGTAGTAAAATTTTAAAAATTTCATCGTGGGTCTTTTTAAAAATTTCTACCCGCGTAAGCGAGCCGATAGATTTTAGATCCTGCTCGATCTTGGCAAGCTGCGCGGCGTCGGGGAAGCTTTCGAGTTTGACGCTATAAAATTTAGGCAAATTTTTACTCAGCTCGGCAAAGGCATTTTGTGAAATTTTACCCTTCAGACGCTCGGTAATGCCCGCTGTGGAAATTTCGCTAATCGAGCTGATTTTCGGTACCGCTTTTTGCGCGTCTTGCAAGCTGAGCGGAGTTTTGGAGACTAGCACGATGTTGTATTCGTTTTGGATCGAGCGCTCGTAGCTTTTGGTTAGGTTGCTCATAAAAATTCCAAACTGCACGGAGAAAAGCAGCGCGACGAGCGAAAAGATCACGCCGAAATGGGTTTTAATCGATTTCATTTACTTTAGCGTCCTTAATCTCAAAATGTCGGTGCCTAAAACGCAGCGTGGCGGGCATTTTGTGCGTCACGATGACGACGCAGGCGTTCCACGACTCGCACGCAGAGCGCAGCAAATTCCAAATAATGGCGCTGGAGTAGTCGTCCAAATTTCCCGTAGGCTCGTCGCACAGCAGTAGGCGCGGGTTATGCGCCATCGCACGCGCCAAAGCCACGCGCTGCTGCTCGCCGCCGCTAAGCTCGAGCGGGTACTTACCCATCTTATGCCCGAGCTCGACGTGGCGCAGTAGCTTTTTGGCTTGGTCTTGGCAGACCTGCTGATTGTAGCCCATTATCATTAACGGAAGCATTATGTTGCGCTCGATCGTCCATTCGTTGATCAGGCGGTAGTTTTGAAAGATAATGCCGATACGCTGGCGCAGGGTGCGCAGATCGGAGTTCGTGATGCCTTTTAGATCGCACAGGCAGACGTTCAGCTCGCCGCCGATGATGTCGATGCCGCCATAGAAGGACTTAAGCAGCGTGGATTTGCCGCTGCCGCTCTTGCCCGTGATGATGACGAAGTCCTTCGCGCCGATGCCGAAGCTCGCGTCTTGGATGACCGCGCCCGCCTTTTCGTAGCCTAGCGTGAGGCCCGCTGCGGTGATGATGTTGTAATCGTCCGTTATCTCTGCCATTGTGAAAATATCTCCGAAATTTTTTGATGTGCCGCGTGGTTTTCGCGCGTAGGAAGCGGGCAGCGGATAAAGTAGCGCGTGCCGCTTGCGTTTGTGCGGATGAAACACTGCTGCGGAAAGTCGAATGCACCGAGCGAAAGCAGGATTAGCACATCTTGCGGCTCGGCGGCGCACGGCTTGCTTTGCTGTTGCTGCTCGGCACGATTTAATTTACCTTGGTGTTCGGCTTGTAGCTCGGCTCGCTTCGGCTCGCTTTGACGCTCAACTTGCGACTTGATAGAATTTGACTTATTTTGTAATTCTGCTTGCGGCTTAACAGCGCGGTTTAGCTCGTTTTTTAGTTCGGCTTGCGGCTCATTTTTGCAAGGCGCGGCGCTTGCTTTTGCTGCACGGGTCACCGCGAATGAGCCATCCAAATTCGGCACATTGTTTGCATCTATTGCACCGATAGTTGCAGGTGTAGCGCTCGCACCTGTCGCGTCGATAGCTGCAGGCGCCCCCTCTGCGCCGCTAGAATTTAGCGCGTTGCTTGCGTCGATTGTTGCGAGCGGGTCATTTGCGTTTAGTGTATCGCTTGCAGCGGCTGCGCTGTTTATCTGTGCGCCTTGCTTTGTTGCGATCTGCTCGCAGGCTAAAGCGCGCTTTTCGCTCGGGGCGGGGCGGCTAAATTTAGCGCTCGTTGCAGCGCCTATGCTTGTCGTATTTCTCGCACTCACTACGCCGCCGTCTGTTAAATTTAAGCAGCTTACATTCAAGCGATCCTCGTTTAAATTTGTGCCCGCTTCATCCACGCGGTTTGTATTCAGTGGAGCGCTTGCTTTTTTTAGAATTTGCGTAGCGTTCGCGCAAGTTGAAATTTTATCGCCCGCTGTCGTAGCTGAAATTTTGCCGTCGCCTGACGAAATTTCATCCGTGCTTGCGCGCTCGGTTAAATTTTTGCCGCGCGTCGCGTCTAAATTTATAGCCTCGTCGTTTATCGCTTCGCCCGCGCCGCTTAAATTTACGCCGTCCGCCGTGCAAATCCCGTCCGCGTCCAAGCTTTTTTGAGCGTCAAAGTAAAAAATTTCCTCAAAATGCACGAAAAAATCCTCGCCTTTGAAGGTAGAATTTTTAAAATTTCGCGCGATTGCCGCCGCGTCAAATTTTAAAAATTCCATCTCAAACCGCTGCGGCTCGCCCAGGCCCGCGGTTTTGTTCTCGTAGATCAGATCGTAGATATCTTTATCCATTTTGCGCCATCTATCCTCGTATTTGCTCGCTACGGCGGCGTCTCGGTTTTTGAAGTGCGAAATTTCGCCGCACTTTTGTGCAAGAGGCGAGAGTTTTTGCATCGCGTAGAGGAAGTACTCCTCACTGTCGGTGCGAAGCTCGAAGCGGCCGCCGCGCCCGAGCGTGCGTGCGATCTGTGAGGCGAACTCGTCGCTTATGACGCGGCGGTGCGGTGCGTCGTCCCATGGCACGGGGAAGTGCAAAAACACGCGCTGCAGGCAGCCTGCGGGAAGCAGGCTCAGCAAAATCCGCGCGTCGGTGGCAATCAGCGCAATGTTTTGCAGCCCCTCGCGGATCGCTAGCTTTGCGACCTGCTCGATTGCTGGCTTATAAATTTCGATACCGATTAGCAGCGCGTCTTGATTTGAGCGCGCTTGATGAAGCAGGTGTCTGCCCGAGCCGAAGCCGATCTCGATGAAAATTTTATTAAATTTAGAGTTTTTTACGAGGGATAAAATTTCATTCTCGCCCAAAATCAGCGGCGTTTTTTCGGTAAGCGAGCTGTCTTTGTAAGCAAACGCCTGCGAGATGATCCGCCCGCAGAAACGCTCTTTAAAAATTTCGAGCGCTCGCTGCAGATGGCCGATCTTGGCGGGCTTGGTGATCTTTTCGCCCTTTACTATCACTTTGCCGCCGCTGGGCTTTAGGGTGATAAAAAACTCGCTATCAAAGCTTTTGGTTCGCACGAGCGTCAGATTTCTGCCACGCGCCGTCTCTAAAAATTCGACCTCGCCGAGCTTAATCGGCAGCGGTGGCAGGCTCACGCTTTGGGTTATGAAATTTGGCAAACTTTATTCTGCCTGCGCTGCGGCAATGACTGCACTAGGCTTGGACAGCTCTCCGTTTTCGGTTTTGACGGTGATGCGGTATTCGTATCCTTCGCCATAATCGATATTGTCGATATATTCAGCGCTAAGTCTGCCGCGAACCTCTTTAATTGTGCTCCACGACTCGCCTCCCTTAGGACGGCGCTCGATTAGATAGGAGCTTACGCGAAGATCCGGATGCGGGCGCCAGATGATCTTAACGCGGCCCGGAAGCCCGTAGATCGCCTGCGCAAACGGCACGGACTCTAGCATCTTCGCTGTGCTTGCGATAGCGACTGGAGAAGGAGCCGAAACGCCCTTGGCGCCGTATGTGCGCACCGTGTATTTATACGAAGTGCCCGGCTGCAGCCTCGTATCTACGTAGTGAGTGGAGTATGGATCTGCGATAGTGGCGATCTTTTTGGCTTCGCCGCCGCTTGCAGGCGCTCGGTAGACGACAAAGCCCAACACGGCGGTATTTGAGTCGTATCTAGGCCACTCAAGCCCGATCTCATCGTCGCTCGTGATCGTCCTAACCCCCTCTACGCGCGGAAGGCTCTCGTCGCTTGCACTAGGCGCGCTAGACATAGCGCAGCCACCCGCTAATATCGCTAAAGTAGCGCTCAACGTTAGTCGGTAAAATTTTTTCATAAATTTCATCCTTTACCTTTTGATTTGTCGTAAAATTTAGAAATTCGCTCGGCAAATTTGCGCATATTTTCACCTCTTTGCCGCTTCGCGGATGGATGAAATAGAGCAAATAGGCATGGAGCAAAATCCTGCTAATTTTAGCGTTTTCGCTCTTAAATCCGTATAAATGATCGCCCAAAATATGCCGATTTATCGAGCTTAAATGCACGCGGATCTGATGCGTGCGACCCGTGAAGAGCTTTGCCGCGACGAGATTAAAGCTCTTTAGGTTTATCGGTGGCAGCTTATAGTTTTGAGCGGGATTTTTAAAATTTAAAGCCTTATTCTCGGTGAGACGGGCGGCTCTGGTTTGATCCGCGCTCATATCGGCGGTTAAAATTTTATCTGCGTTGCCCGCGCGGCTGCTTGGAATTTTATCTGCGCTCCGCATGCAGTTATTTGAAATTTCGTCCGCGTTATCCGCGCGGCTATTTAAAATTTTATCCGCGCCTGCGCTGCCGTTTAAAATTTCATCCATGTCCGCGTTCTTGCTCGCGCTTGCGTCGGTCGCTAAAATTTTACTCATATCTGCGTCCCTGCTAGCGTTTAAAATTTTATCTCCGCCCGCGTACATAGCCGAGATTTTGCCCGTATCTGTGGTTGCGTCTAAAATTTTATCGGTAGCTGAAATTTTACCCGCATCACCCATTGAAATTTTATCCATAGCATCGCCCAAAATTTTGTCCTTAGCCGAAATTCTACTTGCGCTTGCGTTCGCAGCCAAAATTTTATCGGCGGCTGAAATTTTATCCGTGCCCGCAGCTGTACCATCGCCCGCGCCTAAAATTTCATCGCACCTCTCGGCGGAGTTTTGAAGTTCCGTTAGTTCCGCTCCGCTTAAAATTTCATAAAACGCGCTCTTTGCGCTGCGTCCGCCGGGCACTATCCCCATTTTTAGACGGTTTGCGGGGTTGCGAGCGATCGGGCGCTCGATCACGCAGGGCTCTTTCAGCGGTAGGTCGATGAGCGCGAGGTATATCCGCCCCATGCTTTTATCGCTTAGCTGCGCCGAGAGCGCGGCGTGCGCGGCGTTGTTTTTGGCGACGAGCAGGGCGCCGCTGGTGAGTTTATCCAGGCGGTGCACGATGCCCGCGCGAAGCTCGCCGCCGAGCGTGGAAAGCAGATAGCCGCGAGACTTGAGCCAGTCCACGAGCGTGGGCTCTTTGACGCTTGCGGCGGGGTGGACGGTAAGGCCCGCGGGCTTATTCACCACGAGCAGATCATCATCCTCGTATAAAATTTCAACGTCGAAGTTTAGCCTCTCCTCGCTTGTTTGCTGCGGCGCGGGCGCGGGGTAGTCGATACGCACGAGCTCGCCCGCAGATAGCTTGTAGCCGGGCTTAGTTTGCACGGCTCCGTTCACTCTGACTGCCGCGGATTTGATTAAGCTTGATATTTGGTTACGCGAAATTCCAAGCTGCGAGCTTAAAAAAACGTCAAGCCTTTCGCTGCATTGTGCTATTAGATTATCCAAATTTATACCTTTTTTGGCTATTCTTACGTCAAAATTTTAATAGGATTAAGCGTTGTTTAAAATTGACAAAAAGATTTTAGCATATTTTGATTTCATTCAACCTTTTTTGATCGTGCCGATAGTGGTTTTTTCATACGTTTTAATAAGCGAGGCAAACGACGTGCTGTCCTCGAAGCAGGTCGTTTATTTTGGCGTCGGATTTGCCGTTTTTACTCTATTTTTTCTCTTTCCGATACGCAAATTTTTATATCTGATCCCGATATTTTATTGGATCAACATCATATTGCTGCTCAGCGTCGATTTTTTCGGCGTTAGCAAGCTAGGAGCTAGGCGCTGGCTGGAGATCCCTTTCGTGCATTTTACGCTGCAGCCCAGCGAGGTGATGAAGCCCGCGTTTATCCTGATGCTGATGTATCTGATACATAAAAATCCGCCGCCGAAAAACGGCTACGGGCTGAAGGATTTTTTGCGCCTTAGCTTCTACATACTTCTGCCTTTCGTTTTGATTGCGAAAGAGCCCGATCTAGGCACCGCCGCGATACTTTTTTTGACGGGATTTGCGATCCTTTTTATCATCGGCGTGGATAAAAAAATTTGGCTTACGCTGATCATCGTTTTTGTGGCCAGCTCGCCGATTTTGTACGAAAACATGCACGATTATCAAAAAAAGCGCATCGCCGATTTCATAAGCGAGGAGCCCAATTACCAGGTCAAGCAGGCGATCATCGCTATTGGAAACGGCGGCATCTATGGCAAGGATAAGGATGAAGCGACGCAAACGCACTTTAAATTCTTGCCGATTGCGACGAGCGATTTTATCTTCGCTTATACGATCGAGCGCTTCGGCTTCGTGGGGGCTGCCGCGCTGATCGCGCTGTATGCGCTGCTGATACTGCATCTACTGAGCCTAAACTATGATTTTAAAAGCGATTATCTGATACGGGTCTTTACGAGCGCGCTTGCCTCGCTCATCTTCATCTACGCGGGCGTCAATATCTCGATGGTGGTGGGCTTCGCGCCCGTCGTGGGCGTACCGCTGCCGTTTTTCAGCTACGGCGGCAGCAGCTTCATCACCTTTATGATCCTCTTTGGAATTTTACAAAATTTACTGACGTTTAGGATGAAGGATAACTATAAGACCTACAAGATCAGGATGTAGATTTAACCCGCACGGATAAATTTTAAAATTCTACAAAATCGCGCGAGTTTATTTTGAGCTTCGGCGGCGAAATTTTAAGCGGGGCGCTAAATTTTAAAACTCGCTACAAAATCACGCCGATGCCGAGCGTAAAAACCACCGCGAAAAAGGCGTATGTAAAGGAAAATTCCAAAGTTTGCGAATTAAAAAATCCGTAGTACAAAACGCTCGTGAAAAATCCGCCTACGAAGGCTACGGCAAAGATCCCGATCCGCGCCGCGACTGGCTTTGCGCCGCAAAATTTGTATAGATAAAAAACCCCGTAGAAGCTGATCGCAAACCAGATCATCGCAGGCACCGGCCCGCCTAGGTCTATCATGCCGAACAGATTGGCTAAATTTAAAAGCAGCAAAAATATCACCGCAAGCGCGATCAGCGCGGATTTGATCATCTATCTCGCCTTGCGCCATCCGCGGAATTTTCAGTGCCTTGATTGAAATTTTGCGCGGAATTTTCATTCGCGCCGTCGTTTGAAATTTTAAAATTTTCGTCGGAATTTTCATCGGCGCGATGCGTAGAATTTTCATCGGTGCCGCTTGCGAAATTTTCACCGAGATCGCCACTGGAGTTTAAAATTTCATTCTCGCTTTGAGAATTTAAAATTTCGCCGCCGCTTTTAAAGTTTAAAATTTCATTCGTCGCGGCGCTTTTATTTTGCGGCTCCTGCGCCTCTTTTGCGCTGCCGAAATCCGCGTCTTTTAAATTTGCGCTCTCATCTAAATTTTTAGAGCCTTCGTCAGCAGAATTTTTATAAGCTTTGTTTGAAAACTTTTTGTGCTTGATCTGTAGATAGAAGACGAAAGCGACGAACGCCACCGCGGTGATCGCGATGTAGTAGCGATTTTCGAAGAGCAGCACGCCCTCTACCAGTCCCGAAAACAGCGCCAGCAGCGAGGCGGTAAGAAACGGAAAGCGCACAAGCTCTTTTTCTCCGATCG
>ERZ773003.1689-NODE-1689-length-12172-cov-2.596930_pt1 | contig 12172 bp, 10 predicted proteins | sample MGYA00580668_ERZ773003 | MGnify/ENA primary metagenome ERZ773003 (study PRJEB29015, sample SAMEA2738002) | human oral metagenome | biome: human oral; feature: human-associated habitat; material: dental | place: China | collected 2126 ... | reverse complement strand
TGGGACTATCGGCTACGCCTTTTAAGGGTCTTCTTTCCCATCTTTTGATGAAAAATGCTGAAAGGACAATGTAAATTTGCATGCCATCGCAGAAAATCGTAATTTTGTAACGATGGAAACAACAAAGCGGATAGCACTTTTCACAGGCACTTTCGACCCTTTCACCATTGGCCATCAGTCGATTGTTGCGCGCGCATTGCCCTTGTTCGATCAACTGATTATCGCCGTGGCAGTGAGTAAACTCAAACATACGCAGGCCGAAATCAGCGCACGTGTGGCTGCCATTGAGGCGGTCTATGCCGGAAATCCGGCCATAACCGTAAAGGCTTATGACGACCTCACCGTAGAGATGGCTGCACGCGAAGGCGCCCATTTCATCGTGCGGGGCGTGCGTTCGGTGAACGATTTCGAATACGAACGTGAGCAAGCCGACATCAATCGTCAGTTGAGTGGCGTTGAAACGGTGTTGCTTTTTGCCGAACCTCAGCTCTCAAGCCTTAGCTCTACGATGGTGCGCGAGCTGCAATTCTTTGGTAAAGACGTGTCGGCATGGGTAGCAAAACCCACGCACGACAAAGACATTCAGGCTATCTCTGCCGACAATCACAATAAAAAATAAGTTTAGGATATGATTACCTATCATGCAGAAGGCGTGAAAATGCCACATCTTAAAAAGCGCATTCTCAACCAATGGATCAGGCAAGTTGCCGCCCGTCATGGGCGAAAGGTTGGCGATATAGGGTATATGTTTGTCAACGACGACAAGATTTTAGAGGTCAATAACACCTATCTTGGCCACGACTACTACACCGATATCATCACATTTGATTACGATGAAGCCGACACCATTAGTGGCGATTTGGTGATTAGTTTAGACACGGTGCGCACCAATGCTGACTTGTTCCATAAAGCTTATGCCGACGAATTGCACCGGGTGATCATTCATGGCATCCTCCATCTCTGTGGCATCAACGATAAAGGACCAGGCGAACGCGAAGTGATGGAAGCCCATGAAAACGAGGCTTTAGCCCTGTTAGCCAAATTGTTGCCGGTATAGCGCAAACAAGCTGTTCGGTAATCGCTCACCAAAAGCATATCTATTGTGCAGCAAAGTGGTGCATATTGCGCGATAATCTCATAGAGATTGCAAGCCAATAGCGCATAGATTGTTTTCCACTCTGCTCCTCATTGTGCAATGGCTATGGATGGAATGTTGTGTCGATGGGGGGATGATGGGTATCCTATAGTGGGGCTATATGCTCGTTTTGCCCCCTTCTTTGTGCCCTGATTAAATTTATATCGTGAGAGGTTGCAAGCCTCTTTTTTTTTATGTAAGTTTGCAACTACGATTGTAAAAAACAGGATTATGCTCACATTAGAATTTATCATACGCATCTTTGTAGCCGCACTTTTGGGCGGTTTCATCGGTTTAGAACGCGAATATCGCGAGAAAGCCGCAGGCCTTCGCACCCATTTCTTGGTGGCTTTAGGTTCGGCTTTGTTCATGATTGTGTCGGCCTTCGGTTTTGAGGGCGTGTTGAAAGACCCCAACATGCGTTTAGATGTGTCGCGTATTGCTGCGCAAGTGGTGTCGGGTATCGGTTTTATCGGTGCCGGAACCATCATTTTTCAAAAGAATGCCGTACGTGGATTAACCACTGCTGCAGGCGTATGGGTGACTGCAGCAATCGGTCTTGCGTGTGGTGCCGGCATGTATTTGTTGGCCACCATCTCAACAATTTTGGTGTTAGTGGGTATGGAAGCCTTTAATTATGTGTTGCGACAACTCAATCGTTTGCATGGCACAGATGAAGAAAAGACAGACCATGCAGCATAAAGGGCATGCAACAGACGCTGGCAAGGCGCAGCCCTGAGCAGTTTGTGTAGCTTGGAATGTCTGTCTATGGTGCACTGCTTGAGCCGCTATCTGCATCGCTTGAACGCATGATTAATTTCTTTTTCGTGTTTCCTATAGGGTCGTTTGCGTTGGGATAGCGTTTCAATTTCGGTCTTAGTTGTAAAATGAAAATAACAAAATATGTTGAAATTCCATCGGTTTCATCGGCAAAAATGGGGTAGGGCTGTTGCTTCTTTTGCCTTCTTATCGTTGTTTTGCTGTCCCGTTGCGGCGCAGTTGTCACAGCCCTCAACCACGAAACGCAGTGCCACGGCGCAGCAATTAGCACGGCAAGGCTATCAACAGGTGCAGCAATGCGACCCAACAATTCATGTAAGTTTGATGTATGCACGTCCCGATAACTTCTGTGGTGTGGTGTTATACAGTGACCTTCGTGAGGCGTTTTTACATCCCGAGGCCATGAAAGCTCTGCAAAAAGCACAGTCCTATTTAAAACAACTGCGCCCCGACCTCAGCCTAAAGGTCTACGATGCCGCACGCCCCATGCACATCCAGCAACGCATGTGGGACGAAGTGAAGCATACTTCGAAAGCCATTTATGTGTCCAATCCTGCGCATGGTGGCGGCATGCATAACTATGGAATGGCTGTAGACATCACCCTTTGTACGCTAAAAGGCGACACGCTCGATATGGGAACGAAGATTGATTACATGGGCAAGGCGGCGCATATCGACCACGAGGCAGCGTTGGTTTCAGCCCATATCATCTCGCCCGAAGCACGAAGAAATCGGCAACTTTTGCGGAAAGTGATGCGTCATGGCGGTTTTATACCGTTGCGAACCGAGTGGTGGCATTTTAATAAATGTTCGCGTGCGGTGGCAAAGAAATATTATAAAGTCATTCCATAACACATTCAAGTGTGCTGTCATGACGATGAATTGGGCGTTTTTTCTATCCGCATGGCGTTGAAATCGTTGTTTATCAGATGGAGTTAACAAAACAGAATTTAGAAAAAGTGCAAACTTTCGTGCGTGAACACCGTCAGGATGATGTGCGAAGGTTGGCGCTTCAGGCCGCTAAATATCCCGATATGGACTTTTCATTTGCCCTTCATCAAATCAAAGGATGGCAGCTTGCGCGCAAAAAACTGCCCTCATGGGCTACCCATGAGCAGTTGCTTTATCCGCAACAGCTGTCGATGGAGCAATGTTCAAGCGAGCAAACGGCCCGCTATAAGCAGCAACTTGTGCAGCGGTTGTGCGGCAAAGGGCTGGCCGAGAGCACGTTGGTTGACCTCACAGGAGGTTTAGGTGTCGACTTTTCTTTTATGGCTCAGGGGTTTCGACAGGCCTATTATGTGGAGCAACAAGCCGAGTTGTGCGCGTTAGCAAAGCACAATTTTCCACTTTTAGGCCTGCCTTCTGCACGGGTGATTAGCGGCGATGGCACCACGTTCTTACAAAGTATGTCTGACCGCGCAGGGGTTATTTATCTTGATCCTGCGCGTCGCGATGCCGCAGGAAGCAAGACCTATGCCATTGAAGACTGCACGCCCGATGTGGCTTTGCTATCCGATGAGTTGGTTGAAAAGGCGCAATGGGTCGTGGTTAAGCTGTCGCCCATGTTGGATTGGCATGCAGCTGTGGCACAGTTGAAGCATGTCTGCGAGGTGCATATCGTCAGTGTTGGCGGCGAATGCAAGGAACTGTTGTTGGTGATGCAGCGGCATGTCGGTGAGCACTCCTTGCAACTTTATGCCGTGAATGACGACAAGGTGTTTGCTTGTTCAGCCGAGGACGCGCAGCAAAGGGCACCCCTCCTTCGGACATCCACCTTCGACTATCTGTTTGAACCCCATGCCTCGCTGATGAAAGCAGGCTGTTTTGCCGCTTTGTCGGCACGCTATGGGGTGGAAGCCTTGGCCACAAACACCCATCTTTTTGCGGCTATGATGCCTGTAAACGATTTTCCCGGACGGCAGTTTCGGGTGCTCTCGGTGACCCCTTTCGCTAAAAAGAACCTGAAATCAGCCTTGCACGGGATCGAAAAAGCTAATCTTGCAGTGCGCAATTTCCCACTTTCTGTGGCCGAATTGCGTAAGCGATTAAAGTTGAAAGAGGGTGGCGAACACTATTTGTTTGCTACAACCATCGGTACAATGCACGCCTTAATTATTTGCAAAAAAGCAATGTAAATTTTGCCTTTTGCATAAAATTAACTACATTTGCGTGTTTGAGAATTAAATGGATAATTTAATGTCGGCAATAGAAATTAAAAAAGTGGCCAGCAAAGCTGACCTGACAACATTTATAGATTTTCATTATTCGCTCTACAAAGGGAATGCTTTCGACGCGCCAAACCTCTATCGTGATGAGTTAGATACGCTCTCGTCCAACAAGAATGCGGCTTTTGATTTCTGCGAAGCAGCCTATTTCTTGGCTTACAAGGAGGGGCAGTTGGTGGGGCGTGTGGCTGCCATCATCAACTATCGTGCCAACGAAAAATGGCACACAAAGGCGGTACGTTTTGGCTGGATTGACTTTATTGACGACATAGAAGTGAGTAGAGCGTTGCTCAAAGCCGTAGAAGATTATGGCCGAAGCAAGGGCATGGACAACGTGGTTGGGCCGTTAGGGTTTACCGATTTCGACCCCGAAGGCATGCTTATCGAAGGCTTTGACCAGTTGGGCACGATGGCAACGATTTATAATTATCCCTATTATCCGCAGCACATGGAGCGACTTGGCGGTTGGAGGAAGGATAATGACTATGTGGAATACAAGCTCATTGTGCCGAAAGAAATTCCGGAGAAGTACACCAAGGTAGCCGAGATGATTGAAAGCCGCTACAATCTTCATGTGCGTGCGATGACAAAAAAGGAGGTCTATCAAGGTGGTTTGGGTTATAAGGTGTTTGAAATCATCAACGAAACCTTTAAAGATTTGTATGGTTATTCCGAACTTACCGAGAAGCAAATCTATCAATATATCGACACTTATCTGCCGTATGGCGATTTAAACTGGATGCCGATTGTGGAAGATTGGAACTGCGAACCCCATAAAATTGTGGGCGTAGGGCTCACGATTCCTTCGCTGTCGCGCGCCCTTCAGAAACTCCATAACGGGCGATTGCTGCCTTTTGGTTGGTGGCATATTCTGAAAGTGTTGAAGTTTCACCAAACCAATATTGTCGATTTACTGTTGATAGGCGTCCTTCCCGAATATCGTGTGAAAGGCGCTAACGCCCTGTTGTTCTCGCATTTGATACCCATCTATCAGAAATATGGTATTGCATGGGGGGAGACCCACGTGGAAATGGAGACCAATGAAAAGGTGCAAAACCAATGGCAATATTTGGAAACGGTGTTGCATAAGCGTCGCCGTTGCTACCGAAAGGACTTATAAAACGTTGTAATTTTTCGCATAACAGCAGCAAAGATATGACAGAAAACGAAATAAAGCACGAAGAAATCAATCACAAGCCCCAAGAGACCGTGGCTTATACCGACGACAACATTCGGCATTTGTCGGATATGGAGCACGTCAGAACGCGTCCGGGAATGTATATAGGGCGCTTGGGTGACGGCAATTTACCTGAAGATGGTATTTATGTTTTGCTGAAAGAAGTCATCGATAACAGCATCGATGAGTTTAAAATGCACGCGGGCGACCGCATTGAAATCGACGTTGAAGAGAACCTTCGAGTGCGGGTCCGTGACTATGGTCGGGGCATTCCGCAAGGCAAATTGGTTGAAGCCGTGAGCATGTTGAACACGGGTGGAAAATATGATTCGAAAGCTTTTAAGAAGAGTGTGGGCTTGAATGGTGTGGGTGTTAAGGCTGTAAACGCCTTGAGTTCGCACTTCGAAGTGAAGTCTTATCGCGATGGAAAGGTGCGCGAATTGGTGTTCGAAAAGGGTAATCTACTATCGGATAAAACAGAAGATAGCAACGATGAAAACGGCACTTATATTTATTTCGTGCCCGACAACACACTCTTTAAAGGCTATAGTTTCCACGAAGACATCGTTGAAACCATGCTGCGTAACTACACTTATCTGAATAGTGGTCTCACCATTATGTATAATGGGCGGCGCATCAAGAGCCGAAATGGTTTGGAAGACTTGCTCAACGATACCATGACCAATGATGGCTTGTATCCCATTATCCACATTGTGGGCGAAGATATTGAGATTGCTTTCACGCACGCCAATCAGTATGGCGAAGAGTATCACAGCTTTGTCAACGGACAACACACTACGCAAGGCGGTACACACCAGAGTGCTTTTAAGGAACATATTGCGAAAACCATCAAGGAGTTTTTCAATAAAAACTACGAGTACACCGATATTCGCAATGGTATTGTGGCTGCGATTGCGCTGAATGTGGAAGAGCCTGTGTTTGAAAGTCAAACGAAGATTAAGCTTGGCTCGACGCAAATGTCGCCCGATGGCGAATCGATTAATAAATATGTCGGTGACTTTATCAAGCAGAATGTTGATAATTTCTTGCACATTCATCCCGATGTGGCTGAGGTTTTAGAAGGCAAAATCAAGGAGAGTGAGCGCGAAAGAAAGGCTATGGCGGGCGTAACGAAGTTGGCAAGAGAGCGTGCAAAGAAGGCAAACCTGCACAATCGTAAGCTGCGGGACTGCCGCATTCACTTCAGTGACAGCAAAAACAGTCGCAAAGAAGAGAGTGCTATCTTCATCACCGAGGGCGATTCGGCCAGCGGAAGCATCACGAAAAGCCGTGATGTCAACACACAGGCCGTATTCTCTTTGCGTGGAAAACCGCTCAATTCGTTTGGCTTAACGAAGAAAGTGGTCTATGAAAATGAAGAATTTAACTTGCTGCAAGCGGCCTTAGATATTGAGGAAGGGCTTGACGGTTTGCGCTATAATAAAGTGATTGTGGCGACAGATGCCGATGTCGATGGCATGCATATTCGACTGCTTATCATCACTTTTTTCTTGCAATTCTTTCCCGAATTGATTAAAAAAGGGCATGTCTATGTGTTGCAGACGCCGCTTTTCCGTGTGCGAAACAAGCGTACGAAGATTAAAAATAAGCAGGTGATAGCCGATGCTGACGCCCGTTTAGACCCGAAAGAGAAGAAGAATGATTTTATCACACGCTATTGTTACACCGACGAAGAGCGTCTGAATGCCATTCAAGATTTAGGCCCCGACCCCGAAATCACACGCTTTAAAGGGCTCGGAGAGATTAGTCCTGAGGAGTTTGTGCATTTCATTGGTGCCGATATGCGGTTGGAACAGGTGACTCTTCACAAGAATGATCAGGTGGGAAAACTGTTGGAATATTACATGGGTAAGAACACCATGGAGCGGCAAAACTTCATCATCGACAACTTAGTGATTGAAGAAGACCTGCCTGAAGCCGATACGGATCCGATAGAATGAAGCTGAAAGGCAAGGGAAGGACGATGTAAGAACGAATAAAAGAAAAGGAATAATGAAACAAATGCAACACATATTTTCTGTCGCTACCCATGATTTGAAGCGGGTAGGGATGGTCTTTTTGTTAGGATTGACCTGCTGTTTGGCGCTCCAAGCACAGCATTCCCGCCGCGATGATGATGCCGCTTTGCGCAAATTGCAGTTGGCAGAGATGGCCATTTACAATCTTTATGTCGACTCGGTGAACCAAAATAAGCTCGTAGAAGACGGCATTCGGGGGATGATAGAAAAGCTCGATCCACACTCATCTTATTCAACTGCGCAGGAAACCAAAGCGATGAACGAACCACTTCAAGGCTCGTTTGAGGGCATTGGTGTGCAGTTTAATGTGGTGCAAGATACGCTTTTGGTTATCCAACCCGTGTCGAATGGACCTTCAGAGCGTGTGGGAATCTTGGCCGGCGACCGCATTGTGACGGTGAATGACAGTGCCATTGCGGGCGTAAAGATGTCGAAGGAAGAGATTATGCGGCGTCTCCGTGGCCCCAAAGGGTCGAAGGTTCGCTTGGGCATTGTGCGGCGTGGCATCAAAGGTGTGCTCACTTTTGTCGTGGTTCGCGATAAAATTCCCGTGAAAACCTTGGATGCTTACTACATGATTCGCCCCACAATAGGCTACATTCGCATTGGCAGCTTCGGCTTAACCACCTACAAAGAGTTTATGGAAGCCGTAGCCATTTTGAAGCAACAAGGCATGAACGACCTTATCCTTGACCTCGAAGAGAATGGCGGAGGCTATTTAAATGCGGCGGTAGACATTGCCAATGAGTTTCTTAAACGCAATGACCTCATCGTCTATACTTTAGGGAGAAGTGTGCCGAAGCAGGAGTTCCGGGCCGATGGAAAGGGTCGTTTACTCGCGGGGAAAGTGGTGGTTCTCATCAACGAATTTACGGCTTCGGCAGCCGAAATCGTTACGGGTGCGTTGCAAGATCAAGACCGTGGCGAGGTTGTTGGGCGTCGTTCGTTTGGAAAAGGCTTGGTGCAACGGCCGATAGAGTTCCCTGATGGCAGCATGATTCGTCTCACGATTGCCCATTATTACACACCTTCCGGTCGCTGCATACAGAAACCTTACACGAAAGGTGATGCGCGGAGTTATGCGTTGGACATTGAGAATCGTTTCGAACATGGCGAACTTTACAGCGCCGACAGCATCCATTTTGCCGACTCTTTAAAGTATAAAACGCTGCGAAAACAGCGCCTTGTCTATGGCGGTGGCGGCATTATGCCCGACTATTTCGTGCCGCTTGACACCACACTTTATACGCCTTTCTACCGACAGTTGGCTGCTCGGAGCTACATCATCAATGCCAATTTGAAATATGTGGATGCACATCGCAAGGCATTGAAGCAGCAATATCCCGACTTTGCCACCTTCCTTGCACGCTATGAAGTGCCACAATCGTTGCTTGACGACATTCGAAAGACGGCCGAAAAGACAAGGTTAAGCCCAAAGATGAGGCAGAATGGAAGAAAAGTCTGCCGCAACTGCGCCTTCAACTCAAAGCGCTTGTGGCACGAGACCTTTGGGATATGAGCCAATATTTCCAAGTGGTGAACGAGGCAAATCCTATTGTGCAAAAGGCCATTGCGCTGTTTTAGCAGCATTAGGCCACTTAGTATAACACGCTGAATCGTATTATTCCACATGAGAAAAAGTTTTTTTCTAATTCTGATGGTAGGGGCTTTCATGGCTACCACCATCTTTTCCTGTCGGTCAAAGCAGCCCACACCGCAGAAAGTTTCGGATGCTATTGAAGATACAGCATCGTCGAAAGATGCCTATTTCCGTGCCATTACGAAGATTGCTTATGCCAAATACCTCAAAGGAGAGACCAAATCGAGCTTGGAATATGCCTACATTGCGTTGGGAAGGTCTATCGAAGAGCAGTCTGAACACTACGAGGCCACGCTCTCATTCCTTATCGGAATCAACAAAGCCAATATAGGAGATTATAACGGAGCGATGCCCTATTTTCGGCGGACCATCAATATTTATAACGGCATGAGCACGCCGAAAGACCCTTGGAATGGGCTTTATCAAAAGGTTTATACGTTGCTCAACACCATGCAAGTGATGCAAAATGCAGGCAAATATGACGATGCCATCCGCATGTTGCCCGATTTAAATCGTTCGCTTCGCTTATTGGCCGAGACGCCAGACACGTTGGGTTTGAAGGAGAGTGGCAATCATTCGTATGGGTTTATGCCCCGTTCGGCCTTTAAATTGGCAAAGTCGAGCGAGACAATGATTTTCGAAATGCAGCAACGTCAGCAAGAAGCCGAGTTGCGAACCCTACGCATTGCCCTCATCATGGGTGGTGTAATCTTTGTGTTGTTGTGCTTCATCGTGTTCCGCATCGTGCGCTATAACCGCATCATCACCCGCAAGAATGCTTCGGCTGTCGACACCATTAACCGCCTGTTGCAATATCGGGAAGCGTTGAAAAACGAGCGCCTTCAGAATGAATTGCTCAAAGAAGCTGTGGCCGAAGAGAAAGAAAAACAAACAAAAACGGCAGCAGAAGCTCCCGTTGAAGTTGTAAAAGCCGATGTAGAGAGCGTGAAAGCGGCTACCGATGAGGCTAAAGAAGATGCCGATCGTGCCCTCTTTTCGAAGCTCTCTGAAGTCATTATGCGTAAGAAAATGTTCTTGCAACCCAAACTTTCGCGCGAGGATGTCATCAACGAGGTGTATGTTCCGCATAATAAATTTGCCCAACTTTTCACACGATTTTCGGGCATGTCGTTCACCAAATACATCAATGAACTGCGTTTAGAATATGCTGCCGAGCTGTTAAGAGACCGTCCTGACTACACGATTGAGGCCATAGGCGAGGAGTGTGGCATGCCCATAGCGCAAACATTCTATCGTAATTTCTCCGATAAATTTGGGGTTACGCCGGCTGATTTTCGTCATTTATCTCACAAAAATGCACAAAAACAGCAGATAATGAATAATCGTGATAAGGAGTGAAGGATTGTGATACGCTTTTTCATGTAATCGCAATATCTTTGCACCGAAGGTTTAAGTTTTAGACTATTAAGTACTCAACTTTGTAAATCACATTAGCCCGTGAGGGTTTAAGTTATTTCATTTTTCGCATTCAAAATTTGTATTTAGAGAGTTATGATGTGTAAGTGTTCATTTTGTTGCATGATGGTCTTAGGACTATTTCCTTTGCGAAGGACAACGGAATGGACCACATTGAAAGATATGCTGCCTGCTGAAGGTAGCATATTTTTTTTGTTTTGGGTGGGTAAAACCACCGAGCACGGTCACTGTTCTGTACTGTTTTTGTCAAAAATCGGTATTGTCTTAAAAAGTGTGTAACCATAATTTCCCATATCTTCCATTTTGTTCAAAATTATTTACTCTCTTTCCGGCATCTCCATTGATAGACTTTCCTTCGATATGTCGTCTGTGTTTCTTCCATTGCAACAGATGCCAATAGAAATAAAACCGATTGACTTGACGGCATTGCAGCTCTCATCTTAATGGTTCTTTTATACTTTCTGTTGAGCCGCTCAATCCAATTCGTCGTATAAATGCATCTCTGTACTTCTACAGGGAAGTCCATATAGGTGAAATAAGCAATATTACGTTGGGCTTTATATTTGCGTAACACGGGGTATTTCTTTTCCCATCGGTTTACAAAAGTAATAAAATGTTCGTAACCTTGCAAAGATTTGCGCTCTTTGTTCTCCAAGGTGAATACTTCATTGAGTTCTTGATTAACTATGGGTTTGTCTTTATGTGAGCCGCTGTTTAATATCTGCCGTTTGACATGGGCAACACAAAATTGATGAGCTGCTTGCGGAAAAGCCGACCATAAACCGTTTCTATCACCTCACTAATCTGCTCGGTGGTGAGTCCCTTGGTATAAAGTTGATAAACCAAGGCGGCACGCTCTTCACATTCGCTACGAATAATCCCTAAAAGTACGGGATAGAAATTGCCGCTACGGCTACGCGGAATGCGCAAGACGAACGTATAGTCCTTACAATACCAACGACGAGGACGAAAGCCATTGCATTGCTCATTCTTATTCACTTTGACGAATAATTCGCGCTCATGGACCATCAAAGAATTCATAATCAACGATTGAAGCGTGACAAAACCTTCACTGCTACTTGTGTAATTCGAAATAATTTCCGAAATTTGTCCTTGTGTAAGTTCCATATTCTTGTTGTTTTTTTTATTACTTAATGCAAAGATAAGAATTATGTTGAGCTTACACACTTTTTTAGACACTACCTTCGAGACCTTTAGTAAGAGAATTATAAAAACCAAAAGAAGGAGGCGGTTGACCCCGTCTCCTTCTTTCAATATGTGGCGCTGTGTTCTTTACTCAAAATAGTAGAGGAATGTTGCCTCGCCCTCAAGCGCAGGCTTCCTTTCGTTTTCAATCTCTATCTTGAACCCGATGCGCGCACGGCATACGCCTCTTCACGTGTCGGGGCCACCGCGATCGCCCGCGTCACCGGCACCGATGATGCGGACCGGGTGACAGAGTCGTTGCCCTCTTCTACCGGTGCCACCGCACGTCTTGCGTCTCGAAAGAACATGGTGAAAACCGGCGAGAAGAAAGCCTCTCGGCAGACCATGTACTTCACCGATTCCGGAGCCCTGCGTGAACTGTTGCGTCAGAATATCGTGGAGGGTGATCCTGAGAAGGTGAAGGGCGTCGACATCGCTAGTAGTATGGGTGGTGCACGCGTGGGTGATTCCATACAGGCCCAGAGTGCTTCAGGTCAGCAGATCGAACTGCATGTCGTGGCTGTCATTGAGGATCCTTTGTATGATGACGGCGTATTTCTGGACTGGGGT